>Ga0194133_10006553_pt1 | contig 14265 bp, 13 predicted proteins | sample TA2KigOf40mmetaG_FD_155448 | JGI IMG/M metagenome (GOLD analysis project Ga0194133, IMG submission 155448) | Freshwater microbial communities from Lake Tanganyika, Tanzania - TA2015055 Kigoma Offshore 40m | ecosystem: Environmental > Aquatic > Freshwater > Lake | place: Tanzania: Lake...
GTCTTTCCTCTGCGCCTTACAACTTTGCAGTTAATATCTCTTTTTTTTAAAGACTTTAAGGAGCTTACTACTTTCATGTTTAGTTAATTTAGCCTGGCAACGACCTACTCTTCCGTGCCTTAAGACAAAGTACCATTGGCGCTAAAGGGCTTAACTGCCGAGTTCGGAATGGGATCGGGTGTTACACCTTTGCAATAATCACCAGGCAAATGTTTTATAACTAAATATTCGTTAAGTGTAAACAAATCTTTATTTGATTTTAGAAAAAATTTTTTTAGAGAGTTTTAAACAGTATATTTTTAAATCCTTTTTTTTAATAGATATATTAAGAGCATTTTTAAGTTTTGTATTATTCAATATAAAGCTATCGCTATTATAGGTCATATTTTTACAATAATTTTTGACATTTAAAGACTTTTTAGATGATGATGTTAACCATTGTAAAATTTCACTTACGTAAACTTTTTTTCCTAAAGAGACATTAAATACACCTTTTGGATTTATCAAAATTATTTTTAAAAAAATATTAGCAAATTGATTAATTGAAATAAAATCTTTAAATAAATTTTTGTGATTTAATAAAAAATTATTTTTTAAATTTAAGATAAAATTATCTAGAAACAAATTGTGGGCTCTTTTATTATTTACGATCCTAGGCCCAATAATATTGGAAATTCTTAAAATAAGATAACCTTGAGGAATGGTATTTTTTATATAATTTTCAGTGATAAACTTATTCTTCTCATAATTATTTTTTGGTAGAATTTTATCTGTTTCTAGAATATTTAATTTTGATTTATATATTTTTCTAGAGCTTAAAAAAATATAATTTATGTTAAGATTTTTAATCCTATTTAAAATATGATAGTCTAAATCATATTTTTTATTATATTCTTCCAAAACATACTTTCTGTGCAAAGAACAATTGAGTACATATTCAAACTTAGACAAAAAACGTTTACTTTTTTTTAAAAATTCTGAATATTTAATTCTTTTTATATAGATCCTATTTTTAAGCTTCAAAAAAATATTTGAAGAAATAAAACTTTTTACCCCTACAATTAAAAGTTTTTTTTTTTTCATATTTTTTTTAAAAAAATAAATACACTAACAACTAGTTTTGTTATGATGAAATCAATTGTTAAAGGAAGTTTTAAGAAATATTTCTTTAAAAAATAATTCGAAAAATTGAATGCCTCAAGTCTTCTTTGCCACCAATTTATAGTTAAAAATCTAAATTCAGAAGATACGCCTTTGGGATCGATAAAATAATATGTTAGTCTTTTATTATAAATCTCAAAATTTTTGGAGATAAAATAAGAATAAAAAGCAACTCTAAAATCAAACCAAATGTTATGGAACTTATTAAATGATATTTTAAAAAAAATTTTTTTTAAAAAATCTCTTCTAATAGAAATACAACTTTGCGGTGGGAAATGAGGCCATATGCCTTTTTTAAAGTTTCTTTTTTTAATTTTTAAACTTTTAATATTACGCCTATCGTAATAAATAAATGGTAAATCAAAAATTATTTTTTTTTCTTTATCGCTACTAAAGAAATTAACTATACTTGAAATTTTTTTTTTATGGAAAAAGTCATCAGAATCAAGCAGAAGAATTATCTCTCCTGACGATTTCTTAAATGCCCTTAGAATGGATTTTATTTGATTATACGAGCCATACTTAGATTTTTTTTCATTATTCTCGATTATTTTAAGGTCGAGTTTTTTTATATATTTTTTTGCTATTAAAACAGAATTATCCACGGATCTATCATCTGAAAAAATTACTTCAAATTTTTTAAAATCTTGTTTTATTAGATGGTTTAAACATCTAGATACGTACTTTGCTTTATTATAATTAATTAATAATACTGACGCTAAAATTTTTTTCATTAGAATTTTTTAAAAAAACTTTTTTTTTAAAATTTCTATAACAAATCTGCATGCATACAATAAATGCACTGATGATCTTTCGGATCCGTAATAAGTTTTGATTGGCACTTCTAAGATATTAAATCTTTTATTTATTAAATTAATTCTAAGCTGATTATCAAAATTGAAATTATTTGCAATTTTTTTTAAATTAATTTTTTTTATGTACGATAGATCATAAAACCAAAAACCCGAATGACAATCTGTAAAGTTTGTTTTAAAAAAAAAATTAAAAATTTTGGTTAAAATAATATTGCCAAAAAACTTATATAATGGCATCTTTCCCTTTAACGCATCCATTTTATTTTTCATTCTGGATCCGCAAATAGCAGCAGAATTATTTTTTTGAATTTTATGGATCATTTTAATTAAATATCTAGGATTATACTGGTCATCTCCATGCAACATAAGTGCATAATCATAATTATGCCTAATTGCATAGCGTAAGCAAAATTTAATATTTCCTCCATAATTAAGATTTTTTTGATTAAAATTTAATATTATTTTTCTTCTATTATTTTTATAAATTTTATAGGCAAAATTAATTGTTTCATCTTGAGAATTATCATCACTTATTAAAACTTTTGTATTGAATTTATTTAATCTATTAAAGGGTATTTTTCTAAAAACATCCTCTAGTTTAAACGAAGCTTTGTACGCTATAATAAAAATTAATATTTTTTTTTTCATAAAAAAATTAATATACTATAACTTCAATAAATAATTTCGAATACAAAAATAAAAATGAATTTAATAAAAAAATATTTTTTTAATATATATTTAATTGCAATAAATGTTCATAAATATGGAATTAAGAATATAATAGCTATCATTTTATATGAATTAATATTTTTCTTTTCTGGATACAAAGATTTGTTTTATGATGACAATCTTTCGAGCAAATACGAAGATATTATAAAGTATAAATCGAAATCTTTTGATGGAATTTACTCACCGTCTCCCTATTATTTTTTATTATTAATCAAAAAACAGTTGAAAATAATAAAAGGATTAAAAAGAAAAGTTTTTATTGATTTTGGCTGCGGAACAGGTCGGGTCTTAAATTTTTTTTATAACGATTTTACAAAATTAATAGGAATTGATCATAATGAAAACTTCCGAAAATTTTTTTATTGTAAAAAAAAAATTTTTTTGAATATTAATCTCAGAAATATTAAAGAAATAAAAAATAAGAAAATTCCATATAATAGAGAATCATATTTATTTTTTTATCAGCCTTTTGATAGGAAGCTAATTACAAGATTAATTAAACTCTTTAAGAAAAAATTGATTATTATTTCGATAAATACAAATATTATTAAAGTTAAAAATTTAGTTGTAGTATATAAAAAAATTTTTAAAGATAAAAGTAGAAATATATATATATATAAAAATTATTAGTATTTATTTAAATGATCTATAAATTTTTGGGCAGCCATAAAATGGCCCTGCTTAGACCAATGCCCATCACAAATTAAATAATTATTTTCCCACTCATTGGATTTGTCAATAAAATAATTATTATCTGCAGCTAGATCGATTATTTTGAGTCGATATTTTTTCTCAATATTTACTATTTGTTTATACCAATAATAATCTTGATATTTTTTTTTCGAAACAAGAATTTGATTAATATCATCTAAAGTAGGAATTATTACAATGGTAAGATCTTTTTTATTTTCATAAACATCTTGGGCTATTTTATCAATATAAAAGATTGTTCCATCAATTGCATATTTGTCAGTAAAAAAATACCCCTCCTGTTTTTTATCAGGGGGATATAAAGAATTATATTTTTTATAATTATTAAAAATAAATATTACTTCTCTTAAAAAATTAGCAAAATAGGTATAATTAACTAAAATATTTTCTACTTCTTTTATGTATTCTTTTTTTCCACTAGGAAAATAATTTGTAGAAGGTATTGCATTTATAGGATAAAAAAAATCAAATCCATTTTCATCTTTTGGATTTTTATAAAAATAAGGTCTATATCTTTTGCCTAGAATTTTTCTAGGATCGTTGTCTATAAAATCATTAGCAGGTAAAATAAATAATATAACCCGTTGATGCGATAAGATGTTTTTATAATGACTATAGAGCAAATATTCTTGTAAAGGACCAAAGTTACCTGCCGTTCCTAAATTTAAAACATTTATCTGCAAAAATTTCTCAATTATCTTTGAAAATGTATTCTCAATATCTACTCCATATCCTTCTGCAAAACTATCACCTAGAAGAATTATATTATCTTTATTTTTTAAAGTTAAATAATCTTTGTCATCACGGGCACCAATATCGTTTGATTGATACATTGTGTTAATGCAGCGATCTTTGTGTGACGAAGTTGCACTAACCTTATGCCAAGCGCCCCATGGCATAGACTCATTTCTCCAATAATTTCCTTTTGTATCAAATTTAGAATAGCTAGGAATTGTATAATTGTGAAATATTTCAAATTTGGTTAGTAAGTATGATCCTGTCTCTAAAAAAAATAATAAAAAAAATATAAATAATAAAAAAAATTTCATAATATTTATATTATTAATATATTAATAATTACTTTAAATAAAATAAAATTTACACAAAAAATTATTGTCCATAAATTTATAATTAAAAAGTTACTTCAAAATCTTATTAAACTATAGAGTCTAAACGACATGGTATAAGTTTTTTTTTTATAATTAATTACTAAAACATAAATAAAAAATAAATTTTTGATTAAACGAAAAATTAATTATTAAAGTTAAATTTTTTTTCTATGTATTACTTATTATTAAGTATTTTTATATGTTATAATGTGCTATAAGATATAGAGTTAAATTATTAAATACCTCTAATAAATAATTTTACTCATTTTAATGAAATCTGTGTTTCTCAATAATCAAAGAATATTATTATTTTTATTATTGTATTTGTCATTAATTTTAGGATTTTTATTTGACGAAAATAGCTTGGGTGGAGCAATTCATGATTATAAGCATCACCTCCATATTATAAATGCCTTTAAGAAAAATATTTATGAGACTTTAAAATTATATGGAACTGAAGTTTTATATACTAGAAATTCTCCCCTTTTTTTTCTTTTGTACGGCACAATATTAAGAATAATCGATAATTTAGATTTGCTTAGATTCATAAATCTTAATTTGCTTTTATTGAATACTTTATATTTTTATAAAGCTCTAAAAATAAAATATCTTTTTGTTAATAAGAGAATACTTTTTTCTATAGCTTGTATAATTTTATTATCACCAACATATAGATCATTAGCTATCTGGCCATATCCTTTTATTTATGCATTATTATTTTTTACAATTGCATCATATTATTATTTAAAATTTGAGCAGAAAAAAAAGGGACAGTATAAATATGCGTCTCTTAATGTCTTGTTTGTGGCTTTAAGTTCATATTTTACACCAAACTTTGCAGTTTTTTCTGTTTTTTTTTTTTATAAATTTATCAAGAAATTCGAGTATTCTTATAAACTTTACCTGTTGATTTTTCTAAATATAATATTAGCACTACCGGCTTTTATTTTTTTGGCGGACAAAGATCTTTTTTTTTTAAAAAATGAAGTAGAGGAATTTAGTTTTTTTGATAAAATAAACATTACTAATAAGATTACAATAATATCAACTATTATTTTTTTTCATTTATTTCCTTTTATAATTTTACATATAAAAAAAAAATTTTTGATTAAATCTCGTTTTTTTATAATTTTTTTTATCTTCTTATTTTGTATTATATTTTTTAATTTTTCTGCAAAGTATAATGTCGGAGGAGGAATTTTTTTTCAAACCTCTATCTTAATATTTAACAATAACTATTTATTTTACATAATATTTTTAATATCATTGATATTCTTAAATATTTTAATAGGAAATTCAATATCAAATTTATTAATAATATTATTATTGCTTCCCTATAATGCTCAATATAGCATTTATCATAAGTATTTTGATTATCTAGTTTTAATCATTTTTTTTCTTCTTTTAGAAAATAAAATAAAAAAAAAATCTTTTAACCCAAAGAATATATTTTTTTCATATATTTATAGTTTGTGCTTTTTATTAATATCAATTTTTAAAAACTTTTTAAGATGAGAAAAAATACGCAAATACTTGATTTTTTAGGGCAATTTACTATTGCTTTAATTCCAATTGGTCTATTAATTGGAACAGCTATATCTGAAAGCTTAATACTTGTATTAATAATTATATTTTTAACTAAAATAATTTTAACACGTGATACAGTTATTTTTAAAAATGTAGTATTTTATTCATTGATAATTATTTGGATATCACTAATTATAAATTTTTTTTTTTCTTTAGACTTAGGTGTTGAAACTTTAAGAAATCTAACTTTTTTTAAATATATTTTAATGACTTTGGGTTTTATTTATTTTTTTAATATAAAAAAAAATGTTATTCTTTGGACTTGGGCTTTAACATTAGCAATTGTAGTTATTGATATATATTTTGAATTTTTTGTAGGACATAATCTAGTTGGAATAAAGTCTCACGATCCAAACCGAATTGCCAGTTTTTTAGGAAATGAATTAAAAATTGGTCATTTTGTTACTGGATTTGGGTTTTTATGTTTAGGTAGTTTTATGAAATGGCATAAAAATAGAATGCACAAATATAAATTATTATACAATTTAATTTTTTTTATTTTGATTGTTAGTATTTTTATAATAGGAGAAAGGGCAAATTTTATTAGGGGTTTACTATTAGCTTTAATATTAATGAATTTTATTAATAAAAATTATATAACTAAGTTTATAATTGTAATTTCAATATTATTAATAATTATTTTTTGTGCAAAAAATTTTGAAAGGATCGAGAATAGGTTTTTTGGTCAAGTTATAAAAAATATTTACGAAAAAGGTTTTGTTAATTATTTCAAAGAAAGTCACCACGGAGCTCATTTTGATGTTGCTATTAATATTTTTAAGAAATATCCATATTTTGGAGTTGGCAATAAGAACTTTCGAGTAGAGTGTCAAAAAAAAGAATATTACAACCCATCTTACAATCTAAGTTACATAAGATGTTCAACACATCCTCATCAAATTTATTATGAGTTATTATCTGAACATGGAATTATAGGAACCTTGACTATACTTTCAGTAATTTTTTATATTATTTATAAAAATATTATTATTTATCAAAAAAAAAAGGATATCATTCATCTCTCTTCTATCTTATTTTGTTCAATCACATTTTTACCATTAGTTCCAAGCGGAAGTTTTTTTTCGTCTTTTGGAGCAACAATATTTTGGATAAATTTTTCAATTATGTGCTACTTTTATTTAAAATTTCATAAAAAAATATTAAATAAATGACAGAATGATATGCCTATTTTTTTTTTATTAATAAAAAATATAAAACAGTATAAATAATTGACTTGGCTATTATCAAAAAAATTAAATATTTATTAGAATGAACAAAAAATATCCCTAATATAAAAAAAATACTGTTATAAAAATTTACAATATTAGCTGAAAATGTATTAATAAAAAAGTTATCTTTTTTTATTTTATTCTTTAGAAAGCTATAAACTAGTTGATGCAAATGGAAGTTATCAGGATGGAAAGGCTTTTGTTTAAACAAGATTTTTCTAATAATAGAAAAAAAATTCTCAAATGCAGGGTACCACAGTAACAATGCTATAAAAAATGGAGAAATATAACTATTATTTGCACTAAAATTTATTAAAAAGATACCCATAAGAAAACTTAATATTAGCGAACCAGAGTCTCCTAGGTAAATTATTGAAAAAAAATTAAACAAATAAATTACTATTAGGACAGCTAACAAATTAGTTAAAAATAAAAAATCTAAATTAATTGATATCGTAAAATTTAAATAAATTAAAACCAAAATAACCAATATAAAATATCCAACGACCAATGTATTTAAGCCGTCAATAAAATTTGTTCCGTTCATTAAAACAAGCAAACAAAATGTAGTAAAAAATAAAGAAAATAATTTATAACCCAATAAATAATCAATAATTAAATTTTTTGTTGACGAAATCTCTATATTTAAAAAATAAACAGAAAAAAAAACAACAGTTGATTGTAATATAATTCTTACTATTGGACTTTTTAAAAAAAAAATATCTGAGAGAATTCCTAAAATAAAAATTATACTAACATAAAAAATAAATAAATTATCTTTACTAAAAAAATATATAAAAAAAAGAATTAAAATACCCCCGCTAAGATAAACGCTTTTATCTTTTGATGCGAATATTTTATGTGGATAAATTTTATTATCTATCAATATATTAAATTGTTTTAAAAAAAAATTTAAAATTAGAAGAAAAAAAAATGAGCATAATATTAATAAAATAAAATTCATAAAATTATTATTTTTTTAAATTTTTTAGAACAATATCTATTCCTTGACTCAATTTCACTTTAGATTTCCATCCTAATTTTCTAATTTTTTCAGAATTTAAATCTTTATTTAAAACTCCATTAAGAAATTTTTTATTAAAAATTATTTTTCCTGTATATCCAATTTTATTTTTTATAATCGATGCTAATGCTTTAATTGAATAAATTTCTCCAGTGCCTATGTTAATTAATGGAAAATTGTTATTACAAATTTTAGATAATTTTTTTTTACTGGTGTTTAAAATAACATTAATAGCATCCGCTAAATCATCTGAATACATAAATTCTCTATTTGGACTTCCGTCACCTATTAATTCAACGGTTTTTTTATTATCATTTTTAGCCTTAAGAAATTTTAATATCATCGCAGGAATTACATGGCTTAACTCTTTGTCGTATCTATCATTAATTCCATAAATATTTGTCGGCATGATAGCAACAACATCTAAACCATATTCATTGTACATAGCTTTGCATAATTTAATTCCTGCTATTTTTGCAATCGCATAAGCTTCATTGGTGTTGTGCAAATCCCCGGTGAGTAAATACTCTTCTTTTATTGGTGTCTTGACATTATTTGGGTAAATACATGATGTTCCTAAAAAAATAGTTCTTTTTAATCTAAATTTTAGAGCTGAATTTAATAGACTATTTTGAATTAAAATATTTTCATTAAAAAATTCAACTGGATATTTGCTATTAGCAATAATACCTCCTGCTAAAGCTGCGCATATAATCATATATTCAATTTTTTTTTTTTTTAAAAATTGTTCAACTTTAAATTGGTTTTTTAAATCTAATTTTTTTCTAGTGATAACTAATAAATTCTTATACCCTTTTGCTTTTAAATTCCTATAGACCGCGCTTCCAACTAAACCATTGTGTCCAGCTATAAATATTCTAGAGTTCTTATTCATTAATTCTAGATTGATTTTTAGCTAAAATAAGATCAACATCAATCATTTCCTTAACTAATTTTTGTAAGTTATATTTAGGTTTAAATTTTAATACTCTAAATGCTTTTCTTGAGTCTCCTCTTAAATAATTAATTTCTAATGGTCTAAAGTAATTTTGATCAATTTTTATAATAATAATTTTTTTGTTATTTTTTAAAATATAACCAATTTCTTTTTCTGCTTTTCCTTCCCAAAAAATTTTTATATTCAAATATTTGCAACATAAATTTACGAAATCTTTTACACTGCATGCCGTTCCAGTTGCAATTACATAATCATCAGGTTTTTTTTGTTGTAAAATTTTCCACTGCATTTCCACATAGTCTTTAGCATGACCCCAGTCTCTAACAGCATATAAATTTCCTAAGTAAAGAACCTTTTCTAAATTATAAACCCATCTAGTTAGGAATCTTGTAATTTTTCTTGTGACAAACGTCTCCCCTCTTCTTGGACTTTCATGATTAAAAAGAATTCCATTACAAGCAAACATTTTATAAGAATCCCTATAAATTTTTGTGATATAATGGGCAAAAAGTTTTGATGCTCCATAAGGAGATTTTGGATTAAAATTTGATTTTTCGTCAAAAATCTTACTTTTATTTAATTCGCCAAACAATTCTGAGGTACCTGCTTGATAAAATTTTGTTTTTTTTAATTTTAAAAACTTTAAAGAGTCTAAAATTCTTAAAGCACCTAAGCCTGACACTTGAGCGGTATATTCTGGATTCTCAAAAGAAACTCCCACATGACTTTGCGCTCCTAAATTATAAATCTCATCTGGCCTAACCTCGGCTATGATTTTAATAATACTGTTAGAATCTGTTAAATCTCCGTAATGTAAAAAAAAATTTTTGCTCTTATGTGGATCTAAATATATATGATCAATTCTTTGAGTGTTAAATAAAGAGGATTTTCTTTTTATTCCATGAACAATGTATTTCTTTTTTAATAAAAATTCTGCAAGATAAGAGCCATCTTGTCCTGTAATTCCTGTTATAAGAGCTATCTTTCTCATTAATTAAATTTCTAAAAAATTTTTTAAACTTTCTGCTTAATTTTTTTAATTACTGAGTAATAAGATAAAATAAACAAGTAAATTAAAGAAATTATAAATGATTTTTTTTCATGCCTATAATACACTAAAAATCCATTTTTTATACTTTCAATTAAATTACTAGACAAAGAATTTTTAGTTTTTTTCCAATAGCTAAGAATCTTATTTAAACCATAAATAGGAACTGTTTTAGAAATTTTAAGCCATGCACAATAATCCTCTTTCGTTCTAATATTTGGGAAATAAATTTTATGTTTTATTTTACTATCAATCATAACTGTTGATAAACCGATATCGCAAGTTTTTAACAAATCATTATAATTTAATTGATATTTAGCAATCATCTTTCCTATTATTTTTTTTCTACTATTTAAAATTGCATAAGAAGTATGAGTATATAATAATTTATTCTTTTTCATAAAATCATGCTGCAATTTAAGCTTGTCTTGCTTCCATAAATCATCTGCATCTAAAAAAGCTATATATTTACCTTTTGCACATTTTATTCCAAGGTTTCTTGAGTAACTAACTCCAAAATTTTTCTTGTTATTTATTATTTTAAATCTTTTATCAGGATGAACTAATCTTTTTATATAATTAAAATCACTTATATCTTTCTGGTCATATACAATTATTACCTCAAAATTTTTATATGATTGAGAATAGATTGACCTTAAAGTATCTTTAATAAATTTTTTTTTTTTATAATATGGTATAATAATAGAAATAAAGTCCATAAAAAATAAGCTTATCATAAAAAGAGGGGGAGATAATGAAAAATTTAATTATTTTTATGCCTTCCATTGAGGGGGGAGGTGTAGAAAAAAATTTATTTATTATATCTAATTATCTTGCTTTAAAATTAAAAAAAATAATTTTAATTACGGCGAGTAGCAACTATAATAATTATTTTAATAAAAATATAGAAATAATAAATCCCAAATATAAATTTTGGGATTCTCTTAGTCGCAGAACTAAATATTTAGTATGCTTAATCCTTCTATTAAAAAAAATTTTAATAAATAAAGATGTATTAATACTTGCGTTTCAAGCAAATATTTACTGTATATTATTATCTAAAATATTTAATATTAAAATAATAGCAAGATCAAATTCGTCACCGAGTGGATGGTCAAAAAATTTATTAAAAAATATTATCTATAAAAAAATACTTAAAATGGCTGACAAGGTTATAGTCAATAGCGAAGAATTTAAAAAAGAAATGAAAATTCGTTTTTCATTAAACACTGAATGCATTTATAATCCTTTGAATAAAAAAGAAATTTTATTTCTATCCAAAAAAAAAAATAAATTTAATTATTTTATAAAAAATAAAAAATATCTGAGAATTCTTACAATAGGTCGTTTGGTTGATCAAAAAGATCAAATAACAATTTTAAAAGCATTAAATATAATTAAAAATAAAATTAATTTTAGAATGTTAATAATAGGTAAAGGAATTAATAAAACAAAATTAGATGATTATATAATTAAAAATAATTTAAAAGAAAAAGTAAAATTAATAGAGTTTCAAAAAAATCCATATAAATTTATTAAATTATGCGATTTATTTATATTAAGCTCTGTATATGAAGGTTTGCCGAATGTATTATTAGAAGCTATTTGTTTAAAAAAATTTGTCATTTCAAGCAATTGTCCTACCGGCCCAAAAGAAATTTTAAGTTATAATAAGGGAGGCAGTTTATACGATCCAAAAAATTATACTCAATTAGCTAAATTGATAGAAAAATTTTACAAAAAAAAATTAAATGCAGAAAAGAAGATTAAACATGCATATAATGGACTTTATCGATTTGATTACAAAAATAACTTGAATAAATATCTAAATCTTGTTTTAAGATATTTATAGCAATCAAATAAATCGCGGGGTGGAGCAGTCTGGTAGCTCGTCAGGCTCATAACCTGAAGGTCCTTGGTTCAAATCCAAGCCCCGCAACCAATTTTAAAATTTATGTAAAAATTTTTTATTTTCAAAAAACCAATTTAAAGTTTTGCTAATGCCGATTTTGTAAGATGTAAATTTAAATGATTTAAAAAAACTTATAATCAGCTTATTACTACCGTGGGTTTTGTAAACGTCAGCTTTTTGCAATGATTTCATTATGATTTTTGGAGGGAAAATATATTTATTTATCTCTTTTATAATTTTTAAAATTTTAATAGGTCTAGAAGAACATATATTGAAAATTAAAAAATTTTTATTAAATTTCTTAAATAAGATTTTTTCAACTAATCCTACTGCATCATTAATATAAGTAAAATCTCTATAATGATTACCATAATTGTATAGTTCAAAATTTTTTTTCTTAACCGAGGCCATAATATATTTTAAGATAAACATATCTGGTCTTCCCCACTCACCATAAATAGTAAAAAATCTTAAGCCTATAAATTGGGTTTTAATAAAATTTGAATAAATTTTAGCTGAAATTTCATTATTTTGTTTAGACAAGGAATAAATATTTTTTGGATTTAAATTCATTGTTTCTTTTAAAGGATATTTTTTACTATCGCCAAAAACAGAACTAGATGAAGCAAAAATACATTTCTTTATCTTAAATTTTTCTAGACATTCTAATAAATTCTGAAAACCTTTTATATTTGAAGAGATATAAGATTTAGGGTTTTCATATGAATACCTAACGCCAGCTTGAGCTGCCATATTAATAACAACATCAATATTATAATCATTAAAAAATGTATTTAGACTGTAATTATCAATAAGATCAATTTTTTTAAATAAAAATTTTTTATTTTCTAATAAAATTGATGTCCTTTTTAACTTTAGTTTAGGTGAATAATAATTATTTAAATTATCAATTCCAAAAATTTTTTTTATTTTTTTTATTTTCAATAATTTTTTGCAAATAGAAAAACCAATAAATCCAGCACAGCCAGTTACTAAAATATTCATAAATTAAATGACTAAATATTTTTAAATTTTATAACAAAAATTAATTTATATCACTGATTAGTCTAAGATATTTCTATATTATTAAACAATAAATCTATTTAAAATTTTAAAATGTTGAAATTTCGTGTAAAATCTAGATTTTCTTTTTGCATTTAAAATTTTTTTGTAAATTTCGTTTGAATTAGTTGTTTGGAAAGATTTAACAGCTAAATCAAAATCTTCTAAACTTTTATTTTTATATAAAAAACCACAATTGTTATTATCTAAAAATTCTTTTGGGCCGCTAGAGCAATCAGAACTAATAATGGGTATGTTAATTGCGGCAGCTTCTATCATAACAAAACCAGGGTCTTCCCATTCCGAAGTAATAATAAGAGCTTTAGATTTTGATAAAAAATTAAAAATATTTTTTTGATAATTAATCAAATGAATTTTATTTAGCATTTTGTGATCTATTATTTCATTTTTTATAACATTTTTTAATTCTCCATCCCCTAGGATTAATAAATTTTCATTTGGTAATGATTTTGCAAAAGCTTTAATTAAAAATAAATGATTTTTTTGTTTAGTTAACCTCCCGATCGATATAAAAAAATTTTTCAAATTCAACAAATTTTCATTTTTTTTTTTTTTAAATTTATTTATCTCAGATATATTAATTATTGGATCAGGTAAAAAAAATAATTTTTCATTTGGAAAAATATTTGTTCGAATTAAATGCTCTTGAGTTTCAAGAGTAGGGCAAAAAATTTTATTAATACTGTTTTTACTAATTTTCCATAAAAATTTTCTATAAAAATTTAATTTGGGTTTACCAGATATTTTTAAAAATAATTTTGTGTTAAATTTATTAAAAAAAAAAAGAATTAAAGGTATATAAGTTAACAAATGAATTATTAAATAATCTGGTTTTTCTTTAATAATAACTTTCTTTAAATTAAAATATAAAAAAAAAAAACAAAATAAATTTAAAAATC
>Ga0194133_10006554_pt1 | contig 14265 bp, 14 predicted proteins | sample TA2KigOf40mmetaG_FD_155448 | JGI IMG/M metagenome (GOLD analysis project Ga0194133, IMG submission 155448) | Freshwater microbial communities from Lake Tanganyika, Tanzania - TA2015055 Kigoma Offshore 40m | ecosystem: Environmental > Aquatic > Freshwater > Lake | place: Tanzania: Lake...
AAAAAGAATCATCGTGTCATGAATTTCATTGGTCGTGATCAAAAGGAGAGGATCCAAAGGATTCGCAAGTTTTTTTTTAATCCATTTCAAATAGGGAACGGAGGTTTGGGAATGACAACATACAATCAAGGAATGGAATGACGGAATGGATTGTTTTAAACATTGAGATACAAAATAACATTGTTCTTGATTCGCTACAAAGATGATCGTACGGTGAAATTCGATCATCGAACAGATTTGAATGAGAGAGGAAATATATTGGGTCAACTGATACACGGGAGATAAATAAGGGGAAGGTGACTCAGGTAAATAATGATAGATGATTTCAAACGTTCGATCCGTAAAGGGTAACGTTATTGCCTGAGGAAAATAAGAAACAATTTTGATATCCTGTTGAGACGATAACAAATATATTCGTTTCGAATGGGTTTCTGGAGAATACATCAAAAACCGCATGATCGAAAGGTAATAAAGATTGGACATGGATAAGGAATCCAAAATGATCGTGTCGAGGTTGGATAGGTGTCGGACAATATAATCAAAGGCTCGTTTCACATCCATCGGTGTCCATGTTTCATATCGACAGAGCGGAAACCATTCATTCAATTGTTGAACATAAAAAAAGGAGGGACCTACATATAATGTTTTTCCCATGGCAATAACATGATCTCGATAAAATTGGAGGATGGTCGACGTTTTTCCAAATCCCCCAGGAGCAATAATATATAATAATATCGAATCCAAAAAATAATGTTGGAGAGATTCATATAAATTCATTTGGTCATAATTATTCTCTTGAAAGTTTTTAAATAATGTTTATGATAAAAATGAAAAGTATTTTGATCACAACCATCATCTTGACCCTCCTTTTTGTTATCTTTTTTCTCTGTTATTTATTTTTACCAACGTTAAAACCCTTTTCACGAGATCTTCTGGTCTTGGCCATTTGTGTCCTTTTAATTATATCCTTATTTATGAATTATTATACCCAACAAATTGATTCCTTTTATTTTGAAGTTTCGCCTCAACGAAAGAAATGTTTAGAAGAACAAGTCTCTCTCTCCTCCTCGACTCGTTCTTGTGGATGCTGTCCCAAAGGAACTGTCGGCGGATATCCTCCCCTGTACAAACAATGGCTTCATTCGAATCCACGTGAAGATGCATGGCATCGACAAGATAATTGGACGACGGATCTTTCCAAAGTCACCGATCTTCCTCCCACCGCTTATGTCGACCCTGAGATCGAAATGGCATCCTCTAAAGAGATGGATAAATCCAAACCTAAATATTGAATAAAACTATCATTATCATCAGGAATTCCTGATTCACGTCGAGCCTCCATATATTTATCATGATATTGATCTTTATATAACGGATACGAATCGTCCAATTCTTGAATGCGTTCAGTCGCTTTCTGAAACCCAAGTCTCATTTGATCCATTTTTTTCTTGGTTTCATGATATGTCCAGATCAATTGAGCCCGTTTGACATTTTCCGTGATATACTCCTCAAACGTATCTCGTGGTTCATCATTCTGTGCCCGTTTGCTCTCCGCCAATAATTGTTGTTCCCGATCTTTCATCTCTTGCATGTCTTTCTGTTCTTGACGTTTTTTCTCCACAATATCCTCACTAATGATTTGAGTCGTCTTTTTTCGAATATCGATATTCTTGATTTCATTGGAATATTTCTCACTGTTGGTGATCGGAAAAGGACGTCCTACATGAACATGATAAATATCATGAAACGAATCCACATTCCGAATTAAAAACTCAGCTCGTTCATTCGCTTCACGATCCGTCGCATACACCCCTCGCACTTTCATCATCCCATAAATCCCATCTTTATCAGGAATCGCCTCTTTGGACGGAACAAACGAGACCAAACCAATCAATTGATTCATTTGGACAGGATCCGCATAATATCGATCCACTTGCAAAAACTCTACGTTTTGATTTAAATGGCGCATCGCTTTCTCTAAAGAGTCATGATCTAATGGTTCCACGGTGGAAGACATTTTTTTCAAATAATCATTCGGAGAACATAAGGAATCCATCGTTTTTCTTTCTATTCCAACGTTTTCTTTAAATAAATTCTTCTTCATCCTCATCTTCAGAGTCGTCGGAGGAAACAGTTTCATCCACATAATCACCGAAATCATAATCTTCTTCGTCTTCGATGGGGTGATAGGTAATGGGATTTGGTTGAGAGGATCGTTTGGAATTCATATCGAATATGTCAAAATTGGATTTGGGAGACTGAGACTCTTGGATATGTTTGGTCAATAATTGTATCAACTCATTTTTATTCCCATTTTTTTTAATGCCATATTGTTTACATAAATTTTTCAATTCCATAATTTTCATTTTTTGCAAATTTTCCAAGACCATCGGTCCATCCTCCTCTTCGTGAACTCGGGCGGTAGGAATAGGAGTGTTTTCCATCGTATCCAACTGATCCCATAATTGTTTCAAATGTTCCTTTGGCATTCCATAATGATTGGATATCGTTTCTACATATTTATCAATCATAAGATCAATCACATTTAATAAACTTTGTGCCATTTTTTTTTGTCTGTGATCAATTCTCTTTAATTAAAAATCAATTTTTAATTAAAAGAAAGATGAATACAAGGTAAGAAAGAAAGTATGAAACATGTATGTCTCATTTGTCAGCAATCCTACACTCCACGTCTTCGATTTCGTTGTCATTTAGAATGCGGTCATTCCTTTTGTTTTTCTTGTGCACGAACATGGCTTTCTCAACGATCGACTTTTTCATGTCCATTTTGTCGTCAATCCTCTTCTTTTTTTCGACGACACTTACGTTCCAACCATCATTCTTTCTCTCTCTCCCACGAGTTTTCTTTAAAAAAAAACTATATATCCCAATTATTCCATTCCTTATCCATTCATCCCTCTTTTTATTATTGTTATATGGCTCATTTATTTGATTCCTATGTTTTGCAACAAATTTCTTTTTGGTATAAACCCATGTTACGTTTTCATTTACATCAACTCTATCAAATGCTTCAATCTCTCTTTCTCGATTTACAACAAGAAACGACTCTGGTCTGTATCACTCCTGAAGAGAAAGAACTCGTCACTCAGATTTTTTATCGAACAGCTCATCTCCTCCAACATCAAATCAAAATTCATTCTTTTTAAATTTTTATCTTTAAATATCTTTTCTAGTAATAGAGAGAGAGAAAAATTAAATGACTACAAAAGTTGCGATTATAGGAGGTGGATGGTATGGATGTCATATTGCTCATCAATTATTACAGAATCATAAGGACACGCTTTCATTAACTCTGTTTGAAAAAGAAAATAAATTATTTTCCAAATCGTCATCACATAATCAAAATCGTCTCCATTTAGGATTTCATTATATGAGGTCTTTTAAAACGAGACAGGAATGTTTACGAGGATATGAACAATTTTTAGAACGCTATCATTCTGTCTGCAAACCGGTTGCTCATAACTTATATGTGGTTCATAAAAATTCTCTGATTGATCAGCAAACCATTTTTCATATTTTAGAACATGAAAACATTCCTTTTCGTATTACACCCAAATCGAAATTTTACAAATTATTTAATTTAGATTTAATTGACGGAGACCTTTTCGATGTCGATGAAATGTTCATTGATCCGGAAAAAAGTAGAAAATTTTTTATGCGACATTTGTCGTCTGTCTTACAATTAAATGTGGAATGTCAACCTTTACAACGAGGATTTTTCAGAGGATCGTCGAAAATTGCCTCCTTTGATGATTTTGACCACCTTATCTTCTGTGTCTTTGAACAAATCATTCATCCTCAATGGATTCAATCCTTTGGTCTCATTTTTCAAACCCCCCTTTATTTTAAAGAACGATGTTTAACTTTATTATATAAACTGACAGTCCCCATTTTCGAGAATGCCATTACGGTCATTGACGGTCCCTTTTTTTCTCTGTACCCTTATCGCAATGATCTTTACACGTTAACTCATGTTTTATATACTCCTTTGAATGATGAAAGCGATTTGCATATCCTTCGGAAAAAAATGGAGGACGAAGTGATTGAATTATTTCCCAAATTTTACGAATGTTTTACTTACGATTCTTATTATATTAGTTGGAAAATGAAACTGGAAGCCAATGGGACGGATGATCGATCCGTTCGTATCCAACATCAAGATAAATTCAGTTTTATTTGCGGAGGAAAAATTACTGGGATTTTTTCCGCCTACACAGAGATTGAAAATGAACTCTTTCCTCGTTTCCAAAAAAAAACAAGTCAAGAAGAATCCATTAGTTCCAACTCCAGTGACTCGTCTGATCATGATCAAGAATGTTGAAACATTGGAAAGATGGCATAGGAATGGATTCCCGCCACCCCTTTTCCTTCTCGAATCGGTAATCTCATGTACCCTTGTTCACCCCACGTTTCCCCCCATGAATTTCGAATTCTCCATAATTCGTGGTCGCTATCATAACCTATCAAGACCACTGCGTGGTTCAAGAGAGGGTGCGTCGGACCCTCTGGTTCAAAGATGCCCTCTTCATAAAACACAAAATCAAAGTCCGCATGCACTGCGACACATATGGAATTCAACACTAACGCATTCTTTAATAATTCCGGTGAATTCGGCGGAATAAATAATGGTTGAAACCATGATGTTTCTTTGATTTTTTGAGGGAATTCTTCACACGTTTGTTGAAATGACTTATAGGGATATACTGACGCAGACACGACGCCTCCTTGTTCCTTGATATAATCCAACGCCGTATGCATCCACCCTCCGTTACATCCATAATTTTGATCAGAACAATCGATCAACTGTTGTTCACTCAATTCGATTTCTTTATTCACATAATAGTGAACCATTGTTTCAATAGCACTGATCGTGCTAAATGCCCAACAACTCCCACAATTTCCTTGATTTTTAATGGGTTGTACATATCCTCTTTTTTCCCAATCAATATTCTTTTCTTTCACGAACGATAACCGAGGTGTATATGGGACAGAGGTAATCGGTTTTGTAAAGTCATTCGATAAGATTTGTCGATGAATCATATCCATGTTCTGATCACTAAATTGATTGGGACCTAATCGATATTTTGTTTGACGTTTATTTTTATGATGAATCGTTTCCATATTGGTTTGAAAATTGAGATATGCATGGTATCGATCCGTTTCAGTATGATACTCTTTTTTATATTTCGTCGTAAAAGAAAAAAAATCATTCCCACCACTCATTGAAAATCCATGAATCGAGGATAAACAGAAAAGACCAATCAATATTTTCATTTCCTACTAATCCTCAATATATTTATTTATTTCTTTTTTCATGAACCGTTTCCTCCATCCAATTAAAATTATGTGTTGTGTCTATTAAAGAAAGATGAAAAATGCTTTGATTGGATATACGGGTTTGGTGGGAAAACATTTATCGTTGCAAATGAACTTTGAAGATGTTTATCATTCGAAAAATATTCACCATTTAAAACATAAGAGCTATGATTGGATCGTGTGTGCAGGTATCATGGCTAAAAAATGGTGGGCCAATCAACACCCCCTCGAGGACTGGACGCAGATTCAATCCCTCTTATCCATTTTAGAAACCGTTCACTGTCAACGATTCATACTCATCTCCACGATCGATGTTTTCCGAGAATCCTATAGTCCCCATCAAACAGAAAACGAAAGGGAGGAACACGTTTATTCTCAAGAACCCTATGGTCTTCATCGACGTCGAGTGGAATTATTCGTTCAATCCCATTTTTCAAATTCTCATATCCTCCGTTTGCCCGCCTTATTCGGACTATGGATCGAAAAAAACGTCATCTATGATATGCTCCATAAACAAAATGAGTCCATGAATATTTCTTTAGGTGATCTCTATCAGTATTATTCTTTATCGAACCTTTCCCATGATATTCATCTAATGATAGAACGGAACATACCAGTGCTTCACTTATTTTCAGATCCCATCTCCGTCCATGATATGAAAGAATGGATGCAACGACATCAGGGACACGATTTTTTTTGTCTCTCCAAACATGTTTATTCCACGGAATCACGTAAACGTTATCATATTGGGACTATCTATCCTGAATTTTGGAAATCGCGTGAACAAATTCGTCATGAATTTCAAGAATTTTTATGGCTATGGATCTTTTGGTATCATTTTATGATCGCGATGCCTGTATGTGTGACTCAACCCTTAGATCAAAGTATCCCTATTTTTCATCGTTTTCATCTCCATCGTTTTGAAATCGCTCCTCGACATGTATGGGGTGATCATTGGTATCAAGCCTCCGTGGACGATTCCATCATCCCCCCTCATGAGATCGTTCGAATTCACGCGTTTCTCTATGGAAAACAAGAAAATTTGTGGAATGATCACACTCATTATCTTTTCTTTTTTCAACAGGTCAAACCATTTCTCGAATCTTTACCCCGTCTTGAAGGAATCACCATGGGTAGTCCGATTCAAAGACGACGATCCGAAACCTCGGACACAGTGATCGCCGATTGTATGAAATCCTATGATCAAATCCTACCATGGATTCAATGGGAAATCAATGCACCTCAATTCCAAACCGATTTGACCTTGGATCGTGAATCCGTAGTCCCTCTATGTCAACTATATCCTTCCTTATCAATCGTCGTTGATACAGGGTCCTGTCAAATGATTCAAGAACATCCCATCGAATATTATGAAACTCTATTTTCCCATGTTCGACATTTTCATTTTTCCTATTTTGATTCGTGGATGAAATCTTCCAATATCTTTCATTCCAATCAATCCCTGTTTCACCATTTGATCTCCCAAAATTACCGTGGATTCATTACCATCGAAATTGCCAAACCAGTTCCTACCGTATTGGATTATTTCCGTATCCTACTCGGCATTCATATTTAAAAGATTCCAATTCCTCCTATATAATCATGTCTATCCAAGTCCAATTGTATCAATGGTGTTTGGAACCCCTTCCCTTTGTTTTACAAAGTCTAGTATTAGAATACATATTTCCAAATTATTCATCGCTCTTACGACGTCCGTCGTTGTTTCAACATATTCGACGCCGTTATTGCAAATTTTGTGGCGATTTCTTGGAAAACCATCCGTTGAACAAACAAAAATCATATTCTTTCCATTTATCTTGTTATCATCGACGGTATTCCAAAATGAATGTTCCCGAAAAATATAAATCATCCACACACTATCGAATCATACAAGCCAATATCATTTCTTCTTTATGTACTCATTCTCAGTATGGAATCAAATATGAAACCTATTCCCTCTGGAATGATCTCTTTATTTCTTTATATCTGGTCTGTCACATGAAACAACCCCTTTATTATTATCGGTTTTCTTTCCAACATCAGGAGACTCACTTGGAATCCATGATCAATCTTTATAATTATAATATTTATACCAATCCAAAGATCGCAATCGTCCCTCCCTCGTGTTCCGACTTTTATCGAGAACAAATTTTATTACCCTCTCAAGTAGACACGTTTTCTTTTTTTTCCACGAAACAAGAAAAAATTTTACAACTATGTCTCTATCATTATCCTTTAATTTACGTGTTTCGAAAAATGATCATGGAACATTTCGAATTTTATCATCCTTTATATTCTATCTTTCCTCGATTTTTTACTCAATGGATGATTCGAAAATATTATCCTCACGAACTCTCGAAATTCATCACCTATCTTCAATATTCACCCATCTCTTTTCTCTATCTACCGAATTCGATGATTCAAGAATTATGGAGACAATTTCCTGCGGACATTTATCATCTCTATCTCTCCTCCATTAATCTATCTTGTATTTTTGAATTTTATTAACTGGATCTTTTGGACTATCCGTCGTGTAGGATAAAGGCATCGTAGCAATAAACATCCGAGAGAGTGGGGTACATTCCAACAATTGAGTCACTGAAAACGAAGATGAATGAGAAAGATTTCTTTGTATAAATGGAATCGAAAACCAATACACTCCCAAATTGCATAAATTGAGAGACCTTTTTTGTTGCCATGTGCAATCCTTTTCTTCCAATACATAGATTCGATTCTTGTCCGCATCACAATAAATTCGACTAAAACCCGTCTTGTCCTCTAAGATAGCTCCGACAATCGCCAGATGTAAGTCGGATGGTAAATGGAAAAGAAAGGAATCCAAACCCGTGGCGGATACATAAGGCAGCATATTGTCGCCATTCAATACCACCACTGAGTTTGGCAAATCATCGTCGTATTGAGTGACCAAACATCGCAACGCATGACCCGCGTCTTTCTGTGATCTCTTTTGAATCATCCATTCATAAGGAATATACTTTGTTCGGTTTAATTCTTGTCTCATGAAATCCTGATGGTTCTCTTGAATACAAATAACCATTTTTTCAATGGGATAGGTCATTTCATGAATGATCGTCATGATTCGAGATAGAAACGTTTCATTCTTCCCTAAATTCGTCTGTTCCGTCGCTACGATCAGAATCCACATGTCTTTGATACCACTGATCCCTATCTCTTAAACAGTCCAAGAATCAAGAATATCGTAAAGTTACGACGTTAAGATTGGCAAAAAGGAATGAATTCGATCCGTAAATATCCCATCACATGGAAAGATAGTTTGATAGATCCATGTTCCTACGAAAGAATTGATTGTATAGACATAATGGGGTTTCTTGATGGCTCGGATAGAACAGTAATGATACATGTAGACTTTCCAATGCCAACTATAAAAATCCACCTTTTCAATCGGAATCCTAAAGTTGTCCATGTTTTGCCCAATTTGAAATAACGTATGTTCATTCAATTTCAAATTCAAAGAATACCGCTGTCTCCATTCGAGACACGTTTGGACTATTTCTTCCTCAAAAGACACGACATGACAGTTGGGATCTTGAAGCCGTCCATATGTTTCCAACAATGAAAATAACACCGATTCACAACCTTTTTCTTTCAATTCAATGAAAAAAAAGACAGACAACGAACTATCAATCTGCATCAATAAATCCTCTAACCTACATAGTTCCTGTTTCAACGTTTCATACACACAATCACGAATCCATCGATTTCGTCCTCCTATATTTACCCTCGGCTCATGAGAAATGACCAGTTGGTTATCCAATGTCTTGTGAATATCACATTCAATTCCTCCAAGATCAGGATACACTTGAGTCACATAAACATACCCTCGTAATGTCGATTCTCCATATAAAGCCCTATGTCGATACCAAACTCCATTACGATGAGCAATGTACATCATATGTTTCCTTTTTTTTTTTTAATCCTTTAAATTAAAAAAATTTGCCTCCTCTGAGAATTGAACTCAGGATCTTCCGTTTACAAGACGGATGCATTACCACTATGCTAAGAAGGCATGATACTGATCATGACAGTGGTGGGATTCGAACCCACGAAGCATTTATGCATGAGATCTTAAGCCTCACTCCTTTGACCACTCGGATACACTGTCAATCTATTTCTTTTTTTTTTATTTTATAATGAAAAGGCTTGTCTTTAAATCATTTTAGGGTGTCGTGAAAACGTATTAGATCAAATTTCTCGGATGAAAAAACTGATCCGTTCAAGTGTTTCGATTAGAAAGGGATCATTGGAATATGAATATTATCATGAAACACATCACAATCACTTTTACTTTTTCTTTCTAATTCGAATTTCTTTTTTCTTTTTTTTTTTATTGGAATGTTAGTATGACTACTTTTCCTACTTTTCCTACTTTTCAAGACTTTCTTTCAAAACGAGAGCAAGAATGGAAAACTTGGTATGCGGACATTCCGATGAAAGACACATACAAGACCGCTCGACCTGAAATCATCATGGAGCGAATGGCGTTGGACGAGGATTGGGACGCCTTTCTCATCCTCGTCCTACACTTGAAAGACTATAGAACTTCTTGGTATAAAATGACCTTGTTAGAACACTATTCCAACATGGGCAATCAGTTACCTTCCATCCCTGACTGGATTCAACAGAAACTAAAGAAAGAAGAGTAAATTAATTTGGGTTGATTTGATTCACCATAAAACGAGCTGGCTTGATCCAACTGAAATTTCCGGTATTTTGACGTAACGTAGAGAGTGACACCTCTAGAAAAACCCATGTACGACATATTCAACGTGAACGCAACGCAACGCATTACACGCTTACTTACTTTCTCTTTGAAATAAATAAATCATTTTGGATTTGATAATTAGAACATTGTTTCATACGGATCATATTATTAAACCTATACGCATTTGCTAAATTCTAGTTGCATTGATTCATTTTTGTCGATTCTCAAAGGTGCGATCATTTTTACTTAAAACGGGTTTCTTTTATTTCTTTTATTCTTTTTTGAATGGGAATCGATGATAAAACAAATAAGGTACAATCAGAAAACTCGCGGAGAAAAAACAAAAGGAACATAATAATTGGCAATAGGAATCATTAGAATTTGATTTAGAAATGGACGGAGAATACCAAGATAACGTTCGAATGGATGGATTTGTTTCCGAAAAAAATTTATCGGTTTCGACAACCCCTTTTACGATCAAACTTTCAACACTCGGATCCTTTGGACAATAACAAAAGGGTCCATAATACTGGATCTTATAGAGTTTGATTAATAATTGAGGATGAAGTTGATCCTCAAAAATGGGTAAAAATCGAGAAAAACATCCATCAATATAGTACCCTCCTCGAAACGGGTACACCACATGAGGACTTATGATAAACGGCATGTTCGAGGAGGCTAGCATCGCATCGACAAGATCTTCATTATTCCAAAATCGGGAAACAACGACATGTCGATACAGATAGGGAAACCCAATTTGAGTCATATGGATAAACACTCGATTTGAACAACGGAGATAAGCATCGACTGGCAAAAGACTCAATAATTCTTGTCGCAATTGTTGAAAATAATTCGAGGATTGACTCAATCGGTTGTACATTTGAATCAGCGTTTCTCCTGATAGTTGACACGCCATACACACCGCACAAATGGCTCCCACACTAGAACCTGAATATCGTTGAATTTTAAGTTTATTGGAATATTCCAATTTTTTTAAAATTTTATCCGTTCCGATCATAAACAATCCATAAAACCCTCCTATACTGATCACCACATCGATCTCTGTCGGATGTTTCAAATACCGAGAATGTAATTGCTGATCGATGGATAAAGATCGTAAAATATGGGATTGCATCTTTATTGTTTCGATAACTCTTTCTTATTAAATGTATCGACTATTTATTATATCTGTTTTACTTTTTTTTATTTCAAACACTCTACAAAAAATGATATGATTTTCTCTTATTTGGTTATCTCTTTAAATTAATGTTATGCCAGTTTATTATTTGGTAGATAAAAGTGGTAGTATGGACGTTCGAAAGACACAAGTGGTTCATGGATTGAATGAGTTTCTGGATTCTCAACGAGATCTTTCATCCACGATCTCCCTCTATCTGTTTTCCAATGAGGTAGAACCGATTGTGGAGCATCGATCCATCCATGATTGTAAACCACTTTCCTTGGATGACTATGAACCCATGGGTTCCACCTCTCTCTATGATGCCATGGGTCTTTTATTAGAAACTAAAATGCGATGGAACTCCTCCGATCCATGCATTCTCATTATCTTGACGGATGGTGAAGATAATTCAAGTTACCTATACTCTTCCCGTCGCATCCGTGAGTTAATTGAATTACACTCCTCTCAACTTGAATTAGTATTCGTTGGTAGTAATCAACAAGAAATACTATTTCCATCGTCTCAACCATCCCACATGGATTATGATGATGATCAAATTGATACAGCGATGCGTGTTACGACTGATGCCGTGCTCCGATTCCAAACACAACGCACACAAAGTATCGAATTCACTCCCTTGGAACGAGAACGATCCAAAACTCGAACCTTGTAAACACACACACACAAAAATGATAATTAATTTCTTTTTACATTTATTTTATTGATACAGTATTCTACGATCTATATTACATGATCCAATTTCTTTACACATTAACATTTTTAATCATATTATACGATCATTATTGGTGTAATCTGTTGTTTTTTTTCATATTAGGTTCTTTTTTCGTAAGTGGATCATAAAATGGAATGTCGTCTATTGTATCAATTGACCAGACAATCGTTCTACCAACGACAAATCCATGAGATCTCGAGCATTCTATCCATGGAGTTGGAAACGCTGATTCAATCCTTTTTGGATGCTACGAATGAACACATTCAACGAATTCGATACCAACTGGAATTCCATTCCCGATGGAAACATGTCAACCGAGAATTCGAACAATGCGATTTCTATAAAAAAAGATTCCTCTTTTATTATAGTAATCGTCCTTACTTGCACTGGAACATCGATCTTCATCCGAAACAATTGGAAGCAAATACCTGTTTACAATGTGGACATTATCTGTTCACGTCTAGACATACTGTTTCCACGTCCATTCAATGTCGATGTTAAGATTTTTTATATCTATATTTGTTTCAGAGATTCACTCCATAAATACATACATGAAAAATAAACTTGCCTTGAATGTTGTTGTCACAGACTGATCCGAAAAAAGAAAAAAAAAAATAGAAATTAAAAAAAAAAAATTTTGTCGCTCATTGCGTTTTTTTTATTTCTAATGGAGTGAGTCATTAATATTATCGAATGGTTTCTGGGTCTTTTTACATGTATACGGGAAATCCAACTCCTTACTCTTCAGTTCAGAGGCTTATTATCTAACATTCAATGTAAATCTAAACCTAATTCTTTACAATTTACGATATTAGTTTCCTCCGAATTCTATTATTTAGCCTTTGATTCTTGTCAAAACAGTGTCCTCCTCGCGAACGCCAATGCGTGTGGAAACAATAGCATTATCTGTGATTGGACTCTTTCTTTAGCTCAATCAATATCATGAAATTTAATTCTTGATTATTCTTTTTTATTAATATCTGTATATATTATTCAAGGAGTCTGTGGAATTAACATTTTTGTATTTTGACCGCACCCCGCATTATTTACATTGGAAGCCACTTCAAGATCGTAACTTATCGTTGTACTTGAATTTGGACATATTTTCATTTCTAAAGATGCATAATTTTCATCTAGTAAAGTGATTTTTACATTTTTGACTCGACTGGAATCATTGATAATGGTAAAGAGAGGTTCTATTCTCTTTTCATTTAAATTTGCACAATATGGATCGATCGCAAAAGGAATCATCGAAAGAGAACTAACCTGTGCATTTGGTTTTATCGTAATTTGACTCGAATAAGTATATAAATTATACTCTTGTCTAGTAGATTTATCTGTCGTCGTATATTGATCTTGTATATTTTGGACGATGACCCCCGATCCATCATCTTGTGGATCTTTGGACGCATAATAACCACCATATATACTACTAGATTTTGGTATTTCTGGTGTTAAATAAGTGAATACACCACATCTTAATTCAGACCCAGTCGTTAAGAAACGATTATTAGCGGCGGTTTTCAATAAATCATAATATAAATCTTTGGAGGTTTCCGTCACCTCAGTTAACTCGACTGAACTTCCCATCGTATTATCTATCTCTATCTCTATTATAAATAAATCCTTTTTTTTTTATTTCCTTTTTATTTTCTGAAATCGTTCAAAATTGAATGGGCGTCGTCGTCGATCGATGATACTGTTTCTTTCTTTGATCAATCATGGAAAATTCAACATCTGCATTAATTTTCATTTCATATATAATTCAGTAATTGAACTTTAATGAAGAGCTGAACTGAATCATCTTACTTAAAAACCGACCGACAAACGCAAACAAACTTTTTTTTTTTTTCTGAATCCTTTTACCATCGGAATTGATTTATGGTGGTAAAGAGAGGTTCAAAATAGGTTATCTTTGCTAAATTTACACACTTTGGATCGATTTTTAAGCATAAGGTATCATCATAAAAGAGTTAGTTAGCGTTGATGGTTGATTTTATCCAAAATATTCTGATTTATCTCTTTAAATAAGTTAGTCTAGGATTGAAATGGCATTACTGGAGATTATCTGAGCAAGTACTATCGTAAAACGAGTAAATGTTGAATGAAATGTAATTTTCGGATAAAAAGTTTAATTAATCATTCAGATCATAAGATAAATGACTTTTTCTTATGTTCAAATTCAATCAAGGGAGAAAGAAAGATTCAGAGCAAAACGCATAACTTACTTTGTAAAGATCGAAACGTTTCAGTGGCGAACATTTTCAAAGC
>Ga0194133_10006555_pt1 | contig 14263 bp, 16 predicted proteins | sample TA2KigOf40mmetaG_FD_155448 | JGI IMG/M metagenome (GOLD analysis project Ga0194133, IMG submission 155448) | Freshwater microbial communities from Lake Tanganyika, Tanzania - TA2015055 Kigoma Offshore 40m | ecosystem: Environmental > Aquatic > Freshwater > Lake | place: Tanzania: Lake...
GGGCTGCGCCTTTGAGAACCGTGCGTCGCGATACGCCGTTCTCTGTAACTTCGTTCGACATCGAACTTCCTATTCTCCAAAGCCCCCGATGGGCTTTGAACGGATATGAACCTACGCCTGATGGGGAATAAAAGCGACGACATTTGGATAACAAATTGGTATAGGTAAGGCTTGAAAGCTGATATTTCAGGAATTAACCGGCAGATAGAGTCTGGGGATGGCTCGCCAGGAAATGTCTGTCTCTGAACTCGTAGCCGATATTCAGCGGGGCCGAATTAAGAAACCGGAGATGCAACGAGAATATGTATGGAAGGCGCCTCGCGTCAGAGATTTACTGGACTCCTTATACCGTGGTTATCCATCGGGAACTATTTTACTTTGGGATTCTCGGGAGGAAGTCACTACGAGCGACTTTGCCCTAAAGACTGACGATAACTCTATCGGTAGCACTTTGCTGCTATTGGATGGGCAGCAACGCCTAACATCGCTTTCGAGTGTAATCCGGGGTGAACCGATAGTTATCCGAAGTAAAAAGAAATTGCGACAAATTGATATCTTGTTCAATCTAGAACATCCCGATGACCTTTTGACGGTGACTGAAATTGATGACTCACTAGAGGACAGTCAATTTGATGATGACGATGACGATGATGACGAGGATAATTTGCAAGACTTATTCAATCAATTTACATTCATCGTTTCAAACAATCAATTAGCGTCTTTGCCAACTTGGGTCAATGTAAGTAGCGTATTTAAAAGTTCAAGCGATCGAGAATTTCTAGAGAGAGCCGGAGTCACATCTACAAAAGACCCTAAATATGATAAGTACTCTCAAAGATTACAGAAACTTCGAGCCATTTCTAAATATGTCTATCGGCTAGATGTTTTAGAGCCCGATTTAAGTTATGAAGAGGTCACAGAAATTTTTGTACGGGTGAATTCTTTAGGAGTTAAGTTACGTAGTTCTGACCTTGCTTTAGCTCAAATAACTTCTAAGTGGCGTGATTCTTTGAAACTATTTCAAGAATTCCAGCAGCAATGCTTAGAACAGCAAGGTTTCTACTTTGATACAGGGTTTTATGTTCGCAACATGGTTATATTTGCAACGGGCCAAAGCAGGTTTAAGAGTGTTGGCTCGATATCTCTAGATACTTTGCAGGATGCTTGGCTGTCCAGTAAAAAGGGACTTGAATTTGCATTAAATTTTCTGATTAGCAATGTTGGTATAAGTTCTCCAGCCCTCTTAACGTCCCCATTTATAGTTCTGGCGTTGTCTTATTGGGGACACTGTAACGATTACACAATTTCATCTACTCAAGAAAAACAGATGAGAAAATGGGTATTAATAGCCAACACAAAGTCTCGCTACTCCACATCGCCCGAAACTCTCTTGGATCAAGACTTGGCGATACTTAGATCTAAGGGCTCAGCTAGTGAATTAATAAGTCGTCTGAGTGCACAGTTTGGAAGATTAGATGTAAGCGAGAATGAGTTAGTGGGACGCCGCTCGTCAAGTGGATACTTTAGAGCCATGTATTTAGCTTTCTTGGAAGATGGAGCGAAGGACTGGATTACAAACTTACAAATATCACTCCGGCATACGGGAAATGAACATAAGCTCCAGTTTCACCATATTTTCCCGAAAGCTTTCTTGAAAGTGCAGTATCCCCAACTGCGCCGGACGCAAATAAATGACATAGCCAATTTGGCATTTATTGGCGGGAAAACGAATCGTAAAATTAGTGATAAAGCGCCAAAAGACTACTTAACAAAATACATTGATGCTGATTCCAGCCAGTTCGAAAAGCAGTGCATTCCCACAGAAGCAAGCCTTTTAGACAAACACTCTTACGAAGAATTCCTCAAGGCAAGGCGACAATTAATTGCAGAAAGAATCAACGACTTACTTTCATAGTTGTAGAATAGAGGCATGGAAATAACGAGAGATCTGCTGCTAATCCTTCATTTCATCGCTATGGCAGGCCTTCTTGGCGGCCTTCTTACCTCCCAATCAAAGCTCAATAAAGGAGTACTTCACTCCGCCCTTCTTGCTCTAGTAACCGGGCTAGGCCTAGTTGGAATTAGATACTCCCTAGTTGATAGCTATCCAGATCAATATGAAGCAATAGATAATGTAAAGATTTGGTTAAAGAGCAATATCTTGGTGGCCATATTGATCATCGGCTACATCAATGTAAAGAAACCAAAACTACCCAGAAGCGCCTGGCTAGCGATGGTGGCTCTATCGGTAAGCAACATAGCTATAGCGGTGGTTTGGTAGGGAATAGAACATTACCCTTTAATGGTCTTGCGTTAATGTCCTGATCAATTGTCGAGTATCAGACTTTAGTTGCATAATCTTTTTCACTTCCGACGCGTATTTCGCTCGCTCATTGAGATCACTTGATAATGGTAAAATAATTTCGAAGATCCTACTGCCTAGGGTAGAGATTGTAGCCTGAATAAATGTTTTAGAAACTACTTGTCGTTTAAACAATGATGAATTTAACAAATAAAACAAATAGTAAGGATCAATTAGTTCCTTTTGCAACACACGAATCTTCTTAACATGACTTTGAATTAATATTTTGCAATCGTCCACTCCTACCATTGCACTTCGCCCGATTAAGAAAGTACCATCACTAACGAAAAGAATATCACTCGGTTGAACGTCCTGATTTTTCTCGTATAGTTTGTAAACTTCTTCAGAAATACACTTAATTGGATCCACTTTTATTTCCCAATTAACGATATCGCTTGTTCTAACGAAAGGAATATCTCCAGTGCCATAATTTTCAGAGCCGATTTCATTTCCTCTTCTAATCTCAAGAATGCCATCCCTAACTAGCTGCCCAATGGACAGGAGCTTATAATTTGAACTCTCTAAATTTTTGAGCTCTCTTTCAAGTCCTGGATCGTAATATGCAGGTATATAAATCCCATCATGTATTTTGCTACTAGAAATTGTAAAGCTCTTATTCGTTACTTTGAATTTGTTTTTTTGTAGAAATTCTCTAAAATTTGCTGTTAGTTCAGGAATGTCATCATCTAGTTTATTTGTACCGTCTGGCAACTGTTTGTAAATTAATTTACCATTCTTATTATGCCCAATCTTTTCAGCAATTCCCATATAAATATTTGAGCTTATTTTTCGTCTTTCTTTATTTACAAATAGTACGCTCGTCTTAGTATGAGTACTAGGTTGAAATGTTTCTTGAGCAAGACTCACAATCCCAAAAATGTGTGCATTCCTTTCAAGATACTTCCAGATGTATTTATCTGAAGGATTCCCAAAAATTCCTTCTGGTAGAACAATTCCCATCCTTCCGCCAGGTTTTAGAAGCTGCAGGCATCTTTCTATAAACAACACCTGTGGAGGTTGTCTGTCCATTAGCTGTTCAGAGGGCTCATCTCTTTCATAGTCATAGACTTTTGCTAGGTCATATTGACCTAACAGTTCTCTTCCAACAACTGGAATCTTTGCTCCGAAAGGAGGGTTGGTTAAAACGACGTCAAATCCTGTTAGGGGAACTTCTAGCTGTGTTACCTTTCCCCACTGATTTGTAACTTCTAAACTATTTTCACAATAAATATTAGCTTTCATGTTAGTAATGAGCGTTAAATAGGTTCTGGCTATCTTCACAAGAAAAGCATCTTTATCAATACCGAACACACCACCCGAGTAATTCTTATTCATATACAAGGCAGTCGCCGCTAAGAAGCCTCCGCTTCCACAAGCTGGATCAATCACTTTCTCATGACTCTTTGGGTCTAAAACTTCCACCATCATCTGGACTACATTCCGCGGGGTGAAGAATTGCCCTTCTCCTCCTCTAAAGGCCCTTCCTATTAATTCCTCAAAAGCATCTGCAATGACATCCCGTTCTGCAGATAGCAACTCAAAGTGTTCAAGTAATTCAACAACAAACTTTAGATCTTTCCCAGACAAATCAATGGTCTCATTCTTATCAAACACATCGCTATATCTCTTTTTTACATCTTCAAAAAGACTTTTTAAGTTTGAGTCGTTTTGCGACAAAGACGTAGTTGTCTTAAATCTCTTTTCAGAGACTATAGACTCAGAGTAAAGCCTACAAAATAATAATCTCATAAGATTTTGTGCAATTTGCTCATCGCGAGTAATACCCGTTACGTTTCCAGCAAAATAATCCCGTATTTCTCCAAAGATTGACTTTAGATCAAAAGCCTGAACACCGGTTTCAAAAAGGGTAGGTTCCTGAGGCCTCTGATGCATTAGTTTTCGCTTCACTCGTGCCTTCCTACTATGTATCTCATAAATCTCAATGTTTCCTCTAATGAATGGTCCGTCATTGTAATGTTGCACCAACGGTGTCCGTATCGCACATTTGAAGAATTATGGCGTATCTCCAATTCTGAAAGTGGATTAACATGCATAACTTGTGGGCTATGGTCATCCCCCTCGGACTGTTTATTTTCTTTCCACCCAGGTTTCCAACTCGGAGATCTTTCGTCATCACGAAAAATATCTAAAGTAAAATCCAAGCCATTTTTGCAAATTGGGCAAACATAGAGCGAATTATCAGCCAGAATGCTTGCCAGTTTGTCACCATAAATGGATAACTGATTACTTTTCAACAATATGCGCCTAGTAGTTTCGCTAACTTTAGAAATCTTGACACCGTAATTAGCGACTAAAATAGAGGCATTCAGCGCCACAAACGTCTCAATGGCATCAACTTGAGTGCATGCTTCATTTGCGGATATTAGACACGAATTGCGAGTCCAATCATCGTCTGACCAAGACTTTAACTCCTCATGATGAGGCTCCCAATGTTCAGGTAACACGGCAAAAGTCTCTGATATCTGATGAGTTTGTTCCGAATTGAAGGATACGACTTTTTTTTGAGTCTTGACAAAGAATTTTAGAACGTTTTCTCCATTCAATTGGTGAATCTCAATTTTCTCAATGGGCTTAGCAAACTTGGGACAGGAAGAAGCAACTACTAAAGGATGCCATCTCAAATTTCTATTTGAGTAGGGAGCTTTATCAGTTCTGCCACGTGTGCACAATGCGTCTCTCTGTATTTTTGCTCCACCTCGACCTGCTCCAGCATCTCGAGAAAGATTTACTTTTGCCCAAGTTTCAAAATAAGAGACTTGTGATTCTTTGCCCTCGATGAGGCTTGTATATTCCTTAGACAAATTGAGACAAACCTTTAGGATCTCAGCATCTCTAAGCGTTAGTTCTTTTGCACTTATAGTTCTACCTGTAGCCATGCCCTTACTCTAGCCATCGCCAGTGACATACCAAAATGTCAATCAGGTTATCGAGAGACAGCAAAATTCCATAAAGTTACCTTCTAGGACGTCAAGAGACGGAGAGGCAACGTCTGGACAAAAAACTAAATCTATTATGATTCGTTTATGACTTTACCTCCGGAGCAACTTGGTGGTCTCAATATTGATACAGTCCACTCAAAACTATCCTTAGGCCAATTTCAAGAGGTATTAGATGAGGCATGTCAACTTTTAACAAAAGCTAAGATAAAACTAGATAGAGCGACCTGTCACTTCTTGATTGGTGCTGCACTTAAAAATTTAGGAAATGGTAGTGAAGCTTTGCCTCATTTTTTAGAAGCAACCCTTGCCTACCCAACAGACCAACCATTTCTTGTTGGACATGCTCAATTAGAGGTATCAGAGATACAGAATGAAAAAGGGCTTAATGAGTCAGCGCTCTTCTTTATTGACATGGCTATTTCAAACTTTGATCTGATAGATGAGATACCTGGCACTGCTAAAGTAAAAGAGGAATGCAAGAACCTTAGAGAGAAAATTCTTACAGAGTTAAAGACTTTTGAGCAATGATCTACTGTTGTAATTCTCTGAGCTCAGCTCTTTAGAGCTAGACCAACCTTCGACCATATCTCCGGAGTTCTAGTATCAGGTAGATATCCCCCAGCTCCACCCATGAGTATTGGAATGTCGTTGAAGCGCTCTCTTACTTTTCTTGCTGCAGCTACATAGCCTTCAACTGAATAGTTAAGGCCAGTTAATGGATCTTCTCTATGACCATCTGCTCCACAGGTGATAAAGAGAACATCTGGAACCCAACTCCAAATCCTCTCTCTTGCGCCTAGAGTGCCTATGAATGCATCTGCTCTCTCTAGAAGTTCTATATCCCCAGCTCCATCCTCTAATGGGTAGTTATAGAAATATCCCGTTTTACTCTCATTGCCTGTTCCAGGAAAGATTCCAAATTGATGAATCGAGAATGTGATTACTCTTGGATTATCGGCAGTTAAGTTCTCAACCCCATCGCCATGATGGCCATCGATATCAAGGATGGCCACATTAAGGCCATAATCTTTGGAGGCAATATCTGCAGCTATAGCAAAGTCATTAAAGATGCAGAAGCCTGAGGAATGATCAGCTTGGGCATGATGCTTGGCTCCTGGAAAGTGGATTACTAATTTAGTTTTTCCAGCAAGAAGAGCATCTAGAGCAACAAGGGTTCCACCAACAAATAGCGATGAAAGCTCAGCTAGATCCATCCTCTGGCCATCCCACTGACTTGAGAGCCCCTCTTTTAGGACTTCATCGGTATATGAAGAGGTGTGAACTCTTAGAAGTTCTTCTCTAGTAGCAGGCCTTGGTGGTAACTCGATCACCTCAATACCATCTTTACTTGCCTCTTTTAGAAGTAGATCTCTGGCGTTACTAAAGCGTCTTCCTTGGGTTGGATGTGTTTCATCAAAGATCCACTCTTTGTATTTATCAGAGTGCACTAAATAGATACTTTTACTCATCTGCTCTCCAATCTATTTTTGAAGGCTTCTGGCAGTAGTTGCCTTGCCTTTTTTTCTGTAATTCTCTCTGCTGAGCCATCACCTCCTGAGATCATCATGCTTAGACGAATTGTGTGATTCCAAGAGCTTTCCTTTCTATCCCAATACTGTTCAAGGATTGAGCCTTCTTGATGGAGATAGCGATAGAGGCCACCAAGCCATTTGCCATCTATATCTACAGTGATCCAATAAGTGTCTTGACCCTCAAAGAGTCTTGAGACGATTAAGCCTGGGACTAGAAATGATTTATAAGCACCTAGCCAGCCACACTCAATGCATTTAAGAGTTGGGTCATATTCACTGATACAACAACCACCTGAAACATAGATACTCTCATCAAGATCTGATGAAGGAAGTCCATAGACAATCTTTCTTAGGCCCTTATTTGAATTACAGGTGGGGCAGGTTTTCAACTATGTGGCTCCTTATTTTCTATACCCAGGGTATAGCGGAGCACTGACATTTCATTTAAGGCTATAAATAATTAAGAAATCTTTCCCAAGGTTTAGTTTTTGAACGTGTTCGCTTTAATTCTCCTTCAGTGCCCGAAACAGTCCAACTGCCGCCCTTCACTGTTCTAACTGTTACTCTCAACGGTTCTCCCATAAATTGACCACCCGCACTCTCAAAATCTAGTTTTGAAATCACACAAACTCCGTGAAATCCACAAGCTAAAGCAAATGCAATGTCTTTTAAATTTTCTGGCATAGAATTTATAACTTCAAAATCGCTGTCCCTAAAGGAAAATGACCACGGGGAAACTCGAGCAGTTGCATGTTTAATATAAAGACCCAAGCTCTCATTTAAAATATAGGCAGAATCACTTGTGCTCAGTCTCTTAATGCGAACTTCAGGAACTTCCTCAAACAAGGAGGTAAAGACCGTTCCATAATATCTCTCAAACTCGTGGGTCACGCGATCTCCACTTTATAAATCGTATTCGAGCGGTGTTCTCCGTATATTTATAGAAAAGTCGAGCTTTACCATGCTTGTTGTAGTAGAACTTGAAATGGTGTGTAGCGTCTGGAAACTTGTTTAGTTCAAGATCGCCTTTACCAAAGAAGCCTCTATCACGCTGAATTTGTTGATAATCAGCATCCTTGAATTTTTCAATCTGGCCAGAAAAATGCCAGGCAACCAATTTCTTGTTGTTAATTGATAAAGAGTCCACAAACTCAAGGATGTGTCGTGAGACGTAGTCCGCTGGAACCATCTTCATAATGTTCTTGAAAGCTTCCAAGCCACCGATAGAGTTTTGAGTGGCAAGCCTAAGAGCTTCAGAAAATTCAATTAGCCCAAAACTAATTTCGCCCGAGTCTGCATATACATTCATTTTGTCAATAGATGATCTCGCCACGGCGCGAATTCCTGAATCTTCAAGCCAGACTGGTTCGCCTGATTTGATTGATGCTAAGGCGAGGCGATGATAAGAAAAAGCGCGATGCCACTCCCCATAAAGAGTTTTAGGTATATGTAATTCAAAGTGATCTAGATATTTTCTTCTATTTCCAAACATACGAGCACGCTGGATGTAAGTATCCTGTTGAACTGTCTTAGTTGATCTAGTAAAAAACATGCTTAACAAGTTGTTAAAGGTAACACCTCTCGAAATTATGTTTCCTCCTATTGCGACTGTAAATGGCACAGGGGGATTTGTTGCACTCTCCACTACGTCTGTTGTTTTATCAGCATCTGAGTTTATAACCCTGATCAGATTCTTACTGCAGTTATCAGCAATATACCTAAGAATTTCTTCACGACATTCAGGACCATATTCTTCTTCTGTATATTTTGAAATCTCATTCCATCTTTTTTCGAAAGCAGGTTCTTCGGTATCAGAGATTTCAATGAAATACTTTTCTACTAACTTTCTATCCACATCATGATCAGTTTTAATTCCACTTGTATGCACTATCATGCAATAATTTTCTTGCTCCTCAACTTTCAAGTTGTAATTGAGGTGAGCAACATTTACTACAAAGCGCATTAATGCTGTTCGAAGTGTTGCTGGCGCGTCATATTCGTCAGGTAGTAGTTTTAGTTCAAAGGCAATATTAGAATTTTCAAGCTTTGGAAAGAACACCTCATGACCACAATATTCTGGATGAGGAGAGAAGTGAACCCAATCAGGTCTGATATTTCCTAGTGTGTTGTTTAAATCCAAGCGAGCTGGTGTTGCAGTAACACCTATCCATGCACCAGGTTTTCCTAAGGCCCTCAATGCTTTCACAAGTTCGTTAATTTTAGTTTCTTCAGCTTTATTAATTTTTGCATTGGGAGTGGCAAAATCTGCCTCATCATCGATTACGACAATAGATGTTATTCCCCTTAGTCTTTCAATAAGCTTTTTCAAGTCTTTAGAATTTTTCTTACAAAAAACGATGCTTTCCTTCTTTTTTACATTTAGGTCGCTATTTAAAATGTCACTTAAGCTCATAGGTGTGGGACTAATCCCAGAGGATTGAAATCTTCGAAGGTTTTGGTTTTGCAGATCAATACTATCATTTACTAAGACAACAATAGTCCTAAAGTCTAAATCTAATATCTTAGCCACTAGACAAATCATCATTTCAGTTTTGCCACTTTGTGGTTCTCCATATATGACAAAAGAGTTGGCTTCACTAGATAAATTTTGCGCAGATGTCAATACAGTTTCTTCAATGGACTTTGTAAATCCCATAGTTCGTTTAACTCGATCTAACTGGTTCTCATACCTGTTATGCTTTCGAGTTAACCTTTGGGCATGTTCAGATGTATTAGCCATCATGGCACCAATCTTTCTTTCTGTTCGCCAGTATTCAATTTCAGATTTATTGAGATGTTTATAGTTTTCACCAAAAGGCCATTTGCTTTTCTAGGCTTCATCGCCTGATCCTTTTGCCAATTCTTTGAATTTGGCCTCCATCGTAGGATTTCCTCGAGTTAACTTCTTTATAGTCAATTCTTCAGCCTTATTATTGGCACGAGACAGATTTTTCTCAGAGCCAAGAAGTGCTTCTTTGGTCTTTTGAAGATGATCAATAGTCTTGTCAATTTCAGAAATAGCAGTGGCGAATTTTTCAGATGCTAATCTGAAGTTATTCGCAAAGCCTGTTTTGAATGCTTCAAGCTCATTTTCAAAGTTTGCTACATCGATGTTTTGTTCCTTAATGAGTGCAAGTTCCTTTTTGTGTGAAACTGAGTTCTGGGCAGCGTTTCTCAATATAGTGATAATTGGGATGAAGAATTGAGGACGGACCACATACATTTTGGGATAGCGATGGGACATATCAACGATTCCAGCGTTATAGAGGTCACTCTCAGGCTCAAGAAGTGAAACTAAGACTGCATACTCACAGTTCTTGCTCTCACGATCTTTATTGAGCTCTTTGAGGAAATCTTCATTTTTCTTCTTGGTGGCTGTCGTGTCACTTTCGTTTTTCATCTCGAACATAATCGAGATAGTTTCAATGCCATCCTCTGAAAAGTCCTTAAAGATGTAGTCGCCTTTACTTCCTTCGCGAACTTCATTGTCTTTTTCGAAGTAGGCGCGCTGGAAACCTGTGGAACGTATTCTATTAAACTCGGTCTCGCAATGAATTTCTAAAGTTTCGCCAACCATTTTGGTTGAAAGTTTCGCCTTTAGATCTTTGTAATACTCAATCTGTTCATCTTTAGTCTTCAGTTCTGATTGAAACTTCTCATTCAAGGAAGATTCCAAGAGTTGTCTCTCAAGGGCTTTTGCTTCAAGGCTCTGTTTGAGCAAGTCCCGCTCTTTTTCAAGTTCTGAAGTTACTTCCTTTACGTTGAGTTGGTTCTTGAGCTCAATAGCTTGTAAATCAGCCTTTAACTTCGCTATCTCTGTGTCTTTGTTTGCATTGGCGAGCTCTACCGCTCTTTTCTTTTCAGCCTCCAAGGAATTGAGTTTTTCGCTTATGGCGTCCTTAAATTCCTTGTCGCGAACCTGTTTAACAATTTCGGCATATCCGGTTCCATCAATTTTAAAAGCCTTGCCACAGCCAGGACAGATAATGTCAGTCATTTATTCGTCTCCTATTTTTAGTGATACTAGCAGCCAACGATGTCACTGTCTCTAGTGCTTTTTTTTACTCAGATCTTTTGCTCCTAAATAGTGGACTATCTGGTTATCAATCTCGCGATTTGTGGTAGTTATCTTCTCCCAGGAGCTTGGGGCGTAGATAGAGCTATTTCCATTCGGGAATTCTATGATTAGGGCTCCACCAGAGGAGATTGTTACTAAAGACATTGGCTCGTTAATCTGAATCATTTTTCCGCTGTTGAGTCGTATGGTCACTATTGAGTTAATTAGATTTATCTTCATTTGAGTGACCCTTCAAATAGATGTGAAGTGCTGATGTAGCCGGTCAAACTTGCAGGCTTTTCAGCACTTTTATTCCAGTGATGTCTACAAAGGTAGATTTCCCCGAAACTAAAACGGAGGTAGTAAATAGGCCGCTGACTGCAACCATCACATGAGATTCTGACATTGGCCTCCTGTAGAGTCTTGGTCACTATTCTCCTTCACTCGAGTTAAACCTTGGGGCTAGTTTTTTGCCAGTCAACAACGCGTATGCTCCTAGTGTCTCTCGTAGCACCATGTCCAGAGAAGTGCCGACAGCCGTAACGCTTTCAATGCGATTCTCTTCTGGCGTCAATTGATCGATAATCTCCGCATGTACTCGCATCACGTATTCTGGGTGCGACTTTTTGCACTGATGGTTGCGGTTCATAAAAGTGAACCACTCACCTGTTCCTTGTGCCCCTTTATCTACAGGGCTTAGGCGAAGGGTGTGGCAGTGAGTTAACTCAATACCAATGCGACATATGCGCTTTCCACGGGTGACAGTAACTACTAAGCCCAACTTCTCAGCCTCGTGTATTAAATGCTCTGTCTCCATACGTAAGGCAACTTCAGGAAGGGCTCTTCTCAACTCCAATGATGTGATTTCTTTAGGCTGCCGCTTCAATACAGGCCTCCTGGCTCACTGATTGCTGAAAGCGATCTTTTTTAGAGGTGGTATGCCAGGCACCCAAGCCACAGGTTGGACATTTATAAATTCTGGTTTCGCGTCGGTTTCCTGCCACTAGCCCGTGGGCTTCAATGTAAGACCTCAAATATGAGGCCTTCCTGACCACATCTTTAGCCTGTTCTCTCGAAAGCTTTGTCTTTCCACACCCACTCCTTGGGGTCTTATGAATACGTTGATCTTTTTTGAGGATTCTTTCTGATGATGGTAAGTCATCAAAAAGCATTGATTTTCTTGCATTTTTAAGTGCCATAAGTCTTCTTTCCGTTTTTTCAGATGAGCCGCGGTGACCCTTCTTAGTTCTGTACCTATAGGTTAGCACACTCTAGGTATAACATAATACGTCTGTATGTATATCCAATTTTTTACGCTTGTAAAAAGCATATAATTCGGACATTCATAAAGACTACATGCTGTATTCCTATAACAACGTATTACGTGTATTATTCCCGCATGCAAAAGAAGATTGACGACTTGGTCGGGAATGGTCAAGCAAGGATTCCCACTCCACCCTCCAAAATGACAGAACTGGAGACACTTCATTGGCTGGAGGAGCAAAACAAGCGGGAGACCAAGGAGCAGAGACAGGCGCTTCGCGCAAAAATTAGATCTGGAATCTCTGAAATCCTAAGTGATCAACTATTTGGTGGAAATGACCAGCAGGTGGAACTTTGGCGACGCCTTGCAGATCGAGTTGTAGTTCAAAAGCACATAGAGGGTATTGCGGTATTGGCTGGTAGCCCATACAAAATGATTAGAGCTAATAAAGATGATGAAGAGTTGACCCCACGAACAAGGGTTCTGGTTCAAAAAATAGAATTTTTACTACTTGAGTTAGCGTCTGATAAGCAAGCGCTTCAAAGTCGTCCAAGTGCAGTTTTACTTGCAGATTTGATTGACAGCACCTTCTCCGAAGACAGAAGGTTGCGTAACTCAATTCTTCAGCGCTCACATGCAATCACCAAGGTTAATTCTTTTCTAATAGACAAGAGTAAAAAGCGAGCTATGCAAAAAGAAATGCCTGACTACTACAAAAGCATTGGAGAATATATAAGTTCATGTGTTTCTGAGTATGAGTCCATCCTAGAAAATTCTGCTTCTAGTTCCCTCAAGGCTATGTATCGACGACACGCGACAGAGTGGGCAGCATTTACTCAGAAGTATCTAATTACATCAAAGAAAATACGATCAGAAAAAAGTGCTCAAGCATGGTTAGATAAAGTCAAGTCTAGGTCTCGCTATGAGTCAGAGATTCAAAATCACCTTTTAAGTAGCGCAGTAGCACGCACTATATCGACGATAGAGTATTCTGCTAAAAGTAATGCGAGCAGGCGGGCTGACTACTTGCTCATAAACGGAATCCAATTGGACTTTAAAGCTAGGGGTTTGGACGGATTTCTTGCAATTGCTAACTTTCCATCTACGCTAAAAACCAAGCCATTTCGAATCATGGCTGAAATGCAACACATGGCTGAGGGTGAGCTCAAATTGCCCGAAATGGAATTTTCTTTTCTTGGTAATCCCCCTACTGCTCTTGAAATAAGTATTAGTGCGCACACAAACCCGGACACATACGAACAGTTTGCTGAATTTATTGTCAAAGCACTTTCAACCATCAAATAGCAACCGCCTGAAAGGATTTTTACCAAAACTACATGGATTCAAAATACATTGAGAATTGGCCAGCTCCTTTAAAGACTCAACTCAGCTCAAGTAATAGCCATGGAGAACTACTGCAACACTTGGGGCCGATAAAGACAATGATTGGGATTTTCGAGCTTTTCTCTCGCGCGCCACTTCCTACGGGTTCACGACCTGTAATGTCTCGAATTGCTAAGGCTGGCTCCACTGAAATTGACTCAAAGCTATTGGGCTCTGGAAATCATTCAGCCTCATTGGCCGGCTATTCCGTAGTTGCAGTAATTAAAGCAATTGACTTTCTTCCTAATGATAAGAGAGTTGTAGGCAATGTAAGAATGCTAATAAGGGAATGTATGAGCGAAGCAGCTAAATATGAATTGCTTCTCCACGATATTGCCTATGCAGCACAAACGATTGCTCGACTTCGCCTTAGTGAAGAAATGGCCAGTAAGAAAAAACCTAGTGAAGGCACTAATCCGAATATTGTTCTGCGGCCAGACTTTGACTTTGAGAGTCTGACTAACCGCCCCCAGGATTGGAAATTCTCCCATTGGTGGACTGGAGAATAAAAGTTCTCCGTATAGTTAATCTCAATGTCTAATAGATATCGCTAGTCGGTCTCTGGGTGTAATATTCACCCCAGGTCAAAGAGATCAGACGTTCTAGCCCTTTAGCTAGTCTGACGCCAACCGAGCTCCGTGCGCGGTGGTCCTAGAGGAAGACCGGCCCAGTTGAAAGCCTTCTGGGAATGCGCGGATCTCAAAG
>Ga0194133_10006556_pt1 | contig 14259 bp, 10 predicted proteins | sample TA2KigOf40mmetaG_FD_155448 | JGI IMG/M metagenome (GOLD analysis project Ga0194133, IMG submission 155448) | Freshwater microbial communities from Lake Tanganyika, Tanzania - TA2015055 Kigoma Offshore 40m | ecosystem: Environmental > Aquatic > Freshwater > Lake | place: Tanzania: Lake...
AGGATCCCGGCCTGTTCCCGGGGAGAGATCGCGGGCCCGGGCCCCCCGATCGGAAGCACCTGCTGGTGCAAAGCCGGGTCATGCAGACAACGGATGAGATAGTCGGCGAGGTCGGTGTTGCTGATCGGCTTGCAGCGGGTGAGTTCACCGTTACCGAACACGAGGAAGGGTTTGCCTGCGCGCACGCGCGCAATTTGCCCGGAGAGTGACTTGAAGAAGGCGGTTGGCCGCACGATCGAGTAGCGGATACCGCTGCTGCGCAAGCGCTCCTCGAAGGCAAGCTTGGCGCGTTGAAAGACGAGAAGCGGTCGCTGCACGCAGATCGCCGAGAGCAGCACGAAGTGCCCGATTGCCGCCTGCCGTGCTGCGTCGAGCGCCTGGCATTGCGCGAGATGTTCTACCTGCCAGGCGTCGCGCGGCGCTCCGGAGCGCGAGGCCATGCACGAGATCATGGCGTCGAAGCGCTCGCCCCGAAGGCCCTGCCTGTAAAGGTTTGCAGCGTCGAAAACGAGACACTCGCGCCATTGCGCATCCGGACAGTCTCGCAACAACCGGTTCATGCGGCCTGGGAGGCCCGGCCGGATCAGGCCCACGGCTTCGTGACCCTTTGCCGCCAGGGCGCCAACGAGCGCCCGACCGATCGTGCCGCTTGCGCCAAGCACCGCTACCCGCATCCCGGTTTACCACCTTTCGCTTGAGGGGCGTGTTGCCGTTTCAGCCCCGCTGTGCCATTCTTGCATGGGTCTGCGCGTTGGGGCTGATGGTTACCCGTTCACGCCTTGCGCAGGTTGGGCTGCCAGAGTGCCGTCTTTGGCCTCCAGCGCAGCCGTGGTACCCGCACAAAACACGAAGGAGACACAAGCATGTTTGCAAACCCGTTTGGCCGGTCGGGCCGTCGTCGCGCCCTGAAAGCGCTTGCGGTTCAGCCGATCCTCGCTGCAGTTCTTGCCCTCTCGGGCCAGTCCGCAACGGCGCAACAGACGATCCAGATTGCCTATATCGACCCGCTCTCGGGGGGCGGCGCAAGCATCGGCGAACACGGACTGAAGCACTTCCGCTACATCGCCGACCAGCTCAACGCCCAGGGCGGCGCTCTCGGCCGCAAGTTCGAGGTAGTGCCCTATGATGGAAAGACCAATCCTCAGGAAAGCATCGTTCAGGCGCAAAAGGCGATCGATCGCGGGATTCGGATCCTCACCCAGGGTAATGGTTCGTCGGTCGCTGCGGCCCTGTCGGACTTCGTTGCGAAGCACAACGCGCGCAATCCCGGCAAGGAGGTGATCTATCTCAACTATGCGGCAGTGGACCCCTCGCTCACGAATGAAAAGTGCAACTGGTCGCATTTCCGGTGGGATGCCGACTCCGACACAAAGATGGCCGCGCTCACCAACTTCATCAAGGACCGGCAGGCGGTCAAGCGTGTGTACCTGATCAATCAGGACTACTCTTTCGGACAGTCGGTGCGTACGCAGGCTGTGGCAATGCTCCAGCAAAAGCGTCCCGACATCCAGATCGTGGGCAACGAACTCCACCCGCTCCTCAAGATCAACGACTTTGCACCCTACATCGCCAAGATCAGGGCTTCGGGCGCAGACTCGGTGATCACGGGCAACTGGGGCCAGGACTTTGCGCTGTTGTTGAAGGCGGCAGCCGATGCGGGGCTGAAGGTTGACTGGTACACCTACTATGCGGGCGGTGCCGGCGGCCCCACGGCGATCAAGCAGACCGGACTCTCCGACCGCGTCTTTGCCATCGTGGAGGGACACGCCAACATTGCGCATCCGCCGGCGCAGGCGGTTGAAACCGACTTTCGCCCCCGGACGGGTCAGGCCGTCTGGTATCCGCGCGCCTTCAATCAGATGTACATGCTTTCGGAGGCCATCAAGGCTGCCGGGGATGTCGACGCCAAGAAGATCGCGCAGCGTCTTGAAGGCATGCGTATCACCACCCACAACGGCGGGATCGGTTACATGCGCGCAGACAATCATCAGTTCATCCAGGACATGTACATCGCCTCGTTCGGGCCGCTGCCCGCAGGCGCGAAGTTTGACGAGGAAGGTACCGGGTGGGGCTGGAAAACGCTCGGTCGCGTCGAGGGCAAGGACACCGAACTACCCACCACCTGCAAGATGAGCCGGCCGTATTGATCGGCGGCCAGCCCTGGCCCTGCTCGAGTCCCCCAGAGGCTCTGGGCAGGGCCAGGCAAGTGCCTCGGTGAGGGCGCGACATGCTCGAACTTGTCGTCTTTTCCACGCTGAACGGTGTGCTCTACGGCATGTTGCTTTTCATGCTGGCGAGCGGCCTCACGCTGATCTTCAGCATGATGGGCGTGCTGAATTTCGCGCATGCGAGCTTCTACATGCTCGGGGCCTACTTCGGGTTCGAACTGGCCCGTCAGTTCGACTTCTGGGTTGGGCTGGTTGCCGCCCCGCTGATCGTGGGCACCGCCGGCGCGCTGATCGAACGCTTCGGCCTGCGCGTCGTGCATCGGCATGGCCATGTGGCCGAATTGCTCTTCACCTTCGGACTCGCCTTCGTCATCGAAGAACTCGTTCAGATGGTGTGGGGCAAGCTTCCTGTTGACTACAGGGTTCCGCAGCAACTCGACTTTGTGGCCTTCAACCTCTTCGGCACCACCTACCCGGCCTACAAGGTCTTCATGCTGGTGATCGCGATCGGGATGTTTCTCTGCCTGATGCTGGTGCTCACACGTACCCGGATCGGCCTGATCATCCAGGCTGCGCTCACCCACCCGCAGATGACCGCGATGCTTGGCCACAACGTTCCCGGCGTGTTCATGCTCGTGTTCGGAGGCGGTTCGGCGCTCGCGGCGCTTGCAGGCGCGATCGCGGGGCCGGCGCTCGTGACGCAGCCCTCGATGGCTGCGCTGCTTGGGCCCATCCTCTTCGTGGTGGTGGTGCTCGGCGGGCTCGGATCGCTCGCGGGAGCCTTTGTGGCTTCGCTCCTGATCGGCCTCGTGCAGACTTTTGCGGTTGCGGTGAACCTTTCGCTCGCGGATCTGCCGGGGATGGCACAACTCAGTCCGGCGGCCGGCACCCTGATCGGCGATCTTTGGCGCGTCACCGTGGCGCAGGTTGCGCCCGTGATCCCCTACCTGCTCCTGGTGCTTGTTCTCATCCTGCGCCCCACCGGACTGATGGGCAATCGCGAGACCTGAGATGCAGACGGCACAGGATCTCGCGAGCCGGAGCGAAGCACAGGCGGGTTTGAGCGCTCTGGTGCGCACGTACGCAGTCTGGATCATTGCAGCCGGACTTCTCGTTGCGCTTCCCCTGGTGTTCGACTCGGGAACCTCACTCACCAAGATGAGCCTGATGTGCATCATGGTGGTGTTCTCGCTCAGCTACAACATGCTGCTCGGCCAGACAGGGATGCTCTCGTTTGGACATGCGGTGTACTACGGACTTGCCGGATTCATGGCGATTCACGCTCTCAGGTTCCTCGGAGTCCCGGGTATGCCGGTTCCGCTGCCCCTGGTTCCGCTCGTTGGGGCGGCGATGGGCCTGGCCTGTGCAGTTGTCTTCGGTTGGATCTCCACGCGCCGCTCGGGCACTGCGTTTGCGATGATTTCGCTCGGCCTTGGCGAACTGGTTGCTGCTTCAGCGCTGATTCTGCGTTCGTTCTTCGGCGGAGAGGAGGGCGTGAGCGCCGACCGCTCGCGGCTGTTGCCGTTTGCGGGGCTCGACTTCGGAGCGCAGCTTCAGGTGTACTACCTCATCGCGGCATGGACCTTTGTATGCGTGGTGGCGATGTTTGCGGTCACCCAGACACCCTTCGGCCGCATCGCCAATGCTGTGCGCGAGAATCCGGAACGTGCCGAGTTCGTCGGCTACTCCACGCATATCGTCCGATTCATTTCCTTTTGTCTGGCCGGTACCTTCGCCGGGGTGGCGGGCGCCATGGCGGCCATCAATTTCGAGATCATGAATGCGCTCTCGGTAAGCGGTGCCCAGTCCGGCGTGGTGCTGCTGATGACCTACATTGGAGGGGTGGGCCACTTTCTAGGCCCGATTCTCGGGGCGGTGCTGATCACTGCACTGCAAATCTCCCTGAGCGACTTCACGGGCGCGTGGATGCTGTACTTCGGTCTACTCTTCATCCTCGTGGTGATGTACCTTCCCGGGGGTCTTGCCGGACTGATCATGCTCCATGCCCCGGTGCTTCGCGCCCAGCGCTTCGGTGTCCTTGTGCCCTCCTACCTGCTGCTCTCGGGCCCCGCACTCCTCACGCTTGCGGGCGCTGCGGGACTGATCGAACTGGCGCACCATCGCCTGGTGAAGGCCGCCATGGACGGAACCGCAATGCGCCTGATGGGCGTGAGCTTTGACAGCGCCGCTCCGCTCCCCTGGCTGCTTGCCGTATTGCTTCTGGTGCTCGGCCTGCTTCTTGCGCGGGTGGCGTTTCGCGCGGTGCGCGGAGCATGGTCCGAGGTCAACGCTGGGCTTCGCCAGCGCAGCTAGCCGTGGCCAGCGCCATGCAGGCAGAAGCGACCGCAGCGCTCGAGTTGCGCGGAATCCACAAGAATTTCGGTCCCACGGCGATCATTCGTGGGGTGGATCTCAGCGTGGGTCGCGGCCAACTGCACGCCTTGATCGGTCCGAACGGTGCCGGAAAGTCAACGCTCTTTCACCTGATCAGCGGGCGCATGCCCGCGACCTCGGGGGAGATTCGGGTCAACGGGCAACTGATCAATGGTCTGAGCCCCTTTGCGATCAATCGGCTCGGGGTGTCGCGCAGTTTTCAGGTCACCAACATCTTTCCCCGACTCAGCGTGTTCGAGAATGTTCGCTGCAGCGTCCTCTGGTCGCTCGGATACCGCTATGCGTTCTGGCACGGCGTTGCGCAACTGCGGGATGTGAACGACAAGTGCGAGGAAGTGTTGCGAAGGATCAACCTCTGGGCGCGGCGCGACACACCGGCGGGGGTGCTCGCATACGCCGAGCAGCGGGCCCTCGAGATCGGTGTTGCCATCGCCCCCGACCCGCAAATCATCATGCTCGACGAACCGAGTGCAGGCATGAGCCATTCCGAAACCGAGCAGGCCATGCACCTGATCCGTGAGGTAAGCCAGGGCAAGACGCTGCTCATGGTGGAGCACGACATGAACGTGGTTTTTGGCCTCGCAGAGCGCATCTCGGTGCTGGTCTACGGGCAGGTCATCGCCTCCGACACGCCGGAGCGCATCCGCGGCAATCCTGCGGTGCGCGAGGCCTATCTGGGGCAGGCGCAGCCCGAATTCTGAGCGAGCGCGTTGCGAGATCCCATGGGCAAGCCCGCCGAAGTGAGCCGCAGGGTACCGGGCGTGTTTGAGGAGTCCGCGAGCGGGGATCCCCTGCTCGCAGTGGTCGACTTGCACGCCTACTACGGCAAGAGTCACATCCTGCAGGGTGTGAACTTCGAGGTACACGCGGGCGAGATCGTCAGCCTGTTGGGGCGCAATGGTGTGGGGCGCTCCACCACGATCAAGGCGATCATGGGAGACGTTGCCCCTCAGGGATCGGTGCGCTTCAAGGGGGAGCAGATCGCAGGGTTGCGCCCGCACCAGATCGCGCGACGGGGCTTGGGCTATGTGCCCGAAAACAGGGATATCTTTCCCGCGCTCACGGTGCGCCAGAACCTTCTGCTGGGTCAGAAATCTGGCGTGACAAACCCGCGCTGGAGCATGCACGACATGTTTGCCCTCTTTCCGCGGCTCGAGGAACGCGCCGACACAGCTGGAGGCGTACTCTCGGGCGGAGAGCAGCAGATGCTCACCATTTGCCGCACCCTGATGGGGGACCCGGAACTGATCATGATCGACGAGCCCACCGAGGGCCTCGCGCCGATGATGGTGGAACTGGTGGCGAAGCTGCTCGCCGAGATCGCGCAACGTGGCGTGTCGATCCTGCTCGTGGAGCAAAAGCTCACCATTGCCCTGCGCATCAGCCACCGCCTCTATGTGATGGGACACGGAAGAATCGTCTTCGAAGGAACCCCGGCCCTGCTGCGCGCAAGCCCCGACATCCGCCAGGAGTGGCTCGAGGTCTGAAAGGGTTGGAGCCGTCTGTGCGCAGTGATCCCGAACCGACGACGGAAGAGGTCTCCGAAACGGGCGCCTTCCGGGATGGAAGCTACTTCGGCCGGGGCAGCCTGCGGTACCCGGATGGCCGGCGCTACAGCGGCGAATTCCGCAGTGGCCAGCCCCATGGGGATGGGACAAGCGTCTGGCCTGATGGCGAAACCCACGTTGGTGCGTATCGTGAAGGCCTGTGCCATGGGGAAGGAACAACCCGCTTTGCAGACGGGCGCATCTACAGCGGTCCCTACCGTGACGGCTTCTTTCACGGTCAGGGAAGGATGGTCTGGCCCGACGGCGAGGTCTACGTGGGAGCGTTCCACGCGGGCAAGGCAACAGGGCAGGGCACCACCACCTGGCCAAGCGGCGAGGAGTACATCGGTGAGTATCTCGACGGTATCCGCAGCGGCCAGGGTACCTACCGCTTTGCCAACGGATCAAGCTACAGCGGCGAGTGGCGGGCGGGCAAGCCGGAGGGCAAGGGAAGACTTGCGTACCTGGACGGCCGGGTCTACTTCGGCGAGTTCCTGCGCGGAAAGCGCCATGGGTTTGGCACGGTCATCGCGCCCGACGGCCAGGAGTACCGCGGCGAGTATCGGGACGACCGACGCGAGGGTGAAGGCAGCTATCAATGGCCCGACGGCGACAGCTATGTGGGCGGGTGGCGCGAAGGCGTACCGCATGGGAGCGGCAGCTACCGCTACGCCAGCGGCGAGGAGTATCGCGGCGAGTTCCGCGAGGGTCGCTACCACGGCGAGGGAACCACCCGCTGGCCAGACGGCGGGTACTACCGGGGAAGCTATCGCTTCGGCGAACCGAACGGTCGCGGCGACTACCAGAGCGCGAACGGGTCGACCTACCAGGGCGAATGGCGCGACGGTCAGCCCGACGGGCAGGGCAGATACAACTACGCCGATGGATCGAGCTACCTCGGGCGGTGGCGAAACGGCAAGCGCCATGGGCACGGCACCTACCTCTTTGCCGACGGCAGGAAGTATGTGGGCGAATTCTCGGAAGGGAAGTACCAGGGGCAGGGCGCGTTTACCTTCCCCGATGGAAGAACCTACGTCGGGAGCTTCGTCGACGACAAGTATCACGGACAGGGAAGCTACCGCAGCCCCGATGGCGAGACTTACGTTGGCGAGTTTTTCGAAGGAAGGTTCCATGGGAAAGGCACCACAACCTGGCCGGACGGAAGGAAGTATTTTGGTTCTTATCGCAACAACAGGCGCGACGGTGCGGGGACCTACATCCACTCCGACGGCACGATCCACTCGGGCCAATGGCGCGACGGCCTGCTGCTCGATGAGGACCGCGCATCGCCTTCAGAGGCCGCTCCGGTTCCGGGCAGCGAGGCGGATATGGGTGCCTCTCCGGGGGTCGCTCCGGTTCCGGGCAGCGAGGCGGATACGGGTGCCTCTCCGGGGGTCGCTCCGGTTCCGGGCAGCGAGGCGGATACGGGTGCCTCTCCGGAGGGTGATCCGCACGTGTAACAATTGAGACGAGGGTTCGGTGGCGGGCCTGCGAAGCACGCAACGGGGAGGGAATGCAATGTCATCCAGAGTCGATCGGTGGGGCGAAGGGTTGAACGGCCACTTTCGGATGGGCCGTGCGTGGTTGGCCACCCGAGGGCGTGGCGCAGCGGTGGAGGCGGCGAAAAACGCACTTCTCGCTCTCGTAGTTGCTGCGTTTTCGCTCGCCTTCATGCCGGGGGCTTTGCAGGCCCAGGGTGGCACCTATCCGGTGAAGCCGGTGCGCGCGGTGGTGCCTTTTGCTCCGGGCAGTGCAACCGACCAGGTGGCGCGCGCCTTCACTGCGAAGATGGCCGAATTGCTCGGCCAGCCCTTCGTGGTGGAAAACAAGCCCGGTGCCAATGGCATGCTCGGGGCCGACACGGTGGCCAAGGCTGCGCCCGACGGCTACACCATCCTGGTGGGTACCAACAGCACCAACGCAGCCCTCAAGAGCCTGATGAAGAAGCTCCCCTACGACCAGGACACCGCATTTGCACCGGTGGCCTTTCTGGGGCAGGTCCCCCTGATCGTGGCGATCAACAACGAGATGGCTCCGCGCACGCTCAAGGAACTGGTGGCCTTTGCAAAGTCGAAGCCAAACGAACTCAACTACGCAAGCGCGAGCACTTCACAGCGGGTATCCACCGAGATGCTGATGAGCATGGCGGGCATGCAGATGACCCTGGTGCCCTACAAGAGCAGCCCGGCAGCGATCGCCGATCTCATTGGCGGACAAGTCAACCTCTTCACCGCTGATTTCGCGGTGATGCTTCCGCAAGTGAAGGCAGGAAAGGTGCGCGGTCTGGCGGTTACCTCGACGAGCCGCTCGAAGGCGGTTCCTGAACTGCCCACCGTGAATGAGGCGCTCGGCCTCAAGGACTACGAACTGATCGCGTTCTTTGCGATCTATGCTCCCGCCGGGACGCCCGCGCCTGCTGTGGCGCAACTCAACAAGGCCGCCAACGCAGCAGCCAGCGACAAGGACCTGCTGGCTCGCTTCGCCAGCCTCGGTTTCGAAACCGACCCCGGTACGCCGGAGGCCCTCGCGGAGCGAACCCGTCGTGAAACGCTCAAGTGGGCCAAGGCGATCAAGGACGCCCGGATCGAACCGGAGTAGCCATCGTTGCTTCGGCGTCCGAGCCGGGCCCGGGATTTGCCTGGGTCAGCATTCTTTGCAGGAACCTCGCGCCAGTCTTCCGACCGCACCGCCGGGCTCTCCTGGCGGTACTTGTGCTGATGCTCCTCGAACTCGGTCTGCAACTCGGCCAGCGCAAGGCCTTCAGCACGCTGATCGACGACGCGATCCTGCAAGGGCAGGCTCCTCTGATGGTGCTCATCCTGGCCCTGCTTCTTGCCGCTTCGGTGATTTCGAGCATCTGCGGCAGTGCGCATGAGTACCTCCTGTCCGGGCTCTGTGCAGTGATCCCGGCCGAGGCCCGCGATCGACTTTTTCACCATCTGCAAGGGATGCCGCTTGGCCAGTTGCGGTCGGCTGGCCATGGCGATCTGGTCTCGCGCATCGTGAACGATGCCGGAGGGCTCGAGTCGGCGCTTTGGTCCATCGGTTTTGTGGCCACAAGTTTTTTCGGCGTTGCCATTGCGCTTGCGATGTTGCTGAGCACCGACTGGCGTCTTGCACTGCTGGGGCTTGCCCTCCTGCTGCCAACGATTCCGATCGGACCCCGGCTGCTCACGCCGCTTGCCGAGAGGGCGAGCTACGCATCCAGGGAGGCTCACGGGCAGTTGTCCACCCAGTTGTGGGAGAACCTCGCCAATCAGGTCGTGATCAGGGTCTTCGGGATGGGCGCGTTTGTGCGCTCCCGGTTTGCCAGGGCAAACGCCGAGATCAGCCGCTTCACCCGAAGCTACAACCTGTACAGCTACTTCAGCAACCGTGTTCCCTGGATTGCGGTCGAACTGATCGAAGTGATCGTGCTCGCCGCAGGTTGCTGGATGCTGGTGCACGGACACATCACCACCGGCGCTCTGGTGTCGTTCTACCTGCTCTTTGCTGCCCTTGCCACGCACGCCTACTCGCTCGCTTCCTCCTTCTCCAGGCTGGTCGGCGTGTCGGCGAGCATGCGGCGGATTCAGGCCTTGCAGGACCAGCCCGTCGAGAACCGCCTGCAGCAGAGCCCGGCGGGTGTGCGGCACCTTTGCGGGCCGCGCAGGGCACCACGGATCCGTTTTGAAGCGGTGAGCTTTCGTTATCCCCGCAGGCTGATCGAGGGCAGGCTCGCGGTGCCCAGACCGGGCGAGACCGAGGCAACCAGGAGCAGCCCGCCGGATCCGATTCTTGCGATCACGCTCGAGATCGCCGATGGGCAACTCACCGCGTTTGTAGGGGCGAGCGGATCGGGCAAGAGCACCGCAGTGCAACTGCTGCTCGGACTGCAGCAGCCCTCCAGTGGCCGGGTGCTCGTTGACGGCGAGGATCTGCGCAGCCTGCCGCTCGAGGAGTACTGGTCGTCAACCAGCGCAGTCTTTCAGGACAGTCTTCTCTTTCATGCAAGCATTGCCGAAAACATTCGGGCAGCTTATCCAGACGCGAGCGATGCGCAGGTCGAACACGCGGCGCGGTCCGCTGGACTTGCGCCATGGATCGAAAGCCTGCCGGAGCGCTACAACACGCAGGTCTCTGCCGACACCTGCTCGGGCGGTCAACGCCAGCGGATCGCCATCGCGCGTGCGCTGGTGCGTGATCCGGTGCTGCTCGTGCTGGATGAGCCCGGCAGCGCGCTCGATGCAAGCACCGGGCGTGCAGTGATCGAGACACTCTTGCAGGTGATGGCTCAGCGCACCACGGTGCTGGTGACCCATCAACTGAGCGACGCCACCCGTGCCGACCGTATCGTTGTGTTTGAGCATGGCCGCGTGGCAGAGGTGGGGCGTCATGATGAACTTCTTGCGCGCAACGGTGTTTACCGTGCGCTCTGGACCGAGCAGGAACAAAGGTTGCAGACAGCGGGCACGCAGCCCGGCGTGTCGCGGGACTGAAGCGGAGTGAAACCCCTGGAAGGAGGCGGGATGATGAGCAGTTCGATCAAGGATTTTCTCGACGCGCGCAACTTTCTCTGGGCCCACCGCACCGATCAGGCGGCGGCTGTGGAGGGGTTTCGCTGGCCAGCCCTTGGGCAATTCAACTGGGCGCTCGACTACTTCGACGCGATGGCCGAGGCCAACGCATCGCCTGCACTGTGGATTCACAGCGAGGACGGCAGCGAGTTGCGGTTCAGCTTTGAACAACTTCGCAGCCTTTCGAATACCCTCGCGAACCAGCTGCGGGATCTGGGTTTCAGGCGCGGCGATGCGGTGCTTCTCATGATGGGCAACGAGCCCGCGCTCTGGCTCTCCATGCTCGCGTGCATGAAGCTCGGCGTGATTGTGGTTCCCGCCACCACGCTACTGAGCCGCGACGACCTCCGTGACCGCTTCGAGCGCGGTGGCGTTCGCCATGTGATCCTCGAAGGTCACCTTGCCTGCCGCTTTGCCGAGCTACCCGGGGACTGCACGCGTATTGCCACCGGACCGGCAGCCCCGGCAGACTGGCGGCGCTTCGAGGACCTGCTCGTGGGGCCCGATACGTTTCTTGCCGACGCGCCCACACAGGCCGACGACCCCTTGCTGCTCTACTTCACCTCGGGAACCACCGCGCAGCCCAAACTCGTGATGCACACGCATCAGAGCTACCCCGTGGGACATCTTTCCACCATGTACTGGCTCGGCTTGCAGGAAGGCGATGTGCATCTCAACATCTCCTCGCCCGGCTGGGCAAAGCACGCCTGGAGCTGCTTCTTTGCCCCGTGGAATGCCCAGGCCTGCGTCTTCATCTTCAACCAGTCGCGCTTTCACGCGGCAGCCCTCATCGAGGTCCTCACCCGTTATCCGGTCACCTCGCTCTGTGCGCCGCCCACCGTCTGGCGCATGCTCATCCAGCAGGATCTTGCTGCAGCGCGCCCCGGACTGGCGTTGCGCGAACTGATCGGGGCCGGGGAGCCGCTCAACCCGGAAGTGATCGAGCAGGTCCGTCGGGGCTGGGGGATCACCCTGCGCGATGGCTTCGGCCAGACCGAGACCACCGCCCAGATCGGTAATCCGCCGGGGCAGCCCTTGATCCCCGGATCGATGGGCCGACCACTGCCGGGCTATCGGATTGCACTGATCGACCCCGACAACAACGAGGTCGAGGAAGGAGAGATTGCAATCCGTCTCGATCCGCGGCCCACCGGCCTGATGCCCGGTTACTGGGGTTCGGAGGCCCGTACTGCCGAAGTCATGCGCGATGGCTGGTACCGCACGGGTGATGTTGCGCGGCGTGACGCAAACGGCTACATCACCTACGTGGGCCGCGCCGACGATGTGTTCAAGTCGAGCGACTACCGCATCAGTCCCTTCGAACTCGAGAGCGTGCTGATCGAGCATCCTGCGGTGGCGGAAGCTGCCGTTGTGCCAAGTCCGGATCCGGTCCGACTGGCGGTGCCCAAGGCCTTCGTCGCTCTGCGCCCCGGGTATGCGCCTGACGACCAAACGGCGCGCGAGATCTTCGCCTTCCTGCGCGAAAGGCTCGCACCCTACAAGCGAGTGCGACGCATCGAGTTTGCCGAACTGCCAAAGACCATCTCCGGCAAGATCCGACGGGTTGAACTGCGTGAGCGCGAAGCCCTGAGGCGCGCCGCTCCGGAGGGACCGCACCTCGATCATGTGGAGGAGGGCATCCTGCGTGCCGGATGAGCGCGCGTGGCTGTGCCGCCCGCTCACGAAGACCCGGTGGAAGCGGCACGGTATTGTTGATGTTTGGGATCCACGTAGCGACCGGCCGTTTGCTCGCGCAGGCGCGCTGCGTTTTCATCGTAGAGAAAGGGCAGGAAGGCGTAGCGCGTTCCTCGGATGACCGGCGTGGCCTCGTGCAGCAGAAAGCACGAGAAGACGCATGCACCTCCAGTGGGCGGCCGGTAGCGCTGGCGGCCGTACTCGGGAAACCGGAGGTCCCCGCCTTCGTAGTCTTCAGCGTTGAGATTGATGGTGACCGCAAACTGCCGATGCCCGGTGCCGTCGTTGTCGCGGTGGGGCCTGAAGTAGCCTCCTTCGCGGCTGTCGTAGCAGGCGATGAGGTAGCGCTCCATGCGCGTGGCGCGATACCGGAAAGCCTTGCGCAACTCCGGCAGCAGTCGTTTTTCAATCCGCCATCGCGCTTGTGCGGCCAGTTCTTCGTGGTCGATCAACCGGTCACGCCTTCGCTTGAATCCATGGTCCACCACTCCCTCGATCCGCCCATCGAGGCGCTTGCGCATGTAGCCGGAGTCCTCGCCACCGTATTGCCGGTAGTAGCCGATCAGTTCCCTGCAAAACGCAGGCTCGAAGACCCGCGCAACCATCAGCACCGGCGCCTGGACCGCAGCGAGCTCGGTGGTGCTGGGGCTGAGCGACGCAAGGACGCTGAGCACCTGCATCCACAGCGTCTCGGGTGCTCCCTTGCAATCAAACCATGCGAGGGCACGCAGCCCGGCGTCCAGCAACAAGAGCCCTTCGCGCAACATCGTGGGTCCGGATTCCCTCGGTGCGCCCTGCGGGCTCGACGGGGGTTCGTCCAGGCTTGCCATGCCGTAGAGGCGCGAAACGGCCAGGTCGAGATCCCAGAAGATGCGGATTCCGGGGATGTGATCACGAAGCCTGCCCGCAGCAAGATCCTCCGGGTCGGTGGTGATGATGAAAAGCGCAAGGTTTTCGTCGTCGAAGGCGGAGCGATGCTGGAGGAAGAAGCCGAGCAGTCTTTGGGTGCTGGCGCGGGCTGCGCTTGCGGCAAACCACAAAAGCACTGGGCGCCCGGCCACGCTCGCGAAGCTGTAGTCGGGGCGGCTGCTCCCCCGGGCCACGAAATGGGGTGCAGGCTCACCGAAGCCGATGCGAGAATCCATGGAATTTTCCCTGACTGAGTCAGCCTTGTGGTGATTCCCGAATACTATGGGAAATTGCAGCAAAAGCCGCACGAAGGACGCAACGTGGAGGTTAACAAGATCGAGATCGCTCCGGTGAAGCGTCCCAGCCTCGCCATTCACGGTGGCTGCGGCACTCCTGCAAGGGAAGCGCTGCCGGATGATGCGTGGGAAGAAATGCGCCATCATCTGGCGAACGCGTTGAGGCGGGGCTGGCTGGTACTCAAGGCTGGCGGCCCGGCGCTCGATGCAGTGCAGGCTGCGGTGGTGGTGCTCGAAGACAGTCCCCACTTCAACGCCGGGCATGGATCCGCGTTCACCCGTGAGGCAACGCATGAACTCGATGCTTCGATCATCGACGGCCGCGATGGTCGCGCAGGCGCAGTGTGTGTCGTGTGCCGCGTCCGCAACCCGGTTCTTGCGGCGCGCGCCGTGCTGGACCATGGCGAGTGTGTTCTCCTCGCTGGCGGCGCGGCAGACCGCTTTGCGGAATCGAGAGGTCTCGTGATAGCGGATAACCGCTACGTCACAACGCCTCGCCGCGCGGCAGCGCTTGCGGTTGTGAAGGCGGCAAACGGCGCTTTGCCTCTGGGTGCAGTTGCGCCAACCGAGGCCGATCGACACGGAACTGCTCGCGACGCACACATCGCTCAGTGCTGCGGAAAGCTTCTGAGTTCCAGCCCGCTTGCACGGCACCGCGAGGAATCACGAGACATGGGCGCGGGCTCGAGTGCTC
>Ga0194133_10006557_pt1 | contig 14259 bp, 8 predicted proteins | sample TA2KigOf40mmetaG_FD_155448 | JGI IMG/M metagenome (GOLD analysis project Ga0194133, IMG submission 155448) | Freshwater microbial communities from Lake Tanganyika, Tanzania - TA2015055 Kigoma Offshore 40m | ecosystem: Environmental > Aquatic > Freshwater > Lake | place: Tanzania: Lake Tanganyika...
GAGATTAACCCATGAAAGTTCAATCTCTTAGATCTAATTCCCAGCCGGGTACCATACCATTAGGGTTCGAAGACCCCTTTTCAAGCACTATCAACCACTTCTTTCCATTATGAAATTCTATTCCTCTTCAGAAGCCTGCTGAAACGACGATTCAAGCTGTAACAACGCCTCCTCAAGTCAGGCACGAGGAAAACTCTTACAACAACATGATTGAGAAAGTTCAAAGTACGAAATCGGATGAAAAACCGGAGGTAAAAACATTTTGGCAAACTTAAAAAATATAAAATTTACATTAAAATACAAGGGGATTTCTTGGACGACTTTAAGGTACCTGCTTGCCACACAGACAATGCAAATTTCAAAACTCCTTGTCCCTCAACTCCGGTCTCCAGGTATGGCGCAAAAATTTATTTAATAGACAGAAGGATAAAACGTTTGCATGGTAGGTTCCGTGGAAGAAGTGTCCAGAGGAGCCGTCGTGAATCGTCATTACTGCAGGATGTCCTTCGGTAATTTTTGCTAGCTCGTAAAATTTTAAGATATTTAGTCTATGGCCCCTTTGAATTAAATTTTTTAGATCAGGTCACAGATCCGATATTAGCTAACTGTTTTTAAAATTACCTTTTTATGATGAATGGCCGTTTGAAATCTGATTTATCTTTTGGACTCTGAATCATTCCTGAATACCAAAGAAAGATTTTGTATTTTCAGGCCTGTCGTTTGTTCAGAGCGTGGATCATCGACTGATCGTAAGAGGTTACAATCAGGCCGTCCTGCGTCAAGAACACCTGCAGAAATTTTAGGCCTTGAAGATCTGTTTGATGCTATAGACAGTGGGTCACCAATGTCCGTTGTGCTGCAGTAAGTGGTCAAGTGAAACAAATTATTGTCTATTTTTTGTGTAAATTATTTCACTCTCCAAAGGAAAAGCAAAAGTTTCCCCGACGAAGTCGACATAGTTGCAAACGCCAAACCGAAAAAGTTGGATGCAGATTTTGCTGAGATAACTAACGGTTCTGGTATAATGAAATTTTGAAAGGGTCGAGCACAATATTTTCTTATTCAAAATTAATTTCAGATTCTCAGAGCTCAAACGAAGCAGATGTCGGAGAGCCAGTAAAAGATGTAAAATTTTTCAGGTATTTTCTACAAGCAATTTCGATATTTTATCAGTTTTTTGGTACTGATTGTCAAAAGCGCATCTGAAATATTTTTCAACGATAAAATCGTTAAAGATAACCTCATCGTTTATATTCTTAGGCATGCTTTGAAAAAAGAAACAGACTTTTTAGAAAATCAGTGTATCAAGTGGGGCAGCAAAATTGACGAAAAAGCCATGTCTGAAGAAACGCTGGTTCGTGTTATTTGTCATTTCTTTCTCGAACGAGGATTAACTTTATTTATACGAAATTTTCAAGGGTCAGATTCGTACTGCTGTCGGTTTAGCCAGGCTTGGAATGGATCGAAAAGGACGATTTAAACAATTTGAGGGATTAATTGACGACTGCGAGTTTCAAAGGGGTGTCCTCAAGACGACTTGTCAAGATCTTCAAGTATGAAATGAACACAATTAGTTTGCAACCTTTAGTTAACTTATTTCGCAAATTCACTTTAGGGGTTTTGGGACATGATTTATGTACAGATTGAAGATGCTAAGCTGAAATTTTTGGACCTAGAAAAGTTGGAGGCTAATGGTTGGGAAATGCCTCAACTAGGTGATTTTTAGAAACTAGCAAGAGAACTTTGAAATTGTTGTCACCAACTAATTCATTTTTATCATCTGTCAGAGAAAAAAGTTGCAAAGAAACGTCCTGCATTGCCTCCAAGTCGTCCAAAAGCTCCGGTTGTAAAGTCTGGCATAAGAGCGATGATAGAGGCTAAACGTAAAGCTTTGTCTGAAAAATCTGAAACTCTGAAGGTGAATTGCAAGGTTGAAATTTACACCAGTTTTTTTGCTTGAACATTTTATCTCAAAACATTTTGCAGGATGTTGAAAACTCTGAAGTGACACTTTCATCAACAGTCAGGCACGCCAAAACAGACGAAAATGTTTCAAGTGCAAGTACCCCACTTAAATTTGATGGTATAGCCAGAAGGAAGTCAGTTTTACATGCTGCTTGTACCGGCTCTCCCGTGGTAAATAATCTAAAAGGGACAACGCCAAGGTATATTGTCTAAAGCTAGACTCAAAATTTTCTTGAAAGTAATTGATTTTTTTCATTGAAAGCACACCTTCGTCGGTTAAGATTGGCAAGCCTGCAAATAAACGCCTGTCTGAGCTAATCATGTTTTCAACAAGACATTTAAGAAAATCAGATCTTTTTGAAGACATGCCCCAGTCGCCAGCCCAAAAGGATGGTGGGAATCCTCCGCAAGAGACGCTTTCAACCATCCCAAAAGACACTCTCTCAGAAGTCGTAGACACCCATAACAAGGCGCTTTTATTGAAGAACACGGTGGAGGCCCAGGACTCACCCAGGGCTCTTAGAAGCAGAAAATCTGTTGCAGTATACAATATCGATACTGAGACTGGTTTCAATGAGAAGAATACCAAATCATCTGAAGCCACGAAGAAGTTACCAATCAAAGACACTGATGATTTGATGCAAGTTGACCAGACCCCAACCCGTAGAGGAAGGAAATCTGTGGCATTTAAAAAATCAGAAGAAACGACAGAGCCTGATAAAAAATCGACTGACGGTGCATCTTCAGATCTCGAGACCTCCACAACTCCTGCCAGGAGAGGTCGCAAGTCTCGTGCATTTGAACAGCCTGTGCAGAGTGAAACTCCCAAGAGAGGTCGCAAATCAGTGGTTCCTGCCCTGATTGAAAAGGAAACCGTTCACAAATCACCATTGCGTGTGATGTTTGCAGAAGGTGAGGAGCAAGCCTGGAAAAACTTTTTGAATTTTCATATTAACTTTCGAAATTCTTTTAGATGAGAAAATCTTTTCAAACACAATTGAAACACCCAATGAAGCGAAGCGTAAACGTGGAAGACCGAGTCGAGCATCCATGATGCTGGCTGTCCAGGAGGACCTCCCTGGACCAGGGACTCCCACACGATCGCGCAGATCAGTGCGTTACAGCACCATCCCGGACTTGATATCCTTTGATTCACCTGACTCGCGTCGCAAAGAAACTGAAACCTTTTCATCTCAAAGGGTCACAAGAAAATCTCTAGCTTCTGGAAAACTTCAAATGAACTTTTTAGACTGAAGATCTTTTTTTTAATCAAAAAAAAGGGAAAAGTTTAGTTTGTTCTAATCAATAATTGCCCCTTTTCTAACCACCTTAAACTTCTTAAAATTGCCTGTTTGTTTTAACTGGTTAAAACTTTTAGAAATAACTTCTTGAATAGTTAACATCCTACCTAAAATATAAAATAATCTTTAGTAAATTGTATTAAGCAGTCACGTTCAGAAATAAGGTTGTGATGAGACCTTCTACACTATGGGTGCAGTCAAAGGATGTAGCCATTTGAGAGAGGCAACTTAGGTCTATTGGTGACTAGAGAAGAAATGCTTGTGACATGAAAATGGCTCATATGAATGAATGTTTTAAGTCTTGTTTGAGCTACCCTATCTCAGGGGGTCCATTTAATCATGGCTAGCCAAAACATTTAAAACAGTCTGGATGATAAGGTCTGCAGGGTTACGCCCAAGAGGTTAGGTTAGCAGTAAAATAATCCGGGCCTATTTTATTGCTAACCAAATTTTCCTGGCCTGACCCTGCAAGGGTTATATGGGCCTGACCAAGCTGATTTTTTAGGCAAAAAATTCATTTTGGCTTGGCACCACATTTCATATTTTAGAATATTCTGTTAGCTAAACTACTTAGTATTGGAATTCATAGCCCTAGACAAAAGCATAACTCGTTTTCAAAAAAAAAATGAATAACACTGTAAAGAAAAAAATATTTTATTAAGAATATTTTAACAAAAACAATCGAAACGTGAAAGGATGACCTCAACGGCCAAATCCTTTCACTTCCACCACATTGAAAAATCAAAAGAACGTTTCTTGATTGAGTATTGGTTTTCATAAATTGAGTTTATCATTAAATCAACTAAAATTAAATTTGCAACTTTGGGATGGTAGTTGTCAACCTCTTGCTGGGCATTCATATCAACATGCACAATTTGCAATGGGGGGGATGGTCACGAAAGTTCAGGGTAGGGGGGGTGAAGATTTTTTTCTGAACAGAATGGGAATGGATCAATCAGATATTTTCTTACCTGCACAGTCAGCAAAAAAAACCACATTTTTAATTCTTGCATCAACACAATCATGATTAAGACAAATTGTGAAATGAAAATAGGGACAAAAATATTTACAAAAAAAAAATACTTTTCAAGATGGAATTTCACACAATCAGCAATTTTTTTTTCTTTTTTTTTTGTAAAAAAATCTGTCCAAGAAGGGAAATATTTGATGGTGACAGAACCAATAAAAGTGAAAACATTAAGCCAATTTTAAAAATGAACAAATAAGTTTCTCTCTCTTTCTCTAAAATAATATGCTTCAGAAAAAAATTCTTAAAATCTAAACAATTAATCACTAAATGGGTTGAAAAAGGTTGCAATCACTCACTGGGGCTAGATTTACCATTCAGCACGTGGCTAATAACATTCGTAAATATCCATTCAAAAGAACAAAGGCATCAAGATGTAAGCTTCTATATACAATTAAGCTAGAAAAAAGATTTTTTTCTATGCTTTGGAATGGTCAATGATTAATATTTGACAGATCATAACAAGCTCTTTCAAAGACTTTCTGCTTTCATCATGCAGCACATGTGTTTTTCGACGTCGAACAAGTAAGAAAACTAATTTTTTTTTCATGAGATATTAGAAAAAGGGGTTCACTATGAGGAGATAAAATTGAAAGTTGGAAATGTGAAATAGCCAATAAGAATTAATGATAGTGGAGGTTGTTCGTACAGTCTGAGCCATAATCAAGGCTGAAGAGAATTTTTAACAAAAAAATGGCAGTCGTGCATTTTAATTAATTTTTACATTGGAGATGGGATGACTTAATTATCTTCTTTTTCACCACCTTCTTCATCACCTCCTGCCTCTTCATCCTCAACAGGCCTTTCCTATAAATAATCAATTTTAAACTTTGTTGGTTGATTTGAAATAGTGGGCGCCCAGTTTACCTTGTAAAATATTTCCTCAGATTCTCTGTCACAAATCAAAAGTACTACAGAGACAAAGATAAAGATGGCACAAGCCCATCCGGTACCGTAACCGAATCCAAACTCCCAAACGCGGCGGTGACCTGCTTGAAAGAAAGGAAATAGAATCAAAACTTGTGTAAAGAAAGATTTCTTTGGAAATTTTGTTAGACTGGGTCGAGCAAACGGGTGGTTAGTGCGATCACAGGTATGTTTCACACCAACACCGTACCAAATATGTCATCGTCGTCGGGTATGCCATCATTATCATCGTCGTTGTCTTCGTCGTCGGGAATGCCGTCATTATCATCGTCACGGTCCTTGGCATCAGGGACCCCGTCGTTGTCGGAATCCATCTCTTCGTCGTCGTCGGGAATCCCATCATTGTCGTCGTCATTATCAAGCCTGTCTGGTACTCCGTCACCATCTTTGTCAACGGACTCATCATCATCAGGATCGAGAGTGTCGACGATACCGTCACCATCGTCATCAGTGTCGTGAGCATCGACGATGCCGTCACCATCCGTGTCGGTTTCCAAATTGTCAGGTATGCCATCGTTATCCTTGTCCTCATCCAGCTCGTCGGGCACACCGTCGTTGTCGTCGTCGTTATCCTCACTATCTTTCTGTCCATCGTTATCATCATCATCATCCTCACTATCCGGAATGCCGTCATTATCTTGGTCATCGTCATCTCCATCTTCGCTATCAGGTATTCCATCATTATCATCGTCATCGTCCTTATCATCGGGAATACCGTCGTTGTCGTCATCGGGATCAGTGGCGTCAGGAATTCCATCATTGTCATCATCAGTGTCTAAGATATCCAGGGTGCCATCGTTGTCGAAATCAAGGGATCCAACGTTCTTTGGGGCTTGAACACGGCCACCGTCCAATTTCTTTGCTGATGATGAACGTAAGTTTTAACATTTTAAAAGTCATATCCAAAAATGGAATAAATTTCTCCAGTTGAGGTGTGATAACCATATCAAGATTTAAAACCCCATCACCAAGTTATTAATTTTTGAATAATCAAAGAGTTAATATTTACCATTATTGATATCCTTTGACAATGAAACTGGATAAATGATCAACGCAAGGGAAAGGGCAATCACTAAAAAAATATAAATTAAGATAATGCAAAAAAAATTCATCTCATTAATTTTGCTTGCTTGCATTTGAAATAATTAATTTTGTTTTGATAATTATTCCAATACTAGCCCACCAGGGCCAAGCGTTGCCCAGGAAAAGTTTGATGCAGGTCTTCCCTACAATCTTTTAACACAGCCCTAGCTCCCCCAACATTCTCCCAATCCCTGCAGCCCCTAGAGCCCCCCTCATATTCCTGCTATACCCACATGAAGATGGTTAACAACCTTTTTAACTTTTTAGACTTAGGCCCAGGGGTTGGGGAGATATTGGTCAAAAAAGGGGTTATAAACTTTTCAGATACCCTTCCTGATCAACTTTTTTTATAAGTAAACAATTTCCTTCAGCTTATGATCCCTGGGTCTGTAGAGAGACCTTGAAAAATTTCTAACCCAGCCTATGTTTGTTCTCCCATTCTTAAAGGCCCAGAACTGAAATTTCAACCCAATTGAACTGAACATTTTGAATTAAGCACGCCATTACTGTTTATATGTACCCATAGCCCCTCATCCCTGGACTGGGGGATCAAAAATTGAGCAGCTCATTTTGACTAAAGGACATTTTTCACCAATATGAGGTTTGGGAGTTTGGGTGACCCCAGGGGCAGGGGTTTGGGTACAAAATTTGGTCCTGCAGTCCTGCTTGAAGGTACATAAAACAGTCTGTTTTATACTTATAGATAGATGATTATATGTCAAATGTTGTGACCTTTCTTTGGTAAGTTTCATTATATTGATCCAAGCAATAGTATGTTAGAAAATTTTCGATTTCATAAGGCTGACAAACAAAAATCAAATGCTTTTTGTTCATCTGATTGACATAAGGTTGTGAGTGGTGCATGCTAAGCTTAGATAGTCTAGTTAAAACACATACAGAAAAAAAAAATTCTTTTTCTGTGCCAGGAAATTTCACGACAAGCTAGAGCAAAAGTATGAAAAGGACAGCCGTTTGTTCAGCTGATCAAAAGGCCGGGGACATATTGATTGCCGGCCATTGAAAATTTCTTTTGAACGGTGATCAGTAATTTTATGAAATGAAGCTTTTGAACTTACAGGCCACGATGAGAGAGTAGATTGCAACCCTGTAGTACTTGTATTTCTTGTTTGGGTCAGTGCTCCTCAGTCCCAGCCCTGTGCAAAGTGTACCGAAGAAGTCTGTCAGGAGACCAATTATCATGAGTGCAGCTACTCCACGAATATAGCCTGTGATAAAAATAAAGAAGATTTTATTAATGGCCTAATGATCAAAGCATTGGTTCCAAGGTTCAGTCTTGGCCATGCTGGAAATATTTTTTTTGACCCTGGGTTACAAATAAAAAACCTTTTTTTCCCACCTCCCCCTAGTCCCCAAGTTTCTTGTGAGGGAAAATTTTTGTGTTTAACCATGATGAGTTGGTTAAAAACGACATGAACTCTTTTTCAATCCGTGCCACTTTCACCCGGACCCTCACTTGAGCACCAGGGGTCAGCCAAGTGTTCACTTCACTCAAAGTTTGTGGTGAAAAAAGGGAGATTTCTCGCTTTTCAGTTGTAAAAGGTCTCTTACTTGCACTATGGGCCCTTGTGCAACCAGGCTCTGATTCTGCATCGAATGGCAACGGAGTGGGTGCCCCTTCTGAGACACATTGTGCAAAGAGGCCTTCACGCCATCCGTGTGATGAGACCCAAGAAGATGAGCCGATAGCCGCAATCAGGAAGAAGATGGTGATAGAGCAGCAGGTGAAGGCAATAACCTAGAGCAAAAAATATTGTTTCATTGAAGTGAATTTATTTTTGGTGCAAAGAAAGACCTTTTCTCCACACATGATGAATTCAAACTAACAATGAGGCTTTCGAATAAAATAAACCCATTGAATTGAAGGCTAAAAAAGGGATAAAATGGAGAGAGTGCTTTTTTTAATGACTTGGATCAAGTGGTGCAAATTGCAACATTTTCCCTTTTTAGCATGAGCCTCTGATTAAAAAAAAATGTGGTTGAATGTGAAACTTGTTTCTGACTGATGCAGCAATCTCTTTTTTTTCATACATAGTTCCATTTCTCCTTCATCATCAATCAAAGTATTTATGTCAAAAGCAAAATTTGATTCGAAGAAAAAAAGCCATTAAATGGACTGACTTTAATGGATGATTCATTTTTAGTCCCCAAAACCTTATTTGTTGGTTTTTACCTTCATCGGCCGGGTGACCGTAATGGTCTCTATGAGTGTCGCTCCCGTCATTTTCGAGTCCTTCGAAGAGGAACTAAAAAAAATATGAAATTTCGAGTTCAGACGTTAAAAATAATCCTGATTTCGCTTTTACTCTGTTTGCCAGGTTGCTTCAATTCTCAAGGTCAAAGCTAAAAATAATTAAATGACAAGAATTTCATCCATTCAGGATTCTTAGGGGTAAACCTAATAAAATGATAAATTTCCAATGCCAACGATTTTCTTTGCCTTTTTAACAGAATGTAATTAAAATCAAAAGTCATTTTAACCTTCATTATTATTGTGGTGGGAGACCCATTTTCAAAGTCTGTAAAACTTTCTTAAGCTTTCTCGTTTTCACGCAGGCAGCCAAAAAATCGTCCAGAAAAAGGCAGGGAATATTCCCTGGGATAGGTGGGGCCAAACTTCACGGGCGGGCGCCTCAAGTCACAGCTTGTCCACTTGCTATTTTAAGATGGCTTCAAGACATGAAACTCCTTCTCTTACAATCTGTCAGCGCATTATTTATTTCACATTTTGTCAGATTGAAACATGAATGATTTTAATTGTGTGGGAGGGAGGGAGGACAACATATATGGATGTGTAACATATTATAACTAACACAATTTTGCTCTTAAAATCTAAGGGTCAATTAAGGTAGGCAAACAAACGGTCAGCTCTTCATCAGACTTACCTGAGATGAGAACTCAGGCTTTTTGGGAAAAAAAGTTCAACTCTTATAATCAACAATAGTGAAAAATAAAAGCAGTTTAGAAACTGCCAAACACGTGTCATTCTACAAACCCCTTTAAAATGGATTGATTGTAAAATGATGCAGTAGCAGAACTATAAAACTTTGCTTTTCAGCTTTATAATCATAAAGGGAACAGGATGAACTATTTTTTGCCAATCATTATATCGATTTCTTTATCCCTGATGAACATATTTAATGGAAGGTCAAAAAAAAAGTATTTACTTTTGGAGGACTCCAGCTTCAGTTGCAAGCCACCAGACTCACTTCACTTCGAAGCACTAAGAGACCCCTTTAAAAAGTTGAAACAAATCACCAGCACAAAAACTAGCAAGTAACCGTCCTTCTAGGGTCACCTGTGTCCAAAGAATCGACGATTTTGACCCGAGTTCCTCTGCCATGCAAATGATTTACTAGAAATATTACGGGCAGGCCTGGCAAGCTTTCAGGGGCGAAATTCTAGCACTCTCTGCCCCAGGCAGTGTAAAGTAGTAGAAAGGACCTAGGCTTCAAGGAATGTCGGGCTTGCACGCACTAAAAGCAATCTTTTAACCTCCCAATACGTTTACCACAGTTAAGTAAAAAAAATAAAATGTCAACGAAATATGATCCCACATTGCAATAAAGAACGTCATCATCAACATAATCAAAACTATTTAACTGGCCATTCTCGAAGCATGTACTTTTTCCTAATATCAAGATATATTTGCTTGCTGCAAATTACAGGGAAAAAAATTTGAAAGCAGATCTGAAAAATCTCGGCCAAAGACGAAGAGCTTCACTCAAAAAATGAACAAATAGACAAAGTCTTTACAGCATCTCGCGTCGGCTTGAAATCACGAATTTGTGAAAGATATACTTAAGGTTCAGAGGACAGTTTGCTAGGATTTTACAGCAAAAATAATTAGAAACGTTCTCAAGATAAGAGCAAATTTTCTCAGTTATTCGTCAAAACTTGCACAAACTTTAACACTATCAAGTTTAGTCATAACAATGGTAAATTTTGCAGGGTAAACTTGACCGAATTTCCTAGGTTTTTATCATCAAAAAAAAGGTCATTCTAATCGTGAGAAAAATTGAAATAAAGACGCTCGATCAACTATTGTAAAACCCTCTTTGAATGTTAATGGCCATCTGAGAGCAGAGAAAAATTAGAAAATTGCTCACGGCCAGACATCCAATCTGATGAGTGTTTTAGTTCACTTTCTTTGGTATTCCATTTGACCGTAGTGTCATACCTGAAAGTTCACCCTGTTGTCCTTTAATTAAGGTGTTTTGCCGTCTCAAAACAATCATTTAAGGGACGACAACTTGGTCCGCCTTTCAAGTCTCCGATTTTCTTTATTTATCCTTCGCCTTGTTGGCCAAGAGCTTCTCACACTTGCTGAGCACCTTTCAATGATTTCCCCGAGACTTTTTTTTACCGGCCATTTTTTTGAGTAGAAAGGAACTAAAAGCACAGGACACGCAATAACGTATAATGTCTTAGAATAAGATAAAAGTCAATTAGAAAACTACTCTAATTAATTCACCTTGAAACTGAAAATGTCCATCACTCAATTAGGGCCACCACACAACGATTGGAAATTTGCAGCTAAGAAAAGGTTACCATCATAGCTTTATATTTTTAATGAAAAACAAAGCCTGCTCTGGACAAACAGAAAGGTGTGCGTAAAGTAGAGCATCTGCAATTCAAACAACTCACTGTCTTACCTAAAACTAACCTGGCCATCATCAACTCTATTCTACTTACATTTCTAATATTTTGGCCATCTTAATATAAATGATTGTTTTAAATCGCAGCCAGTCGCGTTAACACAATTCCTTGCATTCTTAAACGAGAACGGTAAGCAAAAAAATAGAAAAAAAGAGCAAACGTTTTCGAGTTGACCCACTACACTTTGAGATATACGTTGTTGAATTTACCTCGTCAAAAAATTCATCTTACCTATTGATATGGGGAGGGTGAACCTCTTACATTTTATGATCCTCTCAGAGCAGAGCCATCACGGACGTTTTAATGTCACATTATTACTCTTTGAAAAAATTATAAACGTCACGTTTTCGTTTTGTTTATCTGTCAGTTTTCCCGAAATTTGTTCGACCTTACAAAACACGACATAGTTCAACTCATTTAAATCAGACAGTGTCATACTATTTTCATGAACAAGTTTGCACACAAAGCAGGCTGATTTTCTGCAACGATTTCCTACTTAACTAATTGAACAGCAAAAATAATTATCTTACAGTTTGTAAAGAAAAAAATTCAACATTCAAACTGGCATAATAGGTTTTAAATTTGAAATTTAATGTGACTCTAGGTCGCTCTGACGTGTAAAGGTTTCGTCTGCATCCGCTCCATTATGAAAGGCGCACTGAGTCTGATGATTTCACCTTCCACCGAGCGGAACCACGGCCATTTTTACAGACGTACCCATCTCATGGAGCTCAAGCTCAAGGCGCAACAGGTGACAGGGAGATGGTGATCGCTTCGGGCGGGCGACACGCGCGCGCGCCTACGAAAACGAAAAAAATACCAAAATATTGTTATAAATACAGTGATGGGTTCGGGTCGGGTTTAGCCCCGACCCGACCCGACCCGGACCCAACTACTAGATGTGTTCGGGTCGGGTTTGGTCCCCGACCCGACCCGGCCCATCACTATATAAATATAATTATGATAGAAAAAAAGCACTGGGTGCCTAGGTGCGATTTGAACCAGATACCCCATCCCTTAATCCCCTTTTTTCCCTGAATGGAAAGTTCTTGTGCGGGGTTTAGGCCCGGTGAATTACCCCGGTGGGGTGAAGCCCTGATGGTGCAGGGTTATAGGCCTCACAGGTTTGTTCAGGATAGGTAGGTTGCCCCCTTCCCCCCTAACCTCTTCGCCCCGTCCTCCGATGAAAAGTTCCCGAAAGGTTAAGATCCAGTTCGTAAGCCCAGATAGATTAGGCCACAGTTCTCACTGATAAGCCAATCAGGGTTATGCCCAGAAGATTAGGTTGGTTAAAAACATTTTGTGCATTCTTATCATAATTAAGCCAGGTGTACCGCCGGGCTGCATAAGGTAGCACTTACTCAGTAGGGGTGAGAGTCTCTGGCTGTCCGCAGGCCAACCGGAAATAGTAAGCAGCCTGTAAACGTGACATTGAAATTCGAGCGTTTTTCTATTGAATTAATTTTATTAATTTACTGAATGGATTTATTTTAATTAAGAAAGTGGATTGAAACATCAAACCTCTGGCTCCAGACACAACTGCTCTATCCACTGGGCCACAGAGTCAATCCTATAGAAAGGAAAATATTTGAAAAAGAGATGTAAAAGAGCACCCTAGGGTAAGATTGAACCTGGACCATCCCCCTACCCCCATTCCCCTGATGAAAAGTTCCCGCAGGGTTTAGGCCTGGAAGTTAAGGTTGGGTAAGGAGAAGAGATTGAAAAATGGACCTTATAACGAACTTTATCGTAAAAATGATGGCACGTTGGCCAACTCAAAAGGAAGGGTTCAAATTTTCAGGAGTGACCCTCTCATCGTTTTTCAGTTATAGAATTTCATTGAATTGTAAAAAAATATTTGAAAACTCAAAGGTCTGTTTACAAACAAAACCAATTATTTCTTGGATCAAAAAGACTTTTTCTTAAAAAATTGTTAGTATTAAGAAAGCTATATGTGTAATACAACTTCTTATAACTAGTATCAAAATTAATTATTTTGCATTCTTACAGTAGTGAACAACTCAGAAAATGCTCTGTTGTTGACACTAGATTATCTCTCCCGAGCGAGCGGAGTGAGGGGGGAGTTTAGATTTTTTGATACGGCTTGAGTTGGTAAAAAATGTCTGTCCGTCTGTCACCTCAACAGTTTTGAAGCTAGAAAGCTAAAAATTGGCAGGAATAATTCTCACATTAATGGCACAAAATTTACAGACCAGTTTTTGATATTTTATCTGGGGCCTGAGATATTTAAGGTCAAAGATGGAGGACAAAACAAACATAATCGCGCTAAGTCTGATCTGGTTTGTCAGCTTAGTAAAACCCTTATTTCTCAGCCCCCAGACCAAATGGTACATCCTTTTTGTAATGGTTGCGGCTATCGATATCCAAAGTTTTAGCTATAAAACTGGAAGAAAAGTAGTTCTAAAAATTGGAGCAGCTTTGAAGTTGCACCGGGTGCATGACATGGCAAGGTATTTTCTCAATAAAATAATATTAGTCTGGTGCAGGATATAGACTCAGCTGATGTTAATCCATGATCGACACCTTTATCAGAGACTTGCCATAGTCGTCAGATTACTATGTTTTAGCTGTTCCCTTCAGTCATATACTAATAGTAATCTGGTGCAGTATAGATCACTCAAGTGATGCCGATGTGTATTGCGTGATCAACACCTTTATAAGAGCCCAGCCAGAGAAGCCTAAGTTCACTACAGATTACTATTACCCAGACTGAGGTTGCCTTGTTGATTTTTAGCAACCTGAGGTTGAAAAATTGCTGGCATGGACCGGAGACTGAACCGACAACCTTAGATCCTGGTTCTCAGTCAGGTGCCCTTGACCTTTCAGCTACAGCAACCCTTTATAGTACTTGTAAATGTTGATATATTACTTTTTAGTCATAATTTTTACATAAATTTAATTAAAATTATCTATATCCTGTAGCTCTAAGTACATACGTAAAATTTTGAATACATAAAACTTGACACAAAATCATTAGATTTCATGTTTATCACTTTAATTATCATTTTGATACCATAAAAGGAAAGCTGCTTGACTATGGGAAAAACTTTTGAGTGTTGAGTCAAGAATATTAAAAATCAAATTCAAAATTTACTCATAAATACTGTGAAAAGTTTGTTCTTGTTGGCAAGAGTGTAATAAGTAAACCACGTGTTTTCTAAGACCAAAGAGAGGTTTGGGGAATGGAGGCGGAATTATTCGCTCGATATGTCAGTGTTTTACTTTAGTTTGATACCGATTTCTACAGAAAAAAGAATA
>Ga0194133_10006560_pt1 | contig 14256 bp, 18 predicted proteins | sample TA2KigOf40mmetaG_FD_155448 | JGI IMG/M metagenome (GOLD analysis project Ga0194133, IMG submission 155448) | Freshwater microbial communities from Lake Tanganyika, Tanzania - TA2015055 Kigoma Offshore 40m | ecosystem: Environmental > Aquatic > Freshwater > Lake | place: Tanzania: Lake...
AGGCCGGTAGTGCAGGAAGGATGCCGCACGCACAGCAAGTGCCATGGCGTTCTGTGCCGCCTGCGATGTGGCTCGTCGCCTCGGGCTCCAAAAAATCATTTCGAAAAATGCCAAGCAAACTCACGCTCAATTCTTCTTGGTCTTGGTCTTCTTGGTCTTCTTGGTCTTGGCAGCGGGTGAGCTCGGGGTCTTGGTCTTCTTGGTCTTCTTGGTCTCGAAAGCGGGTGAGCTCGGGGTCTTGGTCTTGGAAGCGGGTGAGCTCGGGGTCTTGGTCTCCTTGGTCTTCTTGGTCTTGGAAGCGGGTGAGCTCGGGGTCTTGGTCTTCTTGGTCTTGGAAGCGGGTGAGCTCGGGATTCCAGCACCGTCGCCGCCTTCAACAAGTGGGGTGATAACGCCGCCGTCTCCGCCGAGGCTGTCATCGATAATGGGCAGGCTGAGCACCCCCTTCCTCCAACGACGAAGGCGGGGAGGCCAAGAAGGAGGGAGTCCTGGACCACCGGGACCGCCTTGTTCTTCTGGGCCTGCACCGTCGGGACCGTCAGTCTGATCTCCTGGTGGTCCGCCATGACGACCCCCCCGAGCGTAGTTCTCAAACACGGTCATGCGGAGCAAGTACACATAGTCTCGCTGCTGACGCAAGGCAACTTCCTTCATGTAGCGGATGCTTCCTGGGCCCTTCGGGGTGAGCATCTTCTTATTAAACTAAAAAGTTTGCATAACTTATCAGAAGCTGCACCGATTGCCAAACATAAGCTCAACAACTCTCCTAACACCGACCACATGTCCAAATTAATATAATTTCTTCTTCGCTCTAATAAAAAAGGGGGGCACATACCTGGTTGATGGAAGCGAGACCGGCCAGAACACTCAGAAATCTCTTCGCGATTTTGAAAAAGAAGAAATCAAGCTAAACTTGCAACACTCACATCTTGGCGAGCCCCAGAAGTATCCCGCAGTCTCCTGCTGGTCCAATAGATATGAGCAGACTCGCTCCACAGCGAAACGACTGAGTGGCATGGCAAGACGGAGGAGGGTGCGCAAGGAGGCCAAGAAGATCAAGCACGGGCGGAGGCCGAGGCACGCTCCGGCAAGCAGCGCAAATCTGAGCACACCTTTCAACCACCCTTGGCTCGAAGGGTGCCTCGGTCGCTCCAGCTTGCCAGAGCAGGCTTGCTAAACGCCCACAGGCCTTCACACTCATAGTAGTCGGCCCTCCAGAGCACTCTTGACCTACGTGTATTTGTTCTCCGGATCGCCACACCCGCACGCACGTCCGCAAGTCAAAGAAAACCCTTTCAACTTCTAGGAGCAAATGCCGTCAGAGACCAGCACCGAGCCGGCTACCCTGCATGCCGCTAGAGGCCGGCAAGGCAGGCCACAGTTGCTCACGCGTCGATGCACATCTCCTTGACGACAAAGGTGAACCCTTTGGAGCCAGGCGTGTCAACGACCTCGAACGTGTCCGGGCGAGCCATCATGAAGTCACGGAGGCCGCCTTTTGGCAGTTCTCGCTCCAGCGCTTGCCAGACGGCCTGGGGCAACCGATCCGGACGATGAGCAACACCAGGCCGAAGTGTCTTCAAAGCATCAACTGCACGCCCCTCGGTAGTAGCAGCCATCTGCCGCTCCGCGGCTCCATCAGGGACCGGAGCCAGCATCTGTTTTTTCGGAAGGGGCCTCTATCTCTCTAACCGGTCGTCGTGCCCGAGGGCAACGGAGTGGAAATATTTAGGCGGTGTGGGCATCAACAATGGCTGTCGAAACAATGCCCTCCAAACAACAAACAGCAAAGAATTAAACAACAAACAACAAACAAAGCTCCGGGTCAAATGCGGTGTGTGCAAAAGTTTCGCCAAGGATGTGCTGAAGTGCTTGCCCTTGGTTGCATGGTCACCGGTCGCGCGCAACCATAGTGGAGGCCGCGACCTCAGTGGCGCCCGGGCGCGACGCCGCGGCGCCGCTCCCGCGGCGGCATAGCGACGACCATTTTTGAGGTCTTTTCCCGTTAGCCCTTTTGCACGGGGAGGGGTGGGAGGAGGATCGCTGTCTCCGCTGCCCCCTTGTCCTCGAATTTGCATCCGCTGCCTTTGCTGCCTTAGATCGACCGGGCCCGCCCCGCACCTCAATCAGACTGCACTCAGGTACCCGATGGGCAGCCCACACCGTAACCATTTTGGCTCAAGAAGCAGCAGAGGGGCTTCTGCGGTTGAGTGTTGCTCGCCATGGCATCCGGCACCCCCGGTAGTTCTTCCGACGGTCACGGCCGTAAGGGGGCGAAGGGCGGCGCCCCCGGCGCGGATAGCGACGGACACCTCGCGATGGCTTCCGACACGCATAGTGCCGAGGAGGCTCTTTCTAAGTTATGTTCTAAGATCAAGACCATTTTGCTTGAAAAGCTGCAAGATAAGTTCGAGGCTGGCGACCAGGATTCAATCGAGAAGGCCGTGCACCAGACGCAGGAATGGCTTGACAAAAACCAGCTTGCAGAGAAGGGCGAGTTCGAGTCTAAGCGCAAAGAGCTCTTAGGCGTGGTTAGCCCAATCATGGCGAAGGTCTGTTGCCAAGGGCGGCGATCTTGAGGCTGATTCCGGTCTTTGGCGTCCAATGGCGACTTTTCACTTTTTGGCTTGATGCACAGCTTCGCTTGCTGTGCGTGTGGCGTCCTTCCTGCACTGCCGGCCTCTGGTGGCAGGCGGGAGGACGTTGCTATTTGCAATTCCCAAAGTTGCTGGAAGTCGCTGGTCTCTGACGGCAAGGGTCAGGAGCAAGAGTGCAGAGGCGAGGATCGCAAGAGCGGAGCGCTGGAAAAGTCGCTGACCCAACCAGCGGCACTTTGTCGCTTCCACTCTATCTCCCCCGCCCCCTCGGTGCACATCGTTTCTCGCTAAATATGTTGAGCTCTCTTGCACGTTGCGCACCTCGCTTATTTCCGCATTTTGTCGTCGAGCGAGTGCCAATCATGCCGTCGAGCTCCTCCGGGCAAGCCAGCACGTATCATGGCACGCTTGGTGGAAGAAGTGTTGGCACAGAAGTGCCGGCCGCTGGTGGCACGAAGCGGTTGGCATGTGAAACAAAAGTGCCCGCCTCTGGTAGCACGGGGGATGCCTTTGGTGGCACATTGCGTGCACTGGCCTCTGGTAGTGCAGAAAGGCGGCCTCCAAGGTCCAGAGCGAGTTTGCAGTGTTCAGTAAGATCCTCAAGTTCAGGAGCGGTTGCATCGGTCACGGCCGGCAACAGGTCGTGGAAGTCAGTGTCTTCAGAAAGCTTGCCCGAAGAGACCCAAAACAAGTCTCGGACTTAGTTAGCTGGCTTTGGTCATGAGTCGTGCTCTCGCTCACTTTGACTTCGTTGCACCCCACCCCTTTAGCATGGGGGCGGCAGCATTGCAAACAGTTGACAGATTGCTTGTAATAGCAGCTTACGAGTGCTGGCCTCTGGCAGCGTAGCTCAGGCAGTTTGAGCAGGCTCATCATTGTGTTTTGTTGCTTGCATTTTCAGTCCAATTGGTGCCGTGTATTGTCAGGGCAGCATCATTGTAAACAGTCAGAGTTGCCAGGCTGGCCTCTGGTAGCCAAAGCCTTGTGCAGTCCCCTTGAACACAGCCGCAATCGTGTTTTTCTTCCCGCATTTTGAGCTCAACTTGTGCTGCTTGTCTGTTGAGCGGCCTCGGGCGCTCTGGCTCTTGTTGTTCGAGCGGCCACTGGTGCTCGTGCTCCTTGGCGCAATGCCGTCGCGCTCCCGCAGCAGGACGAAGTCGCCTGGCCCTGGGCCTGGAGGGGGCAGAGCCGCGTACACCGATCCCAGGCAGTACTGCATCAACTTGAACAAGGAGATCACGATTGACGAGTTTGCAATGATGCTCCGCAATTGTCCGTTGGTGCAGGATTGCGATGCATTGAATTTAATCGATCCACGTTGGCCTCTGGCAGTGTTGTCATCAGTGCCACCCACAGGTAGCGTAGAGTGGTGTTGATTCACACGTTTATTGACGTTGTTCGTTGCGTTGTCGTCAATGTGAACAAGTTTTTTGTGTGACGTGTCTTGCGAGTCCAGGAAGTCGAGCCTGACGTCAGGAAAGAAGACATCGACAACGTAGGCAACCATTGGGCACCGTACTGGTTTGCCAACGACGCTGGGCAAGGGCCCCGCTCTAGCGATTGTGCTTTCCGTGAGCGTTTAGAGTAGCCATCGAGTAGCCATGGGTTTCTAGAGCAGCGCTGGCCTCTGGCAGCGTTTTGGTCGGAAGCAGTGGGGCCCTTGAAACCAGTGTCGACAAAGGTTGCGTGTGGTGCCCGCCGTCGAGAAGCAGAAGGAATTATTCTTTGAGGTCTCCAAACATGGGCACAAGAAGGAACGAGCCCACTGAATCTAAGTATAATTTGATTTCGTACGGTTTTGCCGAGCTCGCGTCACGTTGGATCCGAGAATCTGTCGAGAAAAACACCGCTTGCTTGACGGGCACATGCGCCGAAGAGTCTGTTATTCCTTTCAACGGGCTCTAACAGGATTCCAGAATCGTGCACGCGACCCACAAAGTACCGTCCATGGGTTGGGAGGGTTTGTGCAAGCAAATTTTGATGGAGACCGTCGGGCACTTGATGCACCCAGAGCAGCGACGTCTGGAGGCCCTCGCCGAAGGGAAAGCAGCCACAGTGCCGGCCTCTGGCGGCAGTGGAACAGTCGCGGAATCGCCCGCAGTGTCTTCTGCTCCGTCATCATCAAAAGCACCGGCGGGCCCTGCGGGAGCAAAGGCGAAAGCTGCGAAACCACCGCAGTGGATGGCAGGTGATTGGAGTTGCCCCCGCTGCCGTGAGCATGTTCGTAAGCCCGCGGACCTCTGCCCGAAGTGTGGTTATGCGAAGCCGGACATTCTCGAGCCAGGATTTCGCGTTGCACCATCTAGTGAATTTCGAACAACTCAACGCGGCAGTGGAACCGTCGTCACCGTGCCGGACTCTGGCCGCGGCTGCAGTAGCGGTAGCGGCACCGTCCCCCAAGCGACCGCAGTCACAGTGCCGGCCTCTGGCGGCAGCGCCGGTAGCGTCACCGTGACACAGCCAGCGCCGCCACAAAAGGCACGAGATGCGGCCTTGCAGGCCCCGCCGCCGCCAGAGCCACGACGTGCAGCCTTGCCGCCGTCACCGCGACAGCCAAAACCTCCACCGCCGCTACCGGAAGTGCATCAGGAGCAGGCAGAATGGGGACGAGCGCTGCCGCCGGCACCACGACGTGCGTCCTTGCCGGCGCCTCCACCGCCGCTACCGAAAGTGCATCAGGAGCAGGCAGAATTGCGACAAGCGCCGCCGGCTCCGAGGGCTCCTCCAAAGCAGCTCTGCGAGTCGGCTCCAAATACTCGTCCAAAGCGGCCTTGTGGGCCGGTTTCGTGGCCGTTGCCGCCGAAGCGAATTTTGCCTTCAGACAGTCCATCGGAAGCGCCGCGTCCGTTGGCACAGCCAGAACCGCAGAGCCAAACGGCCAAACAACAGCCCGGCGTCCACGAGTTATCGTCGGCGCCACAAGTTGAAAGTGCCCAGGCCTCGAGTGGTGCACCGGCCTCTGGTGGTGTTGCTAAACCTGCTTGGGACAGTTGGGAGGCAGAGTGCGACAGAGATGACACACCGACCTCACCTGTCGACCCACCCCCATCGCCGCTTCCAGGGTCAATTTCTCACACGGTGCAGATGCTCTCCGAAGCGGCTTCCTTTGTCAAGGCGGCTCCCTTGCAGCCTGTGGCTACATCTGTTATGGAAAGTGGTGCTTCTTGCGCTGACTTCGAGGACTTTCGCACACAAAGTTGGTCGGGTTGCGGGGGATGGGTGTCAGAGGTGTGTGTTGGGGCGGGCACCAGTTAGTGGGCAGGGCGGGCGGGCGGGCAACGGAGATGCGACGATCGAAACCTTGTGTACCGTGTGTTGGCAGTCCTAAGCCATTGAACAGTGGGTTTTGTGAACTCAGCGTTTGTCTTGGAACAGGGCACACCTAGAACTCGAAAAAGTTATTTCACGCTCCAGCGGTGTTGCGTCGCCACGTCGCACGTCGACTCACAGGACAGTACCAACGTCACCTCGTCCGTCGGCTCACAACATGCTACCAAGGTCAAGTTTGGTGAGGCGCAGGTTATTGAGTTCAACGCCAGCGGTGCTCTCCGCGAGGCCGTCGAGGAAGCCAAGGCGGCTTGCAGCTTCGCCATCGACTTGCATGAAGATGCTCTCGTGGAGGACGTTGGGGAACCGGCGCCTTCTTTCGATCGAGCGCCGGCCTCTGGTGGCGTTGAGAAGGCATGGTGGGTTACCAGCAGCCTCGACGAGACCTTGCATCCCATTGCAGAGCGCCCGGCTCCAAAGTGGGTGCCTTACAGTAGGTGGAAGAAAGAGGAGGCACCCAAACCTGCGACATCGCATGTCTTCCAGCTGATCGACGAGAATGTCGGTCGCTTGATGGTCCAAGTTGAGCCTACTGACGACAAATGGTGCGCTAGATTGCATAAGACGTGCACTTTGGACAAGGTGGAGGCGTTCAAAAGGGATCTGCCTAGCACTTTGTTTTTGGCGTTGCCGCCCGACCCGTCCACCGACAAAGTGCCCACCGGGAGCGATGCACAGAATGCCGACTTCCTGGCACAGCTTTGCAATCGGCACCGTGGCGAGGCAGTAGAGGCGGCTGCTTCGCGATGGGAGTTGGTCGACGGGCCGCTTCCGACGAGCGGGCCGCTCCGTCACAAGCAATTCGACCTCGCGGGGGAGCGGCGACCCGATTACAAGAAGACGATGGACTTTTTCGAATACGGCGAGCAGTTCGTGGGGCCGGCCTCTGGCGGTGTCAAGCCGGATTGGCGCAACATGGTTAACCGTTTGCTCGCGCCGGCCTCTGGCGGTGCACCGTGGCAGCAGCAGACTCACTTCCGCAGAAAAGTTGCAGTGGTCACGTTAGCCACCCTATTCTGTGACATGGGTTTGGAGTACGCCGCAGACAGCTTGTACGACTGGTACCTCAGCCGCCGCGTTGTGGTCATCAGATGTGCGCTGGTGCGACAGAGCATCCAGTCTCTTACTCGATCTGTTCCCCATTCCCGCCTTCTGCCTGAGTTGCGCCGCCCGACCCCCAGTCTCTTACTCGATCTGTTCCCCATTCCCGCCTTCTGCCTGAGTTGTGCGATCCATGAGGGCCTGGATGTGTCGTTCGCTGCCACGTTGTCAGGTGACGAAGGTTTCCCGTGGCAAGTTCCCCCCCACCACCTCGAGGCATTTGCGGATGGCTTTGCGACGTCAAGCTGAGTTTGTTGTGCCGGAGCTCTGCAAGAGCTTGGGCGTGCCGGAACCAAAGAAGACCGGCAGTTTGCTCCAGCACATCGCGAGCATCACGTTGAGCTCATTGTCACCGCCATGGGCGGCCGAGTTGGCTTTGGAGTCCAACCCAGGTATGGGCACGTCTCCTTCGGCTTGGTGGTTGGTGGTCAAGCACAGCTTGCTGCTCGTGGAACGCATGCCGCCAAAAGTCGCGTTCCCGGCCTCTGCTGGGAATTGTGGCTTTTTGTGTTACCCCCTCTTGCGTTGCCCGGCTCCGCGCACTATCAACATCAAGGGAACCGCGAAGGTACTCCCTTGCGGCCGTGTGATCGCGATGACGCCCCTTTGGGAACTTGCTGCCGACGGGAAGCCGTGCATCAATTGGATGTGTGAGGATCCCTTCTTGTTTGCACCACGTTGCTGAAACGCACACGACCACATTTGTCTGACTTGCTTGTTTGGCTTCCTTTCACCAGTACATTTGACGTGTCCAACGGTTTTTACCAGAATTGCGGGGTTGCAGTGTCTTTCGTTAGTTTAGAATTCGTATGCTTATGAGTAGGGGTGCATCAGGAGTGCTTCAAGGCCAATGGCAAGACATCGATCTTGTCAGGCTCAGCGGCACGGTTGTTCTTGGTGTGGCCGTTGGAGCAGCGAGGCACGCACAAGGTTGATGCAAGCGCTTGCCATTTGCTCGTGATGAGTTTCGAGATACGTTCATTCCATGAATGTGTTAGGTGGTGTCGCTTTTTGCACCCACCCATATTTGGAGCAGTTGATGCAAGCCCTTGCCAGGTTATGCAGAACACGTCGCCGATCCAAGTGGTCTTGGACGCCCCTCCGTCCGAATGGCGCTGGCGGAAGGGAGACTCGTGCGAGGCACCGCCGGCGAATTGGAGTGACGAGTCTCTCGCGGTTGCATCAATGTCTGGCCGTGTCATTTTGACACCGGAGGAATCCAGGGAGGTCTGGCATGGGGCCATGCGTTACACCTCGTGAGCCAGCCGGGCTCTGGCGGCAGGTGTGAGCCAGTAGGCCTTGCGTCTCGGCCTCCAAAGGGCTCGTTCCGTGCGCACGCTTACGAGCCGGCCTCTGGCGGCAGGTGTGAGCCAGTAGACCGTTCACGGTCGGCCTTCAAAACGGATCGCTCCGTGCACACGCTTACGAGCCGGCCTCTGGCGGCGCGTGTGGGACAGTCATCTTGCGTGCGGAGGATACCGCATTCGGAATGCTTGCGTGGTGATCGCGCAGACTTGGTAGAAAGTGTATTTTTCTGCGCAGCATTCCTTGTTGTTCCGAGTCATTGGTGCTATTGATGCTTGCGTTATACTTGCTGCGAGTCAGCGTTGCACAGTCTCCCGGAGTGAGTGGTGTCGGCCTGACAACGCGTCACATTGCTTCATCCGATTATGTCTGCCATGTGTGTGTTCGGGCTCTGTTGTCAAGTCGCGGCCTCTGTCATCGGCAGTCCTCATTGTGCACACTCGACCCGCACATTCCCGGCCTCTGGTGGGATTTCGGTGCTCAATTCAATTGTCGTTGCGGCTAAGCTGAGGTCTCAACGTGGACATGGATGCCTTGCAGATCGTTTGCTTCCGACGGGCGTTGTCAAGGAAGTCCATGGCTCGACGACCAGAGCGGACATGAAGGCACTACTTGTTGACCGGTTTGGCGATTTGGAAGCAGGCTTTGTATCCAGCATTGTGCGAGGTTTGACACCCCCACCTCGCAATGTCTGCCTTTGACATTGCGCCGGTGGGCACCAAATCTAGCCTTGGCGGGTCATGCTGACAAAGCCACAGCGCACAGTGCTTCATACTGTCAGGGTGCTGGAACCGAGCATGCAAGCAGCGGTGCAAACGCACAGCTTGGCAGTACCTGAATGTCTTGACAGACCTCTTGTTGCCGACCGAAAATACCACACCCCTCCGAAAGGATCTATACTTGGCTGAGTTTTTGCAAGTGCCCCACACCGCGAACAAGGACCGTGTGAAAGTCATAGGTATGCCCTCCTTTGCGTTTACGCAAGCTTAAGGGAACATATGCACTTCGTGCCCGTGGCAGTTCCGTCACAGTGCTGGCCTCTGGCGGCAGTGGCCGTAGGTGTGCGAGAATTTCTTGCAGACTCGTGTAAGAACACTGCCGCACATGCGCATCAATACACATGCAAACGCAGGTGCACACGCATCCACGCTCACGTGCACTCGCGCGTGTGCACACACATGCACACGCGCGCACGCGCACACACACGCACACATGCATTGGTGTGCACGCGTGCCCTCACACATGCACGCACGCACGCGCACACACACACACACACGCTACACAGACGCACACACGCACACGTGTACATCGCAAGCCAGCCTCGGAAGCGTTGACGCTTGCTTGTCCTCTTGAACAGGACAAGCGTCGCAAGCTCGTCCAGTTCGGCCCTATTTTCATATGCAAGGTTGCGCTTTGCAAGGTGTTGGGGCTTGGGCACACCAAGGCGAAACGTTTGACTGCAGGCTTGGCTGACCAGCGATGGGGGCAGAGATGCCAAGGAGATCCACGTGGGCATGCTCCTGTGGCGTTCGGGAAGGTCTTCAGCTACTTGTGGCAAGGCTTCGAAGCAAATCAGATTTGCTTCCGCTCCGCCGTTTGATCAGACGAACGCATAATTTTACCGCCATCTGGAACTGTCCAACACCGCATCCCCACTACTTCCATTTTGTGGTGGTGGCAACGGGGCTGTGGTGGAGGTGATGGTGCTGGTAGGGAGCAGCACATGTGTCTGCTCCCAAATTCATGGTCAAACTTCGGAGGGAGCAGACCTGGTGGGCTTCAGTTTATGAGTGCATTGCAGAGCAATTTCCCGACGAACCTATAGTCGTGAACAAGGCGAACCCCATGCAACCCGCCTCAACCAAAATGCAAGAAGCTCGCGCGTTCCACCGTGCCTCTGGAGGGCAATCGTCGTCTGTGTTGCTTGGGGCCGCGGAGCCACGCGACGAGACACAACCTTTTGCACCGGTCTCTGATGGTGTTTTTGAACAGGCAGGGCTGCCTTTCAAGAGGCTACCCCCGGGAAAGAAGTCAGATTATTGGTCATTGTTTGTCCACGAAGGTGGTGGAAAGGTGAGTTACCGTACTTTCTTGCGGGTTTGGAGCCGGTGCTTTGACAAACTTCTCGGCTTCCAAGATTTCAGCCAGCACTCTTGCTGCAACACGTGTGCCGAACTCAAGGACGAGATTCGTTACGCAGCGACCTACGCACAGAAGGCTAGTGCTGTAGCCAAGCGGGCAAGTCATTTGCAGCAGCAATGGAGGGACAGATTGATTTATTGGAAGTTGAGAGGAGCTAGCCAGAGGGTTCAACCGTCTTGGTTGTGCATCATCATCGACGGAGCAGACCAAGCAAAATTCCGGGTCGTGCGAGCTGCAGTGTGGCCGAAGTCCCTATCCGGCGAGTACCGCCCAAAGGTCAAGGTTGTTGGAGCAATGGCACACGGCAACAGCATGAACTTTTCCTTCGTTGAGGAGGACGTCTCCAAAGGCAGCAACTTGACAATCGAGATCTTGGCTCGCACGATCGACAATGTCTTGCAGCGGTGCCGAGAGCGCCGTTTGCCTATGCCAGCGCATCTTTGGGTGCAGGTCAGAAGTGGAAGCACCTGTAAGCAGCACGCCCCGCATGACATTGCATGTATTTGTGCACAATCGTGATGCATACAATCGGCACGTATGCGCATGCATGTTCAACACAATGTAGACGTCAGTCGGTGCACAGGCCGATAATGCTGGCGGCGAGAACAAAAACCAGTGGATGATGAGATATTTGAGCTTCCTGGTTGACCGAGGCTGCTTCCGCAGCGCATGCCTCGCCACCCTTCAGGTGGGACATACACATGAGGATATTGATGCGATTTTCGGCATCATGTCGACCGAGATTGCGAAAACGTTGGACTGGGATTCACCAATGGCCATGGCAGAGTGCCTCGGCCGTCGCACACGCGCGAGTGTTGGTCATGGCAACGAGTTGCACAGATGCATTACCATGTTGCACTTCAGTGGAACCTCGTATCGCCCGCCTTTTCCGGTGCAGGATCGTGCAGCGGAGAATCGCGAACCACTTGCACCCGCTTCCCGTCACATCTGGTTTGCTCGACCACGTCCGTGATTGGAAAACGTGGCATTCAGCGAGTGCACAAAAACATTACTAGCAACAGACGTGTCAGCAACAATTCCAATGGCAGCAGAGCCGTGGTGTGGCAACAGATTTCTGACAGTGGCCGGTGAAATCAAGTACGGTCGGCCGCAAGTATCTCATGGCCGATGGGTCCACGGGCCGAGCTACCCCTTGCGAACCTTTTGTTTCCGGGCTGCCGCATTTTTAACGTGCCGTCGCGGGCACGTCTCTTGTCAAGTTGTGTGTTCTCAGGTTGACTCCATTGGACGACATTGAGGTCAAGAAAGGTGTGATGAACATCGTGAATTCAAACATGCACTTTATCGCCTTCCTTCGTCGCTCAGACTTGCCGGTGGACGTGAGTGCGGTGCCGGCTCCGCGTGAGACGTCGGCCCCTGGTGACGTCATGGCAATGGTGAAGCAGTACATCAGCGACCAACACTTGTCCCAGCCGCCGTTTCAGTTCTTACGCGCAGGCGCATCGATGCTCTTGCCCAGCCCCTCAGGTCCACCTACGTGGTTGCCAAGGACAGCCTTCACAGATGCTGACGATGCGGGTTTCGAGAGGTTGTCAGAGAAGGTTGCTAAGTACATGCGATCAAAAATGGCCGCCTTGCAATACTTAAGGGACTGGCGGAACAAGCCGCGAGTCCCCGAAGGCGTACCCCCGGCTCCCATGTTGTTCAGCCACGCATGTGGTTCGAATGGCCCGTCTTGGAAGGCGGCCTTAGAGCAAGCAGTCTGTAGCTCAGTGGACGACTTTCAACTCATGTCTGTGAAGCGACGCCGACTAAGTGGTGGCCGCCGAATTGACATGCCTTTGCATGAGTACTTGCTGTCCCGCACAGCTCAAGGCATTGCGGTGGAGCAAGCTGTTCAAGAGTGGAACGGTGGGCAGCTTGCGCAGTCGACGGCCTCTCGTGTCGGTCGCACGGCTTGACACCTCGTTCAAGAGTGGAACGGTGGGCAGCTTGTGCAGTCGACGGCCTCTGGTGTCGGTCGCACGGCTTGACACCTAGGTGCAACTGTGGCGAGCAGTCGCCCGAAAAACGTCACAGCGAGCGCATCTTGTCGCTGTGCGTATGTGGCACGCTTTGCGTGTGTGTGACACTGTCGGTGTGTGATGATGTGTGCTCAAGACCCATGCGATCTTTTGCGTTTTTCTCGGCAACACCCCCTTGCTGAGCCCATGGCAGACATCGGCTCGGAGACACCCCCATGGCATGCCCCTTTCTCTGAGGTCTTTTCCAGCAGCTCGTTGGCGGAAGGCGGGAATCCAACCGTCCGGCCTCTGGTGGATGGCACTGATGATGCAGAGTTAGATGGGATTGTCGGGGAGGTGGCAGAGATTTGGAAAGCCATGTGCGACGGGAGGCACCCAGTAGAAACTTTGCGTGAGGCACTCAACTCCAAGGAGGCCAAGGTGAGTTTCTGCAGGACCATGAAGCATCGCATGTCAGAGGTGTACCCGGAGTTCCACGAGAAATGCACAAAGTTCGTCAACCCACATGATGCCATGCAAGAGTCCGTCGGTCACGCCGGAGAGGCGCACCTCTTGATGTTGGGCATAAACCAGATGAGCAACGGCATGTCGGTGTTCTGGAAGAAATTGCCCGCCATCAGCCGCATCGAGGACTGTTGGCGAACCGCGTTGACGAGCGGCACCGGATTGGACACGGCAAGCAGTGATGATGAAACCAAGAAACAAAATCGCCATCTCCCCTCCAGCTCACGAGACCCCCTGGGTAGGTGGTTGGTAAGATTGACGTTCGTCTTGATCAGGGTTTCGGGCTTGTTCTTAGAGTTGCCAGTAGTTTGTTGTGCTGTGTCTCAAGCAGCGTTGAGGACTTCTGGTATTGTTCCAAGTGTGTTAGTCCAGCGGCCCTTCTCGCCGTGAAGATTTCCGCACTTTCTTCACGCTCACCGTCCCCACTCCTAATGACTTCCATAAGCCCCAAGCTTCTGGCGACTCACACTCAGACGGCGCGCAGCCTCAAGTTGGCCATCCCTGAAGAGTTCATCGGGAAGGATCTGAGCAAGGCCTTGATGTACACGGGCTATGCAGCAGGGAGCACATTGGGCAGCAGCTCAACTTTGCTTGCTTGGATGCTGACCCAAGTCCAACGCTTCACGCCGTGGGGCCACCCGAAAGTTCAGGCATGGTTGTACTCCGTTGCCCGCATCCGAGCGGTCTTCGTTGTCTACTCCAGTGGTTTTTCGAGGGTGATGGACAGCTGGGGTAGTCGAGCATATTTAACATATCCAAGATGCCATCATCCATAACTTTTTCCCCACACATACTGCACAAAGTTAGTTGGTGGCAAACTTTGTTTGGGGCAAGCCCCAGCCCCACCCAGGCTCCCCCGAGAAAATATGGTGCCGCGGCCGCTGCGGCACCACATTTTCTCGGGGGAGCTCGTTGGGGCAGATCTGGTTGGGGCAAGCCCCAGCCCCAACCAGATCTGCCCCAACGAGCTCCCCCGAGAAAATGTGGCGCCGCGGCCGCCGCGGCACCACATTTTCTCGGGGGAGCTCGTTGGGGCAGATCTGGTTGGGGCAAGCCCCCTCGGATGGCCTCTGGTATCGCTTGCGTCCGCTGACATCTTGCTTGTTGGACTTGGTTCTCCGAGGAAATGTGGTGCCGCGGCGGCCGCGGCACCACATTTTCTCGGGGGAGCTCGTTGGGGCAGATCTGGTTGGGGCAAGCCCCAGCCCCAACCAGATGTGCAAAAAAGCTCCCCCGAGCAAGTCACCACATTTCCACTTCGAGTTTCTGTTGAGGAAATGTGGTGCCGCGGCGGC
>Ga0194133_10006564_pt1 | contig 14252 bp, 23 predicted proteins | sample TA2KigOf40mmetaG_FD_155448 | JGI IMG/M metagenome (GOLD analysis project Ga0194133, IMG submission 155448) | Freshwater microbial communities from Lake Tanganyika, Tanzania - TA2015055 Kigoma Offshore 40m | ecosystem: Environmental > Aquatic > Freshwater > Lake | place: Tanzania: Lake...
CCTATTTTATTTTTTAATATTGCTAAAACAAATTTATCTTGCCCAGCTTGAGAAAAACTTTCCATAAATTTTAAATTCCTTTTTTTATCATAGTAGTAAAATACAAGTATCCATTAGGTGGCCAAAAGTCCAGAACTTTCTCTACAGTTACTTCAAAATCTTCTTTTGCCCTTTCAAGTAGAACTTCTCTACTTACCTCACCACGATTGAGAATCATATAAACTCTCTTTGCATTTTTGATTACGTTCTCATAGTATGCGTTTTGTAGATCCAAATTGAGCTCAGAGTATGCATAATTACTAATCACAAGATCTACATCTTCAATAAGATCCACAGAAGAATGAAAAGATACTTTCTCACCAACATCAAAGTTAGAAAGATACTTCTTTTGAAGTCTTGATGCCGGTTCTACATCATAGATGTGATACTCATCAAAATCACAAAGGCAACTGATACTCTTGCAAAGACCACCATAACCACCACCAATCTCTACGATTTTATTAATATCCCCTTCACCAACAAAGTGACCAATATCAAGGGTGTTTTGAACATACCGAAGAGTTGATGGAGAAACAAGTCCAAAAGGTTCTCCATAATCAACTACACGAGAACCACCCAGTTTATCATTTTCCTTAAACTGTTCAATAATTTCTTCGTCCAGTTCATACTGAGCAATGCCATCAAAATACCTTTGCCCGTGCTCAGGTGAAACGTGTTCTAGGATTGCCGTATATCTTGGATCTTGTTTAAACTTTGTAAAAACTTCATCACTCTCTACTGCTTCATTACAAATTTCAGCATAAGGAGTAACGTCTTGTGTCGTAAGACATGCCCAATCATCAATCATAACCAACTCCAGTTACCAGTGTTAAATTCCATATCCGTTACATCTTTATTTACACAGTCACCACCAAACCAGTTTTTAGGAGCAATCACATGCTTGCTCTTTGCCAACCAGGCACCCCACCAAGAGAATGAAGAATTGGCAATAATATGATATGAAGCAAGAGTCATCATACACATATCAACTTCAGTTCCGTTACCTTCCATAATGAAGAACCGATCTGGACGGAAGAACTCATGCGCCTTACACCACTCAGTATCGTCCGAGAATACAAGAACAGGAATATCACTTGGTAATTTCTCAAGTGCACGTTGATAGTATTCAATAGACTGAATGGGATGATTATCATTTAAAACATAATCACCACGGCGAATATGAAGAGAGATAACTTCAGTATCTCCCAGGTTTTCTTTATATGCTTCTCTACAATCTTTGATTACATCAGACTTAAACAAGAAGTCCTCACGGATCTCATCTTCAATGTGCTTGAAGTATTTTTCCGTTTGAAAGTATCCAAAGAGATCAACCTTATCTGGGCAGTTCTCAAAGAGTTCCTTATCAAAAGTATGATACCTTTCTTGGAGAACTGGATTTTGAACTACGGCAACAGTATTTCTATTCTCAATATTGAAAACATCATACAGTGTTACGTCAGAGTTCTTAACGTTATAGTCCTGAGCACCAAAGAAATCCTTTGGTGGGATTACAAAGTCATATCCACGATGTCTGGCAATACCCTTCAATGAAGCATATTGGAACATTTGATTGGCAAGTCTGCCAAGATTACCAAGATTATTAAACGAAATCATTCTTTTGATACCAGTCTATTGTTTTCTTAATGCCTTCTTTGAGTGATGTAAATTTGAAATCACCAATCACATCGATGAGTTTGGTGTTATCGACAACCTTTACTTGATCACCAATCATTGTGCTTGAGTCAAATACAACTTTGTTTTTGAAATCTAGGCACTCTTTGATAACTTCTACAATATCAATGATTGATATCTGCTTGGCAGAAGAAACAATGATTGGATCTTTGACTTCCTTGTTAGGGAGGATCAAGTCTATAATAGCATTCAAATCCTCAACATACAAGTAGTTTCTAAAAACTTTACCATTCCCATAAAGAAGAACATCAATGTTCTCTTTGATTGCTTTATGAAAACGATAGATCAAGTTATGTATCACAGTTCCGTCTTGATGGAATTTACCATGAGGACCGTAGGTATTTCCAAGATAGATTGATTTATAATTCAGTCCATAATCTAATTGATATGCCTTACAAAGACCAACACAGATCTTCTTAGAGTAAGCATATCCAAAGATCTTTTCATTCACTTCACCATAAATCGACTCTTCAGTAAATGGTGAAGGATGATTGGGATCAAACGAAGTAATTGTAGAAAGCATAAGTAGATTTTCTACACCTACTTCTCTACAAGCCTTGATGATATTCATATCACTCAACACATTGTTTTCAATATACTGAGTGTGACCTTTCAGCATCTCAACGGCAGATCCATGCTTAGCAGCAGTATGAATGACTGTTGTTGGGGAATACTTTTCTAAAGTTTGAACTACTGAACGATAATCAGTCAGATCACATTCACTTCTACAAACTCTAACATCGGCAGTAATGTTACTACCAATAAACCCATTGCCGCCAGTTACAAGTTTCATTTAGTCTTCTCTAATTACAATGTAACGATCCTCATCGTCTACAAACCAATCCACACCATTATCTGTTGTAACTAGGTCTGCTCTCCAAGGATAATAAATCTCCTCAGCGTTAGAAAGAAATGCTGCCCACCAACAGTATGTAGAAGAGGTCAAAAGAATCTTATTTGCCGACTTGATCAAGGCAAATTGTTCTAATGGTGAATATTGTGCTTTAACAACTTTCACATTAAGATCATCCATAAAATCAAAAAATGGATCATCAAAAGAATCAGTACATAAAATTATACGATCATATTCAACATGATCAAACACTTGTAGAAAATAGTCTTTGGGTGGACATAGATCTGTGGGATATCCGTTCCAACCCCTACGAATAGAAACCACAAAATCAGTTGGTAGAACCTTGATAGGAGACTCTACATTCAACTGAAACCATTCTTTTACTTTCTCTTTGTGTTCACGGATATATTCATATCGCTGAACATATCCTGCCATCTCAACTCTACTGTTTGTCAGAGAATTAATGTCAAAGGAGTGCCCTTCAATTCTTACAGCAGGACTATCGTGCTCATTTCCATCAACAACTTGTTCTGTATTTGGAAATCCAGGAATTGAGTAGCAATTCAATTTGAGATTATTCTCTTCGGCAATTACACGGGCAACGGCATACTGCCACATATTATTGCCCAGTGTTCCTAGTTTATGAACGTTGATCATTCTTCCCAGGTGCGATGAGTTTCATTCAGTTCGTTGATGAACTTAACAAGAGGACTACCGGAGAACTTTTCAAACTCATAATTGTCCTTAATAAAACAATGCCCACCCCAACCAAACTTACCATCCCATCCAGGAACCTGAGTATGAGATGTGCCAATACGTTCATCCATACCAGCAATCATACGGAACTCATCAAAGGTAGACTCACATCCAATTTTCTGGTGTGCTTTATAGAGTTCATTATAGATAGAAACCTTGGTTGCCAAGAAGAAGTTTTCAGCATACTTAATCAAAGCAGCAGAGCGAATATCAGTAATACCAACTCTTTCGTTCTCAAGTTTTTCTAGACGATCAATAAAGATATCGGCAACAGTTCTTGCTGCTTCAGTTTCCCCACCAATAATACAGAAGTTTTGATTTTGGAACTTTTCAATGTTATGGCGAGAGTCTAGATATTCAGGACTGTGAAGAACACGGATATTAGTATACTTCTGTTGAGCAGAATAATAATAGTCTGGCGTTGAAGTTGACTTACAGCAAACTGGAGTGTTGTTTCCAATGTGGGTATTCACCTGCTCCAAGATCATATCCAAGAGACCATGATTGTTTCCTTTTGGAGTATCTACACAAACAAAAACGGCATCAAACTTTTCACCAGCATGATTAGGAACGATATCATCACTCAGTTTTGGATCAATAATTACCTTCTCTTCATCGGTAAAAATAGAAGCAACGGCAGATCCAACATATCCGTGCCCAACGATCATTACTTTCATTTTACTCTCCAAATGGTTAAACTCTCACGCCACCAAAAATAAAACTTACTATACATATTAGACTCATTTAGAAACTTATCAGTTTTTTCTCTATCAAGTTCAAAACCCCAGGCGTTCATTAGTTTTTCAACATCATGTGGATAAAGAGGGCTAATATGTTGTGGTGGAGCATCAACGGGTGGGTATGTACTGCTCCAGGTCAAAATTAGATATTTACCTGTAAGTTTTTTAAGATTATCGAGGAATACATCCAAAAACTTAGGATCTACGTGCTCGGCAACTTCTGTGCAGTTAACTAAGTCAAACTTCACATCATCTGCAATTGGATCACGTATATCTAAAATATTAATGCATTCTTGTATCTTTTGGTCGGCATTATCTTTTTGGTATTGAAAGTATTCGATACCACAAGCATCCGTATAGTTTAGCATATTGTATACTAAATGACCAGTAGAACATCCGACATCACAAAAGGTGTGTATTTCATCCATAGAAAATGTCTTTTGAATACACTTATAATATTCATCATAGGGAGAAGAATCCTCCCTCAGTTCTAATTCAGGCGGATACATAATATCAATATCCACCTTACCATCCTCACGGAAGGAAAGAGGTGGATTTCTTTGAAGGATGTTCGAATCTAGGTGCGAGTGATGTTTATCAATAACTGATGAAATACGCTCATTCCAAGAAAGATTTTGTTCGTAGAATTCTTCAATCATTTCGTTCAAGTAAAATATGCTTTCCTTGCTTTTCGTATGCTAGATAATCAACTCCAGTATAAAGTTCTTGGTCATCAATCTGGTAGTTAGTCCAATCACCAAAGAAGGGGCGATTAACATCAATAATACCCGCAAGAGCATCAATTGATGATCCAACATCAAGGAACACCGCATCGGTATACTTTTTAAGGCGATGGATCAAACCAGACTTAACATGACCCATACCCATTAGAAAGATCTTAGAAGTTGAGTTCTTAAGTTGTTCACCAACCATTCTCTCAGTTGCGTCAAGATCATCACAAGCAAAACGCTGTGGAAGAGAAATATAATCTTCAAACTTTTCAATTCCAAGATACTCTTGGTATTGTGGAGATTCTATAACGTTCTCAATGATATTGAGTTTACTATCAGCACCAATCAATCCAATCTTACCAGCAAAGGTTTGAAGAATCCATTTATTGGCAACGAGTCCATATCCATACTCTGCAGGAAAATCAATGGCAGTATCATGGATAACTTCGTTAAACTTTGAGATATTCTCTGGGTAGATTTCACAAGTATAGTAATCACACAATTTGGCACCTTCTACGAAGTCTTCGTGCCCAATATCATCATATCCTTTACTCAGTGCTCTACGACCAGGAGAGGCACTACCAACTCCCTGTTTTTTGAGGAAAAAATAATCTCCATCACCAAACTTGTAGAAAGTCTTAGATTCATTATTAACAACAAGACTTTCGAGTAGAGATTTAAACTCTTCTAGTTTTTCTTGGAAGTTTGGAAAAGTGTCTGGATTACCGAAACAAGGATTAGCATCCAGGTTTACTGTCCCTTCGATTTTATAATTATCCAAATACATATCAGTCCTCCGTTACAATGGTGCCGTGATAAACTGCACTCTTACCATTGTAAGAAGTAATGCCACGCTCACCATAGAATTCCTTAACCCAGTAGATCACATAATCAATATCTTCTTGGGTCATACCAGGATGGCAAGGAAGACTGAGAAGTTTACGCCATTCACGGTCAGCAACAGGATACTCACGGTTCTGCTTCACAATTTCATACTTATGAAGTGGTTTGAAGTGAACACTGGTGTGAATCTTTTTGTCTGCAAGATAATCAATCATATCACCACGCTCAGCAGCAGGAACACGAGCACAGTAATACTGAACGGTCTCAGACCAAACAGGAGTGCGAATCAAACCATCAAGACCTTCGTTATAGCACTTTTGAATATGGCGACGCCATTCAAGGTTCTTAGGAAGTTTCTTCATTTGTTCCAGACAGATTGCTGCCTGAAGGTCGATCATGTAGCACTTGTATCCAAGAACATCAACTTCATAATCCCAGGAGTAACCAGGTTTTCCAGTCAGACCATCATCCTTACGAACACGAGAATAGGTACTAGTGATGCCCAACCAGGTCAAAGGAATCAGTTTCTCATACAATTCCTTATCATTAGTGGTGATCATTCCACCATCACCGCAAGGCATTGTTTTCACTGCCTGGAAAGACCACACGGCAACATCACCTTTGGTTCCAGCACCAGGAGTATAGCAACTATGAGCACAATCTTCCATGATGAAACCATCATAGAACTTACGAATCTCATCAATAGGAGCAGCAACACCTGCCTGATTAACGGCAATGATGGCATTGGTATTTGGTTTTAGGTGTTTTCGAACATCTTCAGGGTCCAGGCACATCGTATCTTCCAAAACATCAACGATGTTAGAAGTGCAGTTATTCCACAGGGGAACAACAGCGGTTGTCATGAAAGAGATTGTGGGGTTGATGATATCACAATCTTTAATTCCCAGTGCCTTAAATACCAGATCTTGTCCACTGGTGGCACTATTCACTGCGACAGCATACTTAGCACCGACCATCTCAGCAAACTTCTTTTCAAACTCGGCAACCTTAGGTCCCTTACCCCACCATCCACTCTCAAGGGATTCACGTAGAGAATTAAGTTCTTCTTCACCACCAACAGGGCGAAGAACAGGAAGCATAGTATCGCGGATTTTCATTGTTGTAATTTAGAATAAGTTTATGTTAGTAATCAATTAACGTGGAAGTTTTCAACATCAAGGATTGTTTTAGATCCCTCCCATTTATTGTGGATCATGGTTAACCAATCATTGCGAATAATACCCAACCAAGTCAACCACTCATATTCAATTTTATTCTCAGTGACAAAATTATAAAGTAGTTGTTCAGACCCAAGTGTTTGAGCTGGGTTGTCTTGAATGTACTTCATCGCATAGTTAGCATAATCAACCATAACAGAAGAATTCATTGAGAAAAACATATCATTATAAAGTCCTTCCTTACAACTCTCGTGGAATTTCCCATTAATATAAGCGAAGTCTGGATTTGATAGTAATGCTTGCTTTCCTAAACTATCTGTTCTTTCAAAGACATATGGGCAAGTGTAAAAACGTCTTGCCGTAATATAAGAAACATTCTTATAATTATCTAGGTCAGTTTCATCAAGGGCACTTTTGAGCATAAGAAGTTCTCCCATACCCTTATTAACTGTACCAATATTTCCAGCACTTCCAGTTGCACATACTTCGGACTCAGACAGAAGTGCTCTCAGTTCTTCATTTTTAATCTGTCCCAATTCATCAATGGTGTTTTCACAGATCAAAAGATCAAAGTAATCTGGGAGAACTCTCTTAAGTTGTTTCAGACAAATTAGATACTCTTCTTCTCTAGCATCACAAGCTTCTTCTGGAAGTTGTACTGGGCGAATTGAACAAAACCCAAGTGCTAAATTTTTCATATGGGAGGACATTTTTTTATATTATAACAGACGGGATATCAAAACACAAGCATCTTAGACCATCTTCAACGGAGATGGTATGCCGAAATCCTAGAGAATAAAGTTTATCAACATTAAGTGTAAAGTTCTTTGCCTGAACTTTTTTATAGAAATCTGGTGTATCTACAGGAATAATTTTACTTTCACTTGATAGAAGATCTTTTGCCATGTGAATAATTTCCCTATAAAGACGAGTATGACCTGTTCCAATATTATAAATTGTATTCACTTCGCCTTTATCAAGGACAAATTTAATTGCTTTGGCAACATCTTCTACATGCATATAGTCCTTATAATACTTTCCATTATCATATAATATCACTTCTTCATTTGATTTAAGAAGATTTACCATATGTCCAAGAACATTTTTTTTACATGATTTTGCTTTGTCATGTCCATAGATGTTAGTGGAACGAAGAATTCTATATTTTACTCCAAAAGTTTCGCAAAAAGAAACTAGCAATTGTTCGGCAGTTCTTTTTGTAATTGAATAAAAACCTCTTGGATCACAATGATCTGTTTCTTTAGCATTGATAACATCATTTCCGTACACAAAACCAGTACTCATGTAATTAAAGATGGCATCATTATCCTTACAATACTCAAGGACATCCATGAGAATATTGAGGTTGGTATTGATATCTACATGAAGATCTTGGAAAACATTATAGTTACTTGTTGTACTTAGAAAATAAAGAATATTTTTTGATTGTGGTTCACGCTCTTCTCTGGGAATAATAATAGTTTCTTCCGGATAAGTTTGACAAAAAATACCACCAACAAATCCAGTTCCACCATATACAGAAATTTTATCAGGCATATTTTTCACATTCAATAAATGTTTTTGCTGCTAAGTCTTTTTTAGAAAGAATAGGTCCTACTGTAGTTTGCCAATCAATATCCAAATCTACATCGTTCCACAACAAAGATCTTTCATGTTCTGGGTAATAATAATCCGTGGTCTTATAAACAAACTCTGCAGTTTCTGTCAATGTATAAAATCCATGAGCAAATCCAGATGGCACCCAAAGTTGGATATTATTTCTACTCAATTCAACACCATACCACTTTCCAAATGTGGGTGATGATTTTCTAAGGTCTACAATTACATCAAAGACCGCACCAGATATGCAACGTACTAATTTACCTTGTGGATTTTCAATTTGATAGTGCAGTCCTCTTAGTACACCTTTCGAAGATTTGGAGTGATTGTCCTGGACAAAATCAACATCATATCCAACAATCTTTCTAAACTCTTTGAGGTTAAAAGACTCCATGAAGAATCCGCGCTCATCCTCAAACTTATTATTTGTGATGAGATAGGCATCTTTGAGATTGGTTCCTATTGCGTTCATAGAAAGTATTTTTTATTATTATACAAAAAAAGAGAGGTTTATGCAACCTCTCTTGCTCAGTATTATGCAGGCTCGCCACTTGCTCTTTGACCTGAAGCAAGAAACAGGGCGGGAGTTATCCCATCCGCACCAGGGTTTTTATCGTGTCTCCATCACGGGCATAAGGGGATTGACTCCACCACCTAGTTTGCCTTAACTAGGAAAAGTTGAATTAGTTTTGGTATCTCAATAGCGGCATAAAAACCACATAAGAAAAGAATGTCCCAAAACTTATATTTGATGGCAAAGGGAACGATAAAGACATTCCCAATACACTTCACAAATAAACCGATTTTCATATCTCCCCATAACAAGAAAAAGTAACCTGATAGGAGGAGGATATTACCAATGTACCTGAATACATTAGACTTTGACATAAGGGGTTTGCTCCCGACCAGTGCTTTTAAAGACTCTCCGTGTCTTCGTCGTCGTCTTTCACATAAGCAGGCACCATATCGGGGTCTAACCAGCAGGTATAGTCGTGGTCTTCCATAGCAGTAATGAGTTGCATTTCATTATCGCAAAGGTACATGTCACGATAACGCCCAGTATATGCGTCTACTTTTTGAATACGGCAATCAGGTTTGCCGTTGATTTCAAGAGTGCCGACTTGAACATACCGATAAGGGAAACGCTCAAGCAGAACGGTTGGTTTCCTAACGACTTTCATCAACCAACCTCAATAGACTGAAGATCTTGGTCGATATACTCCATAAGCATTTCGTAGTCGTCAAGGGGGTCACCAGAAAATACGACGCCCTCATTTTCGTAGAAGCGACGGACCTTTTTATAAAGTTTCGGATTCTTTACATCAAGGTAGATTTCCCCGTTAGCAGCAAGTTGAAGAGTGCTAACATCCTTTTTGAACTTTTGAATCAGAGACATTGTTGTGTTTGAATACCTGAATATTATAAGTGTTTGACTTTATGTAGTCAAGTGTGCCAGTCAGGAAACTGGCGATCGGGCATAGAGGATTTGAACCTCTGGCCTTTCCGCCCCAAACGGAACGCGCTACCAAACTGCGCTAATGCCCGTTGCGTTGAGTGGTCTTGCCTCTCAACAGAAGTAATTATACTACTTCTTGTGCTCCTTGTCAAATGGAGCCCAGTGCTGCCAGTTATATTTGTGGACTGCCCACATACCCATAATGGGCACAACAATCAAGGCATAACACATAATGCCTAATACTACTTGATTGTTGAGTGCTGTTGCTGCGAAGTGTCCCATTAAATTATAGACATAAAGAACAAGAAAAACCCAAATGCTATGAAGAACGCAAGAATTAAGAATTGTGATCCCATCAATACCCTCTCCAAGTCTTGAACTCGTAGTAAAAGTATTGGTCTACTTCGTTAAGACAACTCAAAGGTGCTTTCTCTTCTCTGTATGCCCATTCTACACAAAAATCAACGATACGATAATCATTCATTGAATTGCGTCCCCACATTCTTACAAACGCAGAAGTAGCAAATTGATACCGCTGCCTAGTGTGCGGTTCCATTTCCCTTATAATCTTTGGAGTCATAGTATCCTCCTTTCTTTGAACCGAAATAAAGTGTTGTTAAAACAAATGGGATTGCTAATACAATCAAAAATCTTCCTAGTAAATGAGACATTACATTCCTCCTCCGTTTCTAAAACCAATTAGGTATCCAATAATAAGTCCACACATAAATGCTACAAACATATAGAGCATATGTGAGAAAAAATCAATGAAGATAAACCATTCTTCAGTTGACATTTTCTTTCATTAACTCCTCTATACGCCGTCTCATATCAAGCATTTTTTTATTCTCACGCTCACAGTGTCTATAACCACGCTGCCCTCTCATTATCATTGTGCCTTGATAAAACATTGTGGAGGCAAACACCAGTAATAGGACTATGCCTATTATTTCAGGGTAATGTGAAGCCATGGCAGTAATGGTGGAATGACGCCTATGAGTCTTAAAAGTCCTTCAGCAAATAAAGCAAGAACCACCCAACCGACGCACATACTAATGATACTAGCATTACGGTTGTGTCGTCGTATTGCGGCATCAATTAACTCCTGAACTTCGGTGCGAGTCAAATAATCTTCATCAAAAGGTTCCATCATTTCTCGTCTCCAAGAAACTTTGCCAGAGGGTCTCTTCTGGTCTTTACGATTTCAACTGCTCTCTTATAGAACATATTGTCTGTGTTCCCAGAAGCTTCAAATGTTGCCTTGATCTTCACCCAGTTCTCGTAGGTGTGCTGATCCATAGGTTTTAAGTTGAATACTACTAGTTATGCTAATGAGTATTTCTAAACCGTCAAGTTTGTGTTGGTTTGATGATAGTGATTAAGGAAATGTTAAATTCTCTGCGATTCTAAATGTGCCTGATAAGCAGCAATGACTTCTGGTGTCCATAAGGCAGCAGCACAGGCTTGGAGTTCTTCACAGTCGTCTGATACGTCCTCTCCTGGTGTGCGGCAATGTCTATGGTAAGTTCTGCCGACTTCTACTCCGTCTTTTTCTACAATATCAGCACGGCGACACTGGATGATGGAGAATGGTGGGATGATTTCTAGTTGATGCTCGTGTCTTTCGGTAAATGAAGCCATTAGGGGAATCCTCCAGATTCGACAGGTTTAGGCAGTAGTTTTGAGACGGTTGCGGTCTATGCAGCTTCGTAAACAATAGTGGCTCGCATATAAGCATTTGTTGCTAAATTGCTAACTGCTATATTTGAATCGGTGTTCCCATTTGAAGAAGATCTATATTTAATGTTGTACTGTGCCGTTCCCGCACCATCTGCATCCACGCTAAATGGATGATTTGTTATCCAATTTGCAGTTAGGTGGATTACCGCACCTGGATTGTAATTTGTTGCACTTGGTGTCGCATATGGAAGACCTGTGAGGGCTATGTTTCCACTGCCGGAAACCGTTGATACCTGAATAAAGAAATATGCCGTGACTAATTTTCCTACTTTTACATAACGACCAATTTGCCCATTGGCGGTATAAGTTCCCGTAAATGCAGACGAATAACTAGGAGTCCAAGTTCCTTCTTCATAATCGCTCAACAACTCACTGGTCATTGTGCCTGATCCATTGGCGGTCGCAGAGAAGTCTATACCAGTTCCTGCTGTTGAAAATATAAGGTTTCCATTGGCAATTTGGACAGCACCAGCAGCACTTACTCTTACTCGTTCAGAACCTCCCGTATAAAAAATTAATGGTTTACTTGAGTCAGTATCAATCCTTAAATCCGTTGTTCTAGATTGTATATATCCTTGTGATGTAGATGCTGAATTATTATAAAAGTAAATAGAACCAATATTATCCGATAATCTACCTCTAACTCTCAATCCTTCGGTAGTTGAATTTGTTATAACATCAAGAGTTGCTACAGGACCGTTTGTTCCCACTCCAATATTACCACTACTATCAATCCTTAATGCCTCAGCACCACCTTCACCAAACGCAATGGTATCAGCACTCGGAAAGAAAATACCAGTATTAGAGTCCCCAGTTGGACTTATGGATGGTGCTGCTGTGGTTCCGGCAGCGACTACAACACCACCAGTAGCAGTCACAATGCCGCTAATATTCAGACTACTCGCAGAAGCACTTCCAATATCAGCACCAGAAACAGTCAGACTTCCATCAGTCGCTGTAATAGTATCAGTTTGTCCGTTTATTTGAATACCCATAAGTCACAGAGACTTTTTGAGTATTTATAAGAAGCAGAGAGAGAGGGATTCGAACCCCCGGAGGCTACTAACCTCAAACGCTTTCAAGGCGTCCACTTTCAACCGCTCAGTCATCTCTCCATATGATATAATATACACTATCTATTCATTTTCGTCAAGTGCTTATCACCCCATCAACAAAAAGAGTTGAGTTTGAAAGACTCCTCAAAAAACTTGGACATCGTGATAGGTCTCCAGTCTATCCAAAAGAAAACAAAAGATATCAACAAGTTAATTTTAACTGTGAAGATGGTGCGATGGCAATCTATACATTTGTCATATTATACCAGACCAAGAAGAGTTACTTATACTTGGAATTTTTAGATCACCACGATTCTCCATATCTAAAAGATAAAATCAAAGTGCTTGCCGAAAGAATCCAATTCCATGAGAAAGGTAGATTGGCAGAAGTTGGATATGAAGTAAAGTATACAAAACAACCGAGTGAGTTTTCCCTAGAAGAAAGAAAAAAAATCTTCTATGAGTTCATAAAGTATACCTATGAAAATCTACAAGATGGTATTGTAAAAATTAAACCAAGACCAGGAGATATTCTGGCAGCAAAACCTCATGGTCCAAAACTCAACGATGGGTTTAATGAGTCTTCACTTACCATCGGTAAAAGGCAAAGAGCACTAGTTGCCCGCAAATTTGGATTTGGAGAATTATATGAAGATGGATTTCAATATGCTCGCTACGATGAGAACTGCGTATTAAAACCTATCTGATTTCAAAATCAAGTCTTCTAACTTTTCTTTGGCGTCTTTCTTCCTGCCACATAATATCTTCTTGTGATAGGATGTTCTTTTTATTTTTAGACTGATAAGAATTCAGCATAACAACCTGTGATAAGTCAACTGCCGAAACCTTATCACCACGAATGGTTGCCATGTTTGGACAACCACATGTCACCGTTTTATTCTGATGCCCCTCTAACTCCTTACCACAGGAACGGCATCTTATTTTAATGTTTTCCATTTTTTATTAATAATTATTCAGTAAATGATCTCAACATCCAAACAAACTTTCCGTGTGCTTCGTTTAGATCATCAAGTAGATTAACAGTTCCTCTTGACTTTTGATTATCTGCTTCTACCGCAGCAGCATCAAGCATACTAATAATCTTCTTATGATCCTCAAGGAGATCACGAATCATTTCCATTGAAGAAATATTTGTCTTTGCTTCCGAAACTCCAGAAACTTCTAATACTCTTGAAAGAGAACTGATAGGTTTAATACCTAAGAATCTCATGTGCTCAGAGAGTCTATCAATCTCTTCTTGAATTGTAAGATACTGCTCTCCAAACAAATCGTGAATTTGTTTGAAGTCTTCACCAACAACGTGCCAGTGGTAAACCCAGGTTTTCTGGAAGAGTAAAAAGAGCGATGCTTGCGTATCGCTCAGAAGTTTATATAGAGATTCCATTATACTTCTTTTTAAAAGTATTTATAAGTGGGCAATATCGGATTCGAACCAATGACCAACTGCGTGTAAAGCAGCTGCGCTACCGCTGCGCTAATCGCCCAAGAAATTAAAACTTGTCCATCATATTTTCTACGGTGATCGCTA
>Ga0194133_10006565_pt1 | contig 14251 bp, 12 predicted proteins | sample TA2KigOf40mmetaG_FD_155448 | JGI IMG/M metagenome (GOLD analysis project Ga0194133, IMG submission 155448) | Freshwater microbial communities from Lake Tanganyika, Tanzania - TA2015055 Kigoma Offshore 40m | ecosystem: Environmental > Aquatic > Freshwater > Lake | place: Tanzania: Lake...
TCACCTTGTCCGAACGCGACGGATGACGCAGCTTGCGTAGCGCCTTGGCCTCGATCTGACGGATACGCTCGCGAGTGACATCAAACTGCTTGCCGACCTCTTCCAGCGTGTGGTCGGTCGACATCTCGATACCAAAGCGCATACGCAACACTTTAGCCTCACGCGGCGTGAGCGAGTCCAGCACATCCTTGACCACCCCGCGCATCGATGCGTGAAGGGCAGCGTCGGACGGCGCCAAGGTGTTGAAGTCTTCGATGAAATCACCCAAGTGCGAATCGTCGTCGTCGCCGATCGGCGTCTCCATCGAAATCGGTTCCTTGGCAATCTTCATGATCTTGCGGATCTTGTCCTCGGGCATCTCCATCTTGAGCGCCAGCGTCGCCGGATCCGGTTCCGAGCCCGTCTCCTGCAAAATCTGGCGCGAGATACGGTTCATCTTGTTGATGGTCTCGATCATATGCACCGGGATGCGAATGGTGCGCGCCTGATCTGCAATCGAGCGGGTGATGGCCTGGCGAATCCACCATGTCGCGTAGGTCGAGAATTTATAGCCGCGACGATATTCGAATTTATCAACGGCCTTCATCAAACCGATATTGCCTTCCTGAATCAGGTCGAGGAATTGCAAACCGCGATTGGTGTATTTCTTCGCAATCGAGATCACCAGGCGCAAGTTTGCTTCAGTCATCTCGCGCTTGGCCTTGCGTGCCTTGGTCTCACCGGCCGCCATTTTCTTGTTGATCTCTCGCAGATCGGGCAACGGCAGTACAACGCGCGACTGCAAATCAATCAGCTTTTGCTGCAACTCTTTGACAGCAGGTACGTTACGCGCCAGCACGGTGCTGTAAGCATGGCTACCACTCACCTCGCCATCGACCCATTTCAAGTTGGTTTCATTACCCGGGAATACCTTGATAAAATGCGTGCGCGGCATGCCGCATTTGTTGACCGCCACATCCAGGATCTGACGCTCAATCTGGCGAACTTCATCCACTTGCGCGCGCAGGGTGTCGCACAGTTTCTCGACCACCTTGGCGGTGAAGCGAATACCCATCAGTTCGTTGGAAATTGCCTCTTGTGCTTTGACATAAGGCTTCGAGTTATAGCCCTCCCGCTCATACGAGCGGCGCATTTTGTCGAACTGCGTGCTGATGGTGGCAAACTTGGCGAGCGAGTCCTGCTTCAACTGCTCGAGCTGCTCCGGCGAGAAACCAGCGGCGCCGCCACCGGCGTTCGAGGTTTCTTCATCCTCGTCTTCGCCCTCGTCATCCTCGTCGTCTTCCTCATCGTCGTCCGCGGCCTTGACTGGCATTGGTGCGACCGGCGCGTCATCAGGTGCGTTCGGGTCAACTAAGCCATCGACGATCTCGTCGATCTTGGACTCATCATTGCGAATACGTTCAGCCAACGCCAAAATTTCCGAGATGGTCATCGGGCAAGCAGAGATCGCCTGAATCATGTCTTTCAGGCCAGCCTCGATGCGTTTGGCAATTTCGATTTCACCCTCACGCGTCAATAGCTCGACCGAACCCATTTCACGCATGTACATGCGCACTGGGTCGGTGGTACGACCGAAGTCAGAGTCAACGGTTTGCAACGCAGCTTCAGCTGCAGCCTCTGCATCTTCATCATTGGCGACGGTGGCAACGTTGTCAGACAGGAGCAGCGCTTCGGCATCCGGCGCATGTTCGTACACCGCGATGCCCATATCGTTGAAGGTGCTGATGATGCCTTCGATCGCTTCCGGATCGATGATGTTCTCGGGCAGGTGATCGTTGATTTCCGAATGCGTCAGAAAGCCACGATCTTTGCCCAGTTTGATCAGGGTCTTTAGCTTCTGGCGGCGACGCTCGAGTTCCTCCTCGCTCGCTTCGGAATCAGCAGCGAACGCATCTTTGAGGAATTGTTTTTCTTTGTTTTTGCGGTCACGCGCCTTGGCTTTATCAGCTGCTTTGAGTTGCTCGGCGCGCTCGACTGCATTGAGTTGCGCGATCTCATCGCTCTCAGGTTGAAAATCGCGCGGCTTGCGTCCACGGCGACCCGGCACCTTGACAGAAGGCAGCACATAGCCCGAAGTATCAATCGCCGCCAGTGCGGCCGCATCGGTTGTTTGCTTGACCGAAAAAATTTGATGGTCGCCTTTGGCAGCCGTTTTGCTGGAAGCAGTCTTTGCTGGCGCCTTAACCGGCGATCCTTTCGCCGGTGCAGTGCTTTTGGCGGCAGCGCTGACCTTGGCATCAGTCTTTTTGCCACTGACTGCGGTTTTTTTCTCAAGCGGTTTCGATGAGACGGCGGCCTTGGTATTCGCCTTCGCTTTGCTGTTGGCGGCGGGCGCGCTCGCTTTGACCGGTTTTTTGGCAACCGGCTTGGCAACAGCGTTTGATTTTGCGCCCGACTTGGCCACTGCTTTGCTCGCTGGCTTCTTGGCTGCGGCAGCTTTTGGCTTGGCTACGACGGCTTTTTTGGCAGGACTCTTGGCCGCTGCCTTGACCGGCTTGGCCGGCTTTTTATTGGCCGCCGAAGCAGCACGAGTGCTTGCAACCTTGGCTTTGTCCTTGGTTGCTGAATTTTTCACGGTTTTTTTGCTTGTCGCCATGGATCGATCCACCCTTGGGAGTTAGTCGATGCTGCAATGGGAACCGGGGGGTTGGCCGCGCTGGTGTCCAGCATTCAGGCAGTGGGTCGCATTTTGCGCCGCTGATTCTGCCGCTCTCGGTAGCCGCCCGCCCGGCGGGGTCTAGTCGTTAAAACTTTGTGTGTTGCTTTCTGTACGAAACAGAATCAAATCTTTCAATTATAGCATACCGAGCACTCATTTCTGGCCCGGCTCAGCTGTAATTTCAGGTATCGACGATGGCAAATCAGACAAGTCAGGGATTTTTAGCGGCGTTCGCCGCATCCGCCTCAGCCATCACGCGCAACTGCTCCAGGGTTGCAGAAATTTCCCGATAGCGTGACCGATCATGCTCATCTGACAAGCCTTGCGAAACCAGTCGATCTTGCTCAGCTCTTAGTGTACGTATCGCGCTTTGTCGGACCGCGCCGGCCAATTCAAGCCTTGCCGGCTCCAGCTCAGGCAGCGGCTCGGCCAGCACTTCACTGATTAAGGCATCCAACTCGTCGCTGGTGCCGCGCAATTGCTCGGCCAACACAGCGAAACCAGCGTCGCCTGACACCTGCCGAGCCGTATCCACCACACGCTGCAACATCTCGCCCTGATCAGGTGCGTTCTGAGACAAGATGTGCATGGCGTCTTGGTCAAGATCGTGCGCGAGCTCGGGATGAGCGAGCAGCATGCGGAGTACCTTGCGCTCAAGCTCGACCGGCGGTTTCCGGCGAACAGCGCGTGGTGCGGATTTCAAAAATTTATTACGCGCGGGCGTGCTCAAATCGAACAAGGTCTCAAGCTCTTGCACCGTACTGTCGGTGATTTGCGCCAACTGACGCAGTACCTGCAAGCGCAGCGCAGACGCTGGCATGGCTTGCAGCAAGGGCTTGGCATCAAACTGCGCACGAGCGCGGCCCTCTGCAGTCGATAAATCTTGCGCTTCAGTGACGATCGCCATCAGGAATTGCGATAGCGGGGTCGCTTCGCGAATCAATTGCTCAAATGCCTCGGTCCCGTGTGCACGAATGTAACTATCGGGATCATCCTCGGTCGGTAGAAAAAGAAACTTCAAGGTGCGGCTTTCGGTCGCATGTGGTAAACAGGCTTCCAACGCACGACGCGCTGCACGCCGACCCGCAGCATCACCATCAAAACTGAACACGACTTGGTCGGTATGACGCAGCAATTTCTGTACATGAACCGGCGTACATGCAGTACCGAGCGTTGCTACGACGTGAGCGACGCCAAATTGCGCGAGCGCAACCACATCCATATAACCCTCGGTAACAAGCACAAGACCTTTTTCTCGAATGGCTTGCCGCGCTTCGAACAAACCATATAACTCGTTCCCTTTTTGGAACAAGGGTGTTTCCGGCGAGTTGAGATACTTGGGTTCGCCTTGATCAAGTACCCGACCACCAAAGCCAATCACCTGGCCTTTGGTATTCCGAATCGGGAACATGACACGGTCGCGGAAACGGTCATAACGCTTGCGCGTGCCGTCCTCGTCATTGCTCTTGTCGATCACCATGCCGGCCTCTACTAACACGGGGGCTTCGTAATCGGGAAAGACGTGACTGAGGCTGTCCCATGCGTCGGGCGCGTAGCCCATCCAGAATTTCGCAGCAATCTCGCCGGTGAGGCCGCGTCGCTTCAGATAATCGATGGCATTCGGCGCAGCCCGCAGCTGCTGTCGGTAGTAGTCGCAGGCGCGACTCATCACCTCGGATAGCGCCATACTTTTCGCTTGCAATGCGGCGCGCTGCGCCGGTGGCAAACGGTCCTCCTGCTCGGGCAACGTCATGCCTACGCTTTGCGCAAGATCTTTCACGGCTTCGATGAAGCTCATGCCCGAGAACTCCATCATGAAACCAATTGCGCTGCCGTTGGCTCCGCATCCGAAGCAGTGAAAAAACTGCTTGGTGGGGCTCACTGTGAACGATGGCGATTTTTCGTTATGGAACGGACACAGCCCAAGGTAGTTGGCACCGCCTTTTTTTAATTGCACATAGCGGCCCACCACCTCGACGATGTCGACACGGTTGAGCAGATCCTGCAAAAAGCTCTGCGGTATCACGATCGTTGGGCGGTCGGCAGCGTCAAATGCAAATTACTGTGCGAGCGCTGCTTTTACTAGGCCGGACACTGCGGTCATATCGGCGCGCCCCGCCAATTTCGGCTTCAGAACAGCCATCACCTTGCCCATATCCTGAGGGCCACTGGCACCCGATTGCGCTATTGCTGCTGCAACCTCGGCCTGCACCTCGGCATCGGACATTTGTGCAGGCATATAGGCAGCCAACACCACGATCTCGGCTTTCTCGTTGTCGGCCAGATCTTGCCGTCCACCCGCCTCGAATTGGGTAATGGAATCTTTACGCTGCTTGATCATTTTCTCGATCACCGACAGCACCTGATCATCGCCCAGTTCGATGCGCTCATCGACCTCGCGTTGTTTGATCGCGGCATTAATCAAGCGGATGGTCGCCAGCTTGTCGCTCTCCTTGGCTCGCATCGCTGCTTTCATATCTTCAGACAGTTTTTCCTTGAGGCTCATGACAACTCCAGAACAGGCTGAACGACACAGTTTAAAAACCAACTGGGCCGCCAGCAATCAATGAAATGAGTTAAACAATAAGAAAAACCCGCCGCGGAGTCACTCCGTAGCGGGTTTTCACGAAGGGTTGGCTCGCCATGCGGCGAGCCTGAGATCAGTAGAGCTTCTTCGGCAGCAGTTGGCTGCGAATGCGCTTGTAGTGGCGCTTGACTGCTGCGGCCTTTTTGCGCTTGCGCTCGGAGGTTGGTTTCTCGTAGAACTCGCGCGCGCGAAGTTCAGTCAGCAAACCAGTCTTTTCAATGCTGCGCTTGAAGCGACGCAGCGCAACCTCGAAGGGCTCGTTTTCTTTAACGCGAATAGTGGTCATGAAAAAATAAATAGTGTTTAGACAACGCCGATCCAGAGAGTATAGCAGTGAACTCAGCCCAGCGGAAGGTTTGCCAGCATGCGGGTCGACGATATCCGGGCGCCGACCAGCCAGGCTGATATCAAACCGACAAGCCGGCGGCAACGCCGGAAGCCCACGCCCACTGAAAGTTGTAACCACCCAGCCAGCCAGTGACATCGACCGCTTCACCAACGAAATACAACCCGGGCGCTGAATTCACCATCATGCTCTGCTTCGAAAGGGCTCGGGTATCGTTCCCGCCCAACGTCACCTCAGCCTTGCGGTAGCCTTCAGAGCCATGCGGGGCGATTTGCCAGCGATTCAGGCTGTCGCCTAGCCGTCTGAGTTGTTGGTCCGGCAACTCAGGTACCCGAACGGTAGGGTCGAAGGTGTTCGCGATTAGCCAGGCGTCTGCCAGCCGACTTGGCAGGTACTGCGCCAGCCAGTTACCGAGCGCCTTGCGGATACCCGATTTCTGTTCGACCAGTACGCGCGCAACATCGAGCTCTGGCAGCAGATTCAAACTCAGCACGCCGCCCTCGCGCCAGTAGCTGGAAATTTGCAGCACTGCCGGACCAGACAAGCCACGGTGGGTGAATAACAAATCTTCGCGAAAACGACCTTTAGCCTTGCGCTCCCCGGCTTCGATATCGACCTCCAGCGAGATACCGGCCATCGGTATATACGGCGCCCAAGCGGCTGCATCGAAGGTCAATGGCACAAACCCGGGCCGCGGCTCGACGAGGGGCACATCGAACAGCTTCGCCAGACGGTAGGCAAAATCGGTGGCACCAATCTTCGGTATCGACAACCCGCCGGTCGCAATCACCAAGTGATCAACCGACAATTCACCAGCGCTGGTTTCGAGGCGAAAACCCTGGCCCTGTCGCGACACGCGTTCTACGCCGACGGGGCGGTGCCATTGCACGCCACCCGATTCACACTCCATCTTCAGTAGATCAATGATGTCTTCGGATGAGCGATCACAAAATAACTGTCCCTTGTGCTTCTCATGAAACGGGACTCGATAGCGTTTAACAAGTGCGATGAGATCTTGCGGCGTGTAGCGCGCCAGCGCACTACGACATAAATGCGGATTCGTTGACAAGTAGTGCGGCCAGTTCGCATCGATGTTGGTGAAATTGCAGCGCCCTCCGCCCGAGATTCTGATTTTCTCTGCCAGCTTCGGTGCGTGATCGATCAACACCACCCGACGCCCGCGCTGTCCCGCCACCGCAGCACACATCATGCCGGCGGCACCGGCACCAATCACCGCGACGTCAAATGCGTCGCTCATGCGCGCAACTGCTTCGCCACGCGCAAACAGTGCTCCACTTGCACAGAAATCGGTGTCGGTATGGGGTTACGTCCCGCCAGCGCTTGCTCAATCCACCTCGCTGTGGTGGGCGCATCACTCGCTTCAGGTAATACGGGTAATTCGTCATTGGGTGGCTGACGCTCGATCAAATCGATTGCCCGGCCTTGATGAAACCAAGTGACTGCATTCGCCCGCCTCGGGTGCGCAACCGTCTCACCCTCCGTGCCGCGCATCAGAAATACATCGCCCTGAGTGGGGTCTGCCATCGTCAGAAAACAAGTGGACAGCATGGGCAAATATTCGGGATGAGTGTAGGACACCAAGCGCAATGCAGGTTGCTGGAAAGGCTGCAGAATCTTGACCAAGGTGTGGGTCGAATTACGCAAGCCGAGTACGCGGCGTAGCTGCAGTAGCGAATAAATTTTTGGCGCTAGCACACTGATCGGCATGAACACTGGCAGAGATTTTTCAAAGGCCGCAGCAAGCGCCGCGCGACCGCTGGTCGCAACAATGCCTAATTCATTAAAAATTTCTGCGGTGGTGACCCGGCTCGGGTCTTCAGTCATACCATGCACCAGCACCGGTACGCCCTCACGCGCCAGCAACAGCGCCAGTAAGGGTGTCAAGTTCGGTAGTTGTCGTGAACCGTTATAGCTTGGGATCAGTACCGGTGCAAACTCGGCTTCCGGCGCCGCAAGCGGTTCGAAACTGTCTTGGGCAGCTTCCAGAAAACCTGCGATCTCGGCAGCAGACTCACCCTTGATTCGCATACCGATCAACAAGGCACCCAATTCAAGATCGGATACACGACCCGCCAACATCGCTTCGTAAACAGCCCGCGCATCGGCTTGCGACATATCGCGCGCACCCTTCTTGCCTCGACCAATCTCTCGAATCAACGGTGCTGCGTGAAAAGGCGATTTCGCGTCTGACATGCCGCTAGCTTACACGTTGGTTTGATACGCTGGATTTCTAGGCCGTGTCTTCCACTACAATTCGCGCATCCATCCACCCGCACTCAAGGTGCTCACGTGTTGCCCTCTACATGATCGTTCTCGGCATCGAATCATCTTGCGATGAGACCGGGCTGGCGCTCTACGACAGCGAGCGCGGCCTGTTGGCGCACGCATTGCACTCGCAAGTCGCGATGCATGAGGCCTATGGCGGTGTAGTGCCCGAACTTGCATCGCGCGATCATGTCAGACGGGCCATCCCGCTACTTGAGCAGATTCTTAAGCAGAGCGCGCTGCCATTAACGTCAATTGATGCAATTGGCTACACCCAAGGGCCGGGCTTGGCGGGTGCGCTACTGGTCGGCGCGGCAATCGCCAATGCGCTCGGTCTGGCACTGAACAAACCTGTTATCGGGATTCATCATCTGGAAGGCCATTTGCTGTCACCGCTGTTATCTGATCGTCCTCCCGCATTTCCTTTTGTTGCCCTGCTGGTATCCGGCGGCCACACACAACTGATGCATGTAGAAAATGTGGGGCAGTACACCTTGCTCGGCGAGGCGCTGGATGACGCAGCCGGCGAGGCGTTCGATAAATCTGCCAAGCTGCTCGGACTGGGCTATCCGGGTGGACCCGCAATCTCGCGTCTGGCGGATTTCGGTGATCCTGCCGTGCATACCCTGCCTCGGCCGATGCTGCATTCAAAAAATCTTGACTTCAGCTTTTCCGGCTTGAAGACTGCCGTGCTCACGCTGGTAAAAAAACAAAGCAGCAATCTGTGTGAGCAGGACAAAGCGAATATCGCGCGCGCTTTTGTCGATGCGATGGTTGATGTGTTGACCGCAAAATGCCTTGCCGCACTCAAGCAGACGGGACTCAAGCGCTTGGTGATCGCCGGTGGGGTCGGCGCCAACCTGCAACTTCGCAATGCGCTGAACGCCCTTGCAGAGCGTAAGCGGTTCGAGGTGTTTTATCCGGAGTTGGCACTTTGTACCGATAACGGCGCGATGATCGCGTTCGCTGCTGCACGGCGCTTGAAGAATCAATTGCCGCTGGACAGTTCAGACTACGGCTTCAACGTACGCCCGCGCTGGCCATTGGATGCGAGCGATACTAGCAGAAAAACTACTTAGCGAGACTTACCGCCAATTTTGCTTTCTCTACCGGCGATCAGATTGCCAATGTTCTGCCGATGCCGCCACATCAATAGTGCGCTCATGGCCAGCACGGCAACTCCGATTGGGTTCAATCCAAACAGCAGCGTGTAGTAAAACGGCACGAACAATGCTGAAATCAATGCTGCCAAAGACGAGTACCGAAACGCATAGGCGATCACGATCCACGTAAGCAAGGTCGCGCCGCCCAGGATGGGGTTCAGCCCCAATAAAACGCCGAGCGCTGTAGCAACCCCTTTACCCCCCTTGAAACGAAAAAATAGCGGCCATAAGTGGCCAGCAAACACCGCGAGGGAGATGAGTGCCACACCCGCATCACCCAAAGCAAGCGACTCGCTAAAGTACACAGCCAACGCGACCGGCACCACACCCTTGACACAATCGCCGAGCAAGGTCAGCGCTGCAGCCACCTTGTTACCTGTTCTGAGTACGTTGGTCGCACCCGGGTTACCTGAACCAAAGGTGCGTGGATCAGCCAAGCGAAATAATTTACTCACCACGATTGCAAATGACACCGAGCCAAGCAGATAAGCAGCAACGGTAAAACCCAACAGGTAGATCAAGCTCATTACTTGCGCCTCCAATGCATTGTCTGCGTCATCCTCTGGGGTGATGCATCTGGTGAATTTTCTTCAGGCGCTCGCGCGCAACATGCGTATAAATTTGTGTGGTTGATATGTCGGCATGGCCGAGAAGTAGCTGAACTACCCGCAAGTCTGCCCCATGATTCAACAAATGCGTGGCGAACGCATGCCGTAGCGTGTGCGGTGACAAAGGCGCATTGATGCTCGCATGCTGCGCATATTTTTTTATGAGCGTCCAGAACATTTGTCGAGTCATCGGCCCACCCAGCCCGGTAACAAATAAAGCGTCGCTAATTTTGCTACCCAAAATCTTGCCGCGAGCATCGGCCAAATAGCGCTCTATCCACATACGCGCCTCTTCTCCAAAAGGTACCAGACGCGTCTTGCTGCCTTTACCGGTCACACGCAGCACGCCCTCATTCATGCCGAGCTCAATAGTTTTTAGTAGCACCAGCTCCGATACGCGTAAGCCGCTGGCATACATTAGCTCAAGCATGGTGCGGTCACGCAAGCCCAGCGGTGTCGTAACATCAGGTGCCGCCAATAAAGACTCAACATGCTGCTCGGATAGTGTTTTGGGGAAGCGTGGCGCCTGTTTCGCAGAGCGCAGCTTCAAACATGGATCGGCAGCTACACGATGCTGCCTAAGCGCGTGCTGGTAAAACCGCTTGAGCACAGTCAGCCTTCGATTGGCTGTGCTGGCCTTTGTGTCTGCATGCCGAAACGCGAAATAAGCACTCAGATCAATATCGACCGCTTCGTATAAATTTTTTTGTCGCTGTGCCAGCCAAGCGGCAAACAGCAGCAGATCACGCTTGTAGGCATCGAGCGTATTTTTTGAAAGGCCGTCTTCCAGCCACAAGGCATCGCAGAATTCGTCGATCACAGCTTGGCCCGGAGAATCCGGCGGCGACGTAGCCATCAGCAATACCCCGGCACACGTTCATGACGCAGCAACCAACGCTTGACCTGCTGATGAAAGCCGCCGTCATGCCGAGCGAAGCCACCAATGCCGTTGGCTGCGGTGACCCGGTGACAGGGAATGATCAAAGGATACCAATTCGCGCCACAGGCCTGCCCGACTGCGCGCGGCGCTGATCCGATGCGACGCGCTATCTGTGCATAGCTCAGCACCTCGCCACGCGGAATCGCATTAATTTGCGCCCAAACCTTACGCTGATGCGCCGTACCAACCTCGGGTATGGTTAAAGTAAATGTGAAGTCCGGGTGCTTGAAGAAAGCCTTCAACTGGGCCGCGACTTCGCGGCTCAATGCATCGGTTGGTGTACGCAGTGCAAAGGTCGGTGGCAAGTAGACGAGTTCGCGTAGCTGATGGTCTTCAACCCGTATTCCAATACGCCCAAAAGGTGCAGTAACGACTGCAGAGAAGAGACTATCGTTCATCTTGGTCATCAGATTGTGTTCGCTGACTGAGTCAGTTTGGGCTAATCAGCCCCATGCCGATTCAACGCCCACAGCACATGTTCTCGAACCAAGTCTGAGGCGTGATCCAAGCGCGTACGCAAGGCATGAACAATTGACGCGTCCCCGCGCTGATGGTCTGCCGCATTACCCAACGCTACCGCAATATTTCGCAACCATCGAACATGACCGATGCGTCGGATCGGATTACCCGCCAAGCGCTGATTAAATACTTGTTCGCTCCACTGAAATAATTCGATCAGGGTTACATGATCCAGGCCCTCGCGTACATCAAAATCGGGCAGGGGACTGCGCTGCGCAAATTTATTCCATGGGCAGACCAGCTGACAATCATCGCAACCGTAAATACGGTTTCCCATCAACGGGCGCAACTCAACCGGGATACTTTCTTTCAATTCTATCGTCAGATACGAAATACATCGGCGTGCATCCAGCCGGTAGGGACCAATAATCGCCTGGGTCGGGCAGATATCGATACACGCCGTACAGTCGCCACAATGCGCCGATACCGCCTGATCAACGGGTAGCGGCAAATCAGTGTAAATCTCCCCAAGAAAAAACATGGATCCTGATTCCCGATTGAGCAGCAGCGTGTGCTTGCCTCGCCAACCCAAACCCGACTTTTGTGCAAGCTCGACTTCCATCACGGGCGCTGAATCAGAAAACACCCGATAACCTATCGGACCCACAGTGTCAGCGATTTGCTCTGCCAGTTGCTGCAAGCGCGAGCGCAGTACCTTGTGATAATCACGTCCGCGCGCGTACACCGAAATGACGGCTGCGCTCGGATCATTGAGGCGACGGTGCTCATGTAAACGCCAGTCTTCACTGCTCTGCCGCGGCAAATAATCCATACGCGCACTGATGACACGCACGGTGCCGGGCACCAGTTGTTCAGGATGGGTGCGCATGCTGCCATGCGCCGCCATAAAGGCCATCTGGCCGTGAAATCCATCGGCAAGCCACTGCTGAAGGTGACCACTGGCCGCGCTTAAATCAATATCTGCCACCCTCACCTCGGCAAAACCAAGCGCCCTACCCCAATCTTTGATCGAGCGGGCCCATGTGGCGAGCTGTTCAGGTGTGTGGGACATGGCGACGGGTATCATTGGCAGGCAGTGTCAGTGCGTGTCAGCATTCTAATTTATGCATCAAACAACCTGGTTTCTGAAAGACGAGTCTGCAACGGCACAGTTGGGTGTGGCGATATACCGCATTCTGCAACCCGGTTTGAAGATTTATCTGCACGGTGAGCCAGGTGCAGGTAAAACATTTCTCACGCGCGAGATTTTGCGTGCCAGCGGCTATAGCGGCCGGGTCAAGAGCCCCACTTACAATCTGTTGGAAACCTATGAGATTTCAATCAGTGGCCAAGCGGTTGGGTTGCTGCATTTTGATCTTTACCGCATGCACCAACCGGAAGAATTTATTGAGGCAGGCTTTCTTGAATATTTCAATACTGACCAAATCTGTTTGGTCGAATGGCCCGAGCAAGCCGGTAATCTGATTCCAGCGCCTGATATTGATATTTTTCTCTCTGCAGAGGGTGAAGGGCGTACGGTAGAATTCAAGTCAAATTCTGATCTGGGCACCGCATGTCTGGAAAATCTGTCCAAAAGCCCGAATCTTTAAACCCCAGCGCGCGTCGCGTCGTCTTGAAATCCGGCACGACACTGTTGCTGTCACTGCTCCCGGTACGTTTTGTCAACGCTGCACAAATTGCTGCGGTTCGGGTTTGGCCCGCGAACGACTACACACGCGTTACGCTGGAAACCGATAGCAAACTGAAGTCCTCGCATTTTCTGGTGAGCGACCCAAACCGGCTGGTGGTTGAAATCGAAGGCGTCGAGCTGGATGCAAAGTTAAAGAGCCTAGTCGCCAAGATACAACCGAACGACCCCTACATTGCGCAGGTAAGAATCGGGCAAAATCGGCCTGGCGTGGTGCGCATGGTGTTCGATCTTAAGGCCGAAATTCAACCGCAGGTATTCGCCTTGTCGCCGGTTGGCGAGTATCGTCACCGGCTTGTGTTTGATTTGTACCCTGCGCATCCCGTCGATCTGATCGCCGAGCTTCTGAAACGGCCTCGCCCTGCACCTTTGCCCGAAATACCGGGTGCCGATTCGACAGCCAGTCCACCCTTGGCGAAATCCGAGAGCCCCGCCGAAGAGCCTTTAGCGATGACCCGCATGGTCACCATCGCACTCGATCCGGGTCATGGTGGCGAAGATCCCGGCGCGGTGGGACGCGGTGGCCACTTTGAAAAAAATGTCGTACTTGCTATCGCATATCGATTGAAATCTCGGCTCGAACAGCAACCTAACACGCGTGTGATGCTGACACGCGATGGCGATTTTTTCGTACCGCTGCACGTACGCGTTGCAAAAGCGCGCAAGGTACAAGCAGATTTGTTTGTATCGATTCATGCGGATGCTTTTATCGAACCTACTGCACGTGGCTCGTCTGTGTTTGCACTCTCGGAAAAAGGTGCAAGCTCAACTGCAGCGCGTTGGCTGGCCAACAAAGAAAATGCCGCCGATCTGATCGGCGGCATCAATATCCGTAGCAAAAATCAGCAGTTGGCCAGTGTGTTACTTGACCTGTCCACCACCGCACAAATCAACGACAGCCTGAAGCTGGCCAAACATGTGCTCGGTGAGATCGGCACCATCAACCGCCTGCATAAGCCGCAGGTTGAGCAAGCCGGGTTCGCCGTACTGAAAGCGCCAGATATTCCGAGCATATTGGTAGAGACTGCGTTTATCTCAAACCCGGAAGAAGAAGCAAAGCTGACCGATGAGCGCTATCAAGACCAAATGGCAGACGCATTGGCGCGGGGCATCCGAAGGTACTTGCAGAAACATCCAACACTCAATCGAGGTCGGATGACCTAAGCGAACGCAGCAATTAGGCAGCCGAGTTTGATTGCTGTCTGCGCCCACGCACCCATCGAATAATCGCTGCCAAGGCTACCGGCCCGGCCGCTGCCGCGACCCCGATCAATACAATAGTGTTCAAGTGGTCGCGAATAATGGGAATGTTGCCGAAGAAATACCCGGCCATGACCAAACCGATCACCCACAGCAGTGCCCCGACCAAATTGAATATCTGAAAGCGAGTGAAGCCCATGTCAGATACGCCCGCGACAAACGGCGCAAATGTTCGGATCACGGGTAACCAACGCGCCAAGATGATCGTTTTGCCACCATGCCGCTCGAAGAATGC
>Ga0194133_10006566_pt1 | contig 14250 bp, 9 predicted proteins | sample TA2KigOf40mmetaG_FD_155448 | JGI IMG/M metagenome (GOLD analysis project Ga0194133, IMG submission 155448) | Freshwater microbial communities from Lake Tanganyika, Tanzania - TA2015055 Kigoma Offshore 40m | ecosystem: Environmental > Aquatic > Freshwater > Lake | place: Tanzania: Lake Tanganyika...
ATATATTTTTGGTGTGCTTTGATTCTACAGAAGGTTTTATTTACCTGAACATCATGGCAACGATAATCTGATCTCACATTACAGCTTGGCTTTTCCTACAAATCATAAAAGTTTTGTGAAAACTTTAATTTTTACTCTTAGACAAATGAAGCTTACTTCATTGTCACACTTCCTTTTAAACACTGTGTAGCATTTTTGTTGCTGTTGCCCACCCAAGCAACATTGAGAGCTGAGAAAATGCAAAAATATTTAGATTTTGTTATCAATAAACATTCGATTTGACCCACTTATCCATATTGCAGCACTGGTTTGTGAGTTCACATGGTGATGATGGAGGCTTGACAGAAAGCTTGCTTGATCTAGGGTCTTTGAGGAGTAATAGTTTAGGTTAGAAAGATATTTTTGTGTGCGATTTCCATCTAATCATCTGAGTACCTGTAAAACTTGCGACCTGTGGACTTGCTTGGGGCTCAGGTGAGGGGTCAGCCTCTGATCTTACCCCAGATATGGTAAGGACAAGAAGAAAAAGTAATTTCTGAAATTTTTTGTGCTGTTTAAATTTATTTCAGATTGTTGAATAAATTTTCAAATTAAATACATGGTCGGAATAAAATCAATCATACAGCAAAATCACTCAACACATTCAGCAGGGTGTTATACTTCATCACGTAATCAAGTCACAACTTTAATTTTTCCCCACATCAAACAGGAGCTTGATTTTCATCAACTTAAATGACAAGCTATTTCACTGACATTTACTTCAAAAGATTTTTAATATAATTGTTTGGAATTGAAATCTCAAAAAATTTATTTAGCTAAGATAGATTGGAAAAACTAAAATCATGGGATCCATTCAAAATAATGCCCAAGGATTACAGAGATTAAAACATGATTCAAGTAAAACCATTCTTTGCAAGAAGGTACCTCTGAGGCAAATCCTACGCATAACTGATGGAATAACAAGATCAAATGCTATTCCAAAAAGAAAGACTAATCCAAGTAAGTATTTATCTTTTTTAAAACTTTGTATGCCTCAATTCAAAATTATAATTCTATTAACTAATTGTTTAAGTACATCACATGCAATCAAATCACTTTTGAGATAATAGTCGTTCTGACATTCTCAAATATCGATCATCCTAAGAAATCTTTTAACAAAAGCATTATTATAAGGGCAACAGCGCTTCTGGGTCAAAGAGCTGTAACCTGACTGATTAAAAGGTCATAAATGCCCTCAAAAATGTCTTGGCCTTTACCAAATGAAGATGCTTTTAATCTTTTCTTCCACTTTGATTGTTGAGCTACTGCTTATTTGCAAAATGTTTGCTATAAACATGAGGTTCAAAGTATTATCTTTTACTTAAAAAGTGAAGCTTTGGAATTCAAAGAAGTTTAATTGGGAAAAATTTGTCTCTTTTCCAGTCGATTTGTCTGTTTTGATCTTTTTTTATAGCGGTTGCTTGCCAGGGGTTAAAATACAATGCTTTGGACAGATTACTGGTCTATAAAAAATAAAGTTTCAAAAGAAATGAGTATCTATGTAAGGAAGATATTAAGGTGGTATTTGAACTGCTTTGCTAAAATTTTACCATTGATTTAATGTCTTAGCATGGATGAAATTGCCTAGCAGTATTTACATTTAAATTTCAAACAGCAGGAAATATGGACAATGTTTATTTGACAATTAAAGACACGAACCAATAAAATATGCAAAGCAAATCTTTATCCCCTTTTTTCTATTTACCATTTTGTTTCTACAATTTTTTCTTTTGGTCTTCACTGCATCACTTTTTCTTTCTTGAAAAATTGGTTGTTTCCCCAACATCAGCCAAAACTCAAATGAAATTTTGTTCAGCAGTTACTTTTAAACTGCCCTCTCAATTTTGTCCCTCATGTCTTGTTGCTCTCATGGGACAAGATTGTTTCTCGAATCATCATTTCAACCACCATAAAATGACCTAAATAAAATATCAAAATTTTTGAAATTCTACTCTTGTTAAAACTATGAGGATGAAATATCTTAACTCACAAAAAACTAAAAACAGAATCAAACTAATCAAGGCTTTGGCCTGAAAAGAAACTTTAGACATTTTGGGATGACCTCTTATTTAATTTGATCATACCAATCATCAAGCCAATGTCAAAAAAATTTGATTAATCTAATTTTATTTTCATGAAATTTTTCTTACTTCTTAATAACCATTATGTTTTTTAAATTGGTTTCATTTGAAGTTAGTAAAGTATTTACTATTTCAGAAACATAAGTCATGTTTTCTTCAAATTGTTGTTTTCTCACTTCTGCCTTGTTGTATCAAGTTATTTGAATATAAACATTCGTTTCCAGATGGTGAAATTCGATTTTGCCACCATACTTAAAAGTGTCAGTATCCAGTTTTTGTCATTTTTTCATTTACAAGTCATCAAATTAGAATGACAGCATTAATTTGCTGGATAATAAAATGAAATGGGGAACTTTGTCGTTGAGCCAACCTTAGATCTTGAATTTCTTGCATGGATAATAGGGTGTGACAGAAGGTCATATATCTAATGCCATTAAAAGTTTCTTGTCAAGAATACAAAACTGTTCTCGACAAAATATTAATTTTTTGAATATTCATGCTGCATTCAATTTTACAAGCCAAAAGGATTTTCTCAGTTCACAATTTTTAAGGTAAGTCATACAGATATATCAAAAGGAATGGGAAAATATCCTACTTTTAAGGACAAGAATTTTTTTTTGCTAATAAAACAAGTAACTTAGAGGTCAATAAAAAAATCTCGAACTGAAGGGTATTGACCTTTAAATGAATAAAAATGTATTTAGAGATAGGGAGCAGCATAAAAATATTTTACATGGACTTTATAACATCTCTTTGTCAATGAGTCAATTCCATTGAGTCAATCAGATAAAAGACTTACAACTTTATCAATTAATTTCAATGTAAACCAATCCAACAAAAATAAAGTCCATTCTGAATCCTTGCTACTGAAATTTATTGAGCTAGATAATCCGGTTGGATTATGTGAGAACCTGGGGTAAAATTTGTAGGTGTTAGGTTTTCCACCCACTACACCTGGATTCCAGTGCATTTTTAAAATTATTTGAAAGATTTCTGAATAAAAGATTACTTTAATGGTAACTTCTTTTTAGTTTTAATCATGTTAACTAAATGAATGGATTCTTCATGTACTTACAAAAGTAAAAATGTTGGCAACTCTTTAAATTTAACAAAAGACAACTTTGAATTTCGACAATTAAAGATTCGACCTTATTCGAGTGAATTGTTGAGACTAATTATTTTAATTTTTTTTAAAATATTGTCTTTCCTTCACTGATAAATAAATTATTTAAGTAGGGCAAGTTGTTTTTACCACATCTAATAGTTATGTATACCTTTGAAGAAATAAAATTCATTTGTAGATTGTTCTTTGTATGTGATAACTGAGTAATAAATCTAATAAATGAATTGCTGAAACATAACGAAATTTTTCATGACTAAGCTTCTTGATTTTGTACCTTTGAAGAAAGATATTTCATTCTGGTTGGGTGATTTCTATTATGATTTGTTGATGTTGCCAACATGAAAGCATAATCAAGTTTAGGAGTTCAGATTTCCAAAAATCTGAGGCAATCTGTGTGACAGCAACCATCCGGACTCTGAACCAACTTGCAAAAACATTTGGATATGGTAAAATAGGTTGAAAATTGCAAATGAAATTGTACATAAACAGAAAAAAAGCACTACCCTCATTCAATCAAATTAATATGATTGATGATGCGATTCCGCTCTTAAAAAGTTTAATTGCATTTTTTGTGATATTCGATGGAGTGTTGAAAAATATAAATATTAAATATAAATCAGAATAATCCTCCCAAATAGAACAAAAACATTATGAATTTTTGTTTGCTGAACGTTATCGAAAATAAAAACTTTCCAGTTTTCCAAACTCAAATATATTTGTATTAGTATTTCAAAACGCTCCATCGATTACAATATGACAAACTAGATTCTTTTCAAGAGCAATCACATTAAATATCAAATCGAATATGATGAAATTTGAAATTTAAAATCAGGATGATAAAATGAAAAAATCCAAATGATAATAGATAAAAGCAATAATTCAAACACTTTTCCCTTCAGTTGTTAAGGTTTGTTGAAAATTGTAAATTCAATCTAATTTCAATTATTTCATACGAAAATAATTACAATTTTGTACCAGCAACTACCAACTTAAATGAAAAAAATAAAAAATGCAGAAACTCAATCGATCGCTTCAGTTTATGATAGGAAAAAGACTTTCAAAATAGGACTTTTCTTTTTTAATTCTGTAAATTGTTTTCATCCATTTTTTTAATTAATTTATGTTACAGTTAAGCATATAAATTCAAGTTTTTGATCATTGTTATGGTCACTCAAAAGCTACAGAAATTCCTCAAAACAAAAACGTTTAAAACCTGGTTTTTTATTTTGACAATAGATGGCGCTGAAAAATTTGAGCTTTTAAGCAGCATTTTAGTAATTTTTGCATTTTTTTAAATTGAAATGTGAAATTTTTTTCTATTTAGATGTTTAATTGTTATTGGTAAAATATTTTGAGCACTTTAAATATGGCCATTTTAAAAGGGTGAGGTAGAATGACAATTTTACCCAGAGCTGTTTTTAAAAAGGTTTTTTATAGGGTGAAGATATTTCACTCTAAGCCTCATCTCGAATTCTTCGCTCACCCGAATAAATCTTTCGCCTTTTACTAAAGATTTCCGTGTGCGAGGGACACTCTTCGAGCTTTTATAATTTTTCTAGAGCACCTTCCAGGTGCTTACTGAGGTTTGAAAATGTAGGCTAGCGGTAATGGATTGGGATTACAAAGAAGCTAAAGAAAAACTCATATCCAAGGACGAGCACATATGGGTCCATCACTCAGAGCCTTTTAGTGGTAGACCCTGGCCAGTGGCCCGAGCAGACTATTGACCCGCTGTAAATAAGAGGCTGATTGTCTTTTTACCCATGTATTTTTTGACCCAAACAAATCAATTTTTTGACCCAAAGTGATAACAATTGAAACAATTTGCCTTTTTTGGGGATTTTTAGGGGAAATTTTCCAAACCCAGAGGTGGCTGACCTAACCCGAGCAGCAAAAATTTACCCGTCGCTGGTTAAATTTTTTTGACCCGAATCAGTCATTTCCAAAATTGTTCAGTTTTAAGGCTCTCAATTGGACTCGGTTTTTAGTCAGAGCCCATACAAAAGCCCAATTTGTTACATGGGCCTAACACTAACCTTACGGGCCCGGTCGACGAAGCTGCAGAGTCCCATTATCATCATGCAAATCTTAAAAATTGCTTTTTGGATTAGGCTGCAAACAAACTAAAGATAGGAAGTGATGATAAGAAAAAAATTAGGCTGACACTAATTTAATTTGTTAGATTTAGTGTAGAAAAATATCTTCATTAGAAATAAAAACAACACAGCAGATCAGTGAATTAAGAAATAAAAGGTTCAAAACTAAAATAACATACCCACAAAAACTAAAAAAGCTTGCATCGTCCGGGAATCGTACCCGGGCCGCCCGCGTGGCAGGCGAGCATTCTACCACTGAACCAATGATGTTTAGACATTGGTTTGTAAGTTTGATATAAATATATTTTGCAAAAAATATTGGCTGTCATTTTAAACAATTAAAATAGATCTATTACAAAATTCTAGAAATGTCACTTCTGTAAAATTACTGACTGAAAATGATGAAAATTTAACTTTTGTCACTGGATAATTTCCATTTTGGGGCAAATTTGGAGTCCTGTCTACCTCTGGTTTGGTGATCACCACCATAGGACAGTAATTTACAGGATTTTATATCTGTTCTCTACTTGGTCACTTTCTTATATGATTAACCCTCATTTATTACCTACCTATTTGATGTTTTCATGATATTTTGTAATGGACTTGTGCCATTTGACCGGTCAGTCATAGGACCACTTTCAATTATTGAGCCTGCGTGTTCCACTGACTTCCTACCTTTTGGATATTGATATTGATATTGATTATCGTAGTATTTGCTCAAGTGCCCTCTTTTACGCACTATGATATTTTTCACTTTTCAAGCTGTCTTTTCAAACAGGCTGCTGTAAGTTTTTGTTTCCTTTCATGTAATGTAAGTCATTCCAAGCAGGCTGCTGCTACGTTTTCATTCCCACTTAGTTTTTCCGCCGTTTCAGTTTACCCTCTTCCAAGAAGTCAGATATTATTATTGATCTGTTTCTTTCTCTCCCTTTTGTATATAAAGCCCCTGTTTCCTATCAAAAAACAGTTAAGTATTGATTCTTCTCTTAATTGGGAAGGTCATCACTGGGATATTCGCTCAACACGCTTGTCCTGTCATCACTTGCAGTTTCCGCCTTCGGCTCAACTATTCTCAACGCTCCTCACTAGCTATGATCATAAATGTAAACCTATTTAACTTGTGTATTTTATGCAACAAAACAGTTGGAACTCAAATGCTTCTTCCCACTTACTAATATGTGTTTCTGTTATTACAAAGCAGTCTCTATTTGGCATAGGAAGTTGTAATTCAAGATCTTGAGAATAAACAGACACAAAAAGGTTTTTACAACTGCTTGGGATGGTGCTGTTATTCAAAGTCTTATTTGGGTTGCTTTTACATCTCCAATTTGATCAGCTATAATGAATGATAAAAATATTAACAGAGTACAGGTTAAAAACAGAGGAAAGAAATCTACACATCTTTGCTAATTTTCAAAGCTGACTGGAGATGACTTTCTGGCAAAAGAAACTTGAACTTGAAAGCATAACTAATAAAAGCTCAAAAGCTCTGGAATATTGCCATACTTATATAACTTTAATCAAACTAAAATCAATTCAGTTTAGGCCAGCAATGAATTGTTGAATGCTTCCTCAGCCAATCCCAGAGCACCTCCAACTCAAACCCACCTCCTATTTCCATCCACCACAGATTTCAAATCTTTTAGGCCAACAGATTCCAGATTATTTAGATGTATTTTTGAATAAAGCTTTCTTTTGTTTCAATATTTTGAACTTAATAGTCTTCGTCTTCATCATCATCCTTAAGAATACCAAGCTGTTTGCCAATACCTTTCACACTATTTATAACTTCCTCCTAAAAAAATGGGTTCCATAAATAATTGAACTTCCCTGGGAAAACAATATGGGTTTCATCACAAACCTGCACTAAATTGAAGCTCATGCAAATCATGGCTATTCCGAAAAGAAGGTATAAAGAGCACAAGGCTATCCTGGATAGTCAAAAAAACCATACCAAAATGTATGTATCAAACGTGACAAGCATAAGAAAGTTCAAAACAAAACCTTATTTCTCCATCCGTATTTTTTTGGTCTGGCACTAGATCTCCAAACCCTATGGTAGTCAGGGTGATAAAGCAAAAGTAAGAGCTGTCCAAAAGAGACCAACCTTCCCAATCCTAGAGAAAAAATCACATTAGGAATCACTGCAGCAAAAATACCTTGTTAGCCTGCAGAAATTTACTGGTCTAGTTTGCCAGACCAAGAAAGGTCATTAAGGTTTCAGAAATTTTAGCAACCCAATACCCAATCTATTTTTCTCAGCCCAGAGCCTTGAAAGAGTTGTTAGATAATCTGAGGAAGGCTTACCTTGACCAAATCTTAATTCGTTGAATTAACCTTTGGCCGAATGTACAATTTGTTAAATTAAGAATTTGTCAATTAACTTTTGAATTGATTTACAATTCATAGAATGACATTTCTTACCAAAATCAGCCCCATCAGGCCAGGACAATAAGCCCCGAGTAAATAGTTTAAAAAATAACTCAGATTATTTTATTGCCTACCTAACCTAACTTAGGCTTCTGGGGGTTAACCCTGCAGAGCTTATCATCAGGCCCTTTCCCTGCAGGACTTATTATCTTTAATCCTATTTTTACAAACTGCAGTAATATGAATAGTGATTCGATGAATTGTGATTTTAGTAAAAAATGTCATTCAACAAAACAAGAATTTGTCAAAGGTCAGTTTGCAGAATGATTATATTAATCTTGATTGCAGGGGATACAAGAAGCCGTCAAATCTGAACTCATAGAATGAATGAACTTGTTGAATTCAACCTTGTCCAACTACTAACCCGTTGAACAGACAAACTCTTTGAACGGGGTTCATGGGGTCGGGGTCGGGGTCGGGTGACCCAAACCACGACTCCAGGATAGGTTAGGATAAGCTAGGTTAGGTTAGGTTAGGTTAGGTTAGGTTAGGTTAGGTTAGGTTAGGTTAGGTTAGGTTAGGTTAGGTTGGGTTAGGTTAGGTTAGGTTAGGTTAGGCTAGATTAGGTTAGGTCAGGTTAGGGTTGTTCGACGAGTTCGTAGTTTGATAAGTTTGTAGTTCAACAACGAGTTCATGCGTCGACGAGTTTGGATCGGCGATTACGGATTTGACGATTTCAGAATCAAAGACTTCTCATAATATTTTCATTACACTTTTTCTGGGCCTTAAGTTTTAACTGTATGTGTGAATGACAATGTTAATGCGGAATCAAAAATTTTTTAAGGGTCCGGCCATAGTATCTTTTGTCACTGCAGATTACCAAGGTTGATATCTGCGGTTGAAAAGTTGCTGGCAAGACTGTGGATTGTACCCAAATACCTTAGAACTTGGTTCTCAGTCAGGTACCTATGATCTCTCAGGCACGGCGACCCGATTACCTGAAACAAAAATGCCCCTCCAAGGATGTAAGCAATCACTAGACAGACTGAAAGCCATATTGGGACTGGCTTTGTGGAGTAATCTTCGATTTCATCTTCACTATATTCATCATAGTAATCTTCTATCCACTCATCTTCTGGTAAAAAATTGAAAATAATTTACAAATTGGGTTGAGCAATTATTTCAAATTGAAATACCTGGAACTCTGTCCAAACGATAAGATTGGGTGGATGGGGTTTGTCCTTGATTAGTGAGCAATGGAGGAGGTCTTGATCCACGATTTGGAATAAGAATAGGTGGAGTTCCACCTTTTGTTGGCGTTGTTATTGGAAGTTGACTGGTTGATGGACTTGAAGGTGAAGATGATGCTGAGGAGGGAAAAGGTCCTAAAGTCGAGGGGGGAGAGACTGCTTGGGGGGTTGCAGGTGGATTTGAAGATGTTTTTTCTCCAGAGCCTGTGGATCCATTGCTTTTTTGAGATTTCTGAGATGATCCTTGTTCACCTCGTTTAAGACCTGCATCAAATAAAGAAAATTAGAGAAGGATTCAAAACAAATATTTGAAAAGTGTAGCGTTCTAATTTAGGTCATAGAGTTAAGTAGACGGGCATTTTTGCTAAGAGAAAAATGCCAAATCCACGAGAGAGCAAGCAATTCATCACAAACAATTGTGCATTAAAAAGTGTTTTGTTTTGTCCTCAAGCAAACAAACAATGTTCTATTTTTTGTCAGTTTTGTATCTTTGACATCAAATATCTCAGCTTCTAGATAAAATTTCAAAAATCTGGTTAGTAACTTTTTAGTCGAGTGTTCAAGCTAATCTTCATGCAATATTTTAGCCATCTAGCTTTAAAACTAGTGATGGATCCGGGTCAAAAAATTTTGACCCGGGTCGGGTCAGCCATTTATGGTTTGGGTTAGAATTCGGAAAATTTCCCCTAAAAATGTCAAATTTTTCAATTTTTTCCCTCCGAGTCAAAAAAATTGCTTCGGGTCGGAAAGTACCCGGTTCAAAGCCGGGTCGGCCTCTATTTAAAACTGAGAGAGAAGTTTAGGTGACAGACAGACAGACATCAAAAATTAATTCGACTTTCATCTTCATCTTATTTGTCTCACGTCTAAAAAAGCTCTCACAATTTTAAAGCTAGAGGTAAGTTTATATCATAAAATTTTGGATACCATGTCATTTTGCCTACAAGACGTTTCGACTACTGTCGTTTTGCCTACGACGGATCGCCTACTATGACGTTTCGCCTAAGATGTCTCGCCTACAACCGTTTGCCTACGATGACGACGACGACTTTATTGCTTTCCTAACCTAACCTAACCAACCCCCTAACCTAACCCTGCGGGGCTACCTAACCGGTCGTCGTCGCCGTCATAGTAGGTGAACCGTCGTAGGCGAAACAACAGTAGTTGAAATGGCAGTAGGCGAAATGACGTTTTCCCCATTTATCCTCTAAACTTTCCTCGAATTTTAGAATTGTGGGAGCTATAAAAAATGTAAGACAAAAGTCGAATTATTTTTTTGCCCAACCCTTAGCCACATTCATTGTAATTGTTAAGTTATACCCAAGGCATTCTTGGGTAAATGGGCATGTAATATCACTATTTCAGGGGGTAATAAGAAATAATATTGGAGTGATTCTGGAAAAGTTTTTCACCATGTGTGTAGAAATAATGATTCTGCTCTGTATCAATATTCGATGTAGTTTAAAAGCAAAATTTTACCCAGGCCCCTAACCATTCGTCCTGCTGCTGACTGTTTTTTCTCCTTTTCTGGTGGTGAAAGACTGTTATTTTCACTTGACCTAATTGATAAAAATTCAGAAATAAGCAAAACTATTTCTGTTCATCAATTTCATACTTGTTTAAAATTCCAGGTGAACTTTGTAAATTTGCAGATTGTGGAAGAGCAAGTGTTGCAGTAGTTGGAGTAGTGATAGCAGTTGTCAAAGCTGTGGATGTTGGATTTTCAGCACTGAGAGTATCTGGAGTTGAGGTTTGACCCTTTGAAATATTTTTTTTACATTTAATCTTCAAAGTAAACCTCTTTAAAGACACTTTAGTTCCTGGCTGGAAATCACCTTATTATTTTTTAGACGTTCAGGGAAGCTTGGAATCAATTGATTAACTCAATTTGATCCCTCTTTTAAATAAAATATTTATTTTTTGTTATATATACTCACAGGAATCGTCTGGTTAATAGATTTTTGAAGTGATCTTTTGGATGGTCGATTACGTGAAAGCCCTTTATTTCCACCTTCCCAATCATCTTCACAATACCTTAAAGTTTCAAAACTAGAAATTATAGCCTGTTTTGATTCCAAGATTCTACTGTATCAAACCTTTCCGGATCAGTAAATGAACAAGAATTAATACTATCTGAAATTGTATCTGCTGATCGTTGACTTGGTCTTTGAGACCTTCGTACAGAACGACCACGTCCAGATGCTGAATAACGAACTGAAAGACTTTTGGGAAAAAAGGCCAATGATAAAAAAACTTATGATGTTTTGATATAAATTTTACCCTCTTTGACGACTCAGAGCACGTTTTTTTCTACGATTTTTGTCCTTCTTTGTACAAATGTAACAAAATATTCTCCAATAGCAAAATCTGAAATAATATTAAAAAAGGGAATGATTTTGCGTTTGGAAAAAACTGAATTTCCAGGATTTTCTAACCCAAATCTCAAGCCTCTTAAAAGGCTTACGTTAAGTCTCAAAAGATATGTTGGAAAGAATAATGATCTTTTTCAGAGATGAATTATGATAAATCGAGGTGAGGAGATTTGAATGTCAAGAAATATATAACTATAATGATACACTGTTTATTTGAGGAAGAGGCAGATTTATATACATTTAAGGTGGATCAATAAAACAGATCCCTTAAATTGGCGGTACAAAAGTTATGATGATCCAGGGATCAGAGTTGACGTTAAATGTTGAACCAACATGTAGTATTTGAAAGGAAGGGAATGCTTGCTAGTAATAAGTGGTTGGTATTGTTTAAAGAGAATGCCATAAAAGATGTCGATCAATGAAAAAGGCTTTAATGAATTTTGAAAGGGTTAATAAGTTGAGTGCAAAATAATTTAAAGGAAATAATACAAAATATAAAAATCAAAGAAAAATGTGTGTTGTAGAGATGGGCCCTGACCCGACCCGAGCATACTTTTGACCCACAGTAAATGAGAGACTGACCCGCCTTTGACCCAGGTACTTTTTGACCCAAACCCCACCCTGAAGAGATTTTTTTTTCCGAAGGGGAAAAAATTGAAAAATTTGATGTTTTTAGGGGAAATTTTCCGAATCCAAACCCAAACCATTAATGGCTGATCCGACCCGACCCGAGCTGCTAAGAATTGACCCAATCCGATCTGGGTCAAAATATTTTGACCAGGACCCATCACTAGTGTGATGGGGAGGCTTAGCTGCTCTTGAATATTTTTTCAATGACACCTTTCCCACAGGATTCAATCATCTTGGAAAAGCCAAGTCAATGAACATTGTATTACTTGCCTAAAAGCATTTGCCATGGCGTCACCAATATTTGACCAACACAAAACAGTTAACGGAATACCCAGAATTGCATAGAAAATTGTTGCTACTTTTGCAAATGGTGTCTTCGGGGCAATATGGCCATAACCTGAAATAGTAATCAAAACTTTACTTATTTCAAACAAGAATAGTAGCTTTTGGTCAAACTCAAAAAGTATGTTGAGATACGAAATCTTTTTATTATTTCCTCTAGTGAGTACGGTGAAGTGGACTGAAGATAATGTGTGTGACTTTGGAATGTGGCGCCCAATGATGACCTTCGCAATCAAGAAAAAACCCAATACTGAACTGTTTATTGATAGAATGGCAGCACTTTATAAAGGAGAGTCTTGGATCAGAGATAGGGCTAATGAGATGATCAACAAGTGGTACTAGTTGATTGGAGGTTGGAGGTTACCTTGTGCTGAAATCCTGTCTTGATATCAAAAAAGTGTGGGGTTGAGATTGTAGGAGTGAACTTATATCTCAAAATGAGTTTAACAGAAATATGAAAGGAAATATTTTTTAAGCAAAATAAAGAAAAGAGCTTAAATGAGCATATTTCAATACTTAAGATGGGGTTGGTTTAATAGTCATTAAATTTGCAGAATAAATTTGTCAAAAAAAGTCTATGTTTTGCAGCTCAAATCAAAATCTTATCAGTTAAAAGCATGCTTTGATTAAAATAGCCGGTCTCTCTCTCAGACTCTAAACCAAGCATTAGTTTATTTTTCATCTGGCTTGGGATCAAAGGCATTGATTGTTGAAAGTTTAATAGGAACCTAAAAACTTTGCTTGTTATAAAAGCTCTCACCAATAGTAGTTATAACTGTTATTGAGTAAAATAATCCACCAGCAAAAGTCCAAGTCACTGTTTCCTCAGACTCATTTCCATCCCATCCTCTTTCCTGTAATGATAATTTAATATTTATTAACAACCAAAAAAGGGGCCTTTAGCAAGCATGAAATTCAAAGAAAGGTCAGTTTGTGGGAAGTAGGTGGGCATTTTGATCACAAACTACCATGGTTTAAAATCTTTAACAAAAAGAGAAATATTTTACAACCAGTAAGAAAAGGCCATCCTCTAATTTTAGGCAACAATCTACCTTTAAGGCAATGATCAAAAACTTTTCGAATTTCCTAAGCTCAGTTGAGGCTTCAGAGGTCCAGTTTCCAGGATCTAAAACATCCATTTTTCTAAAAACAGATAAATAAAGTTATATTTAAAAAAGACATGTTCAACAGAAAAGTCAGGAAAAATTACTTTGTTATACTCCAGAGGTTTTCTGTAACTAAATATCTGTTGGCTGTAATGTTTCGTTTCACAATTAGCTCGTTCTCTCGTTCCAGCTCTTCAAAAATGAAAGCCCCTGTAAAAAAACAATACTTTAAAAATGCTTTTAACATGGCAAATGAGTAACAAATTTGTAAATATACATATGTAGGAATCTATAATTAGCAAATCATTCTCTTTTTCTTCATGATGTAAGTGCTTATTCCCTGTCAGTAAAATACAAAGTTTATTTGGATTTCTAAGCCTTAATGTTTCTTAATAATACCCAATATGAAGAGTTACCCCATGAATTTGTTCCCTTTATTTGTGCAGAAGCAAGTAAGACTAATCTGTAAGCCCCTTCTTTCTTCTAAATTTGGTGAATTGGGTATCTTCATTGTACCCTAATCTGCCAAATGACTCATTCTGAGTAGAGATAGGCCTGGGCCCACAGTAAATAAGAGGCCAACCTGGCTTTGACCTGGGTACTTTTTGACCCAAAAGGCAAAAAATTGAAAAATTTGGGATTTTTAGGGGAAATTTTCCAAACCAAATCCAAACCTTAGATGGCTTACCGAACAGGGGACAAAAATTTTGACCCGGGCCCATCACTAATTCTGAGACACTTTTGAACCCCTTTGCTGTGATTCTACACTACCTGTCAAACCTGAGGAATGAGACATTGATTTGATTGAAAATAGTCATTGGAAGTACAACAAAATATAAAA
>Ga0194133_10006573_pt1 | contig 14238 bp, 9 predicted proteins | sample TA2KigOf40mmetaG_FD_155448 | JGI IMG/M metagenome (GOLD analysis project Ga0194133, IMG submission 155448) | Freshwater microbial communities from Lake Tanganyika, Tanzania - TA2015055 Kigoma Offshore 40m | ecosystem: Environmental > Aquatic > Freshwater > Lake | place: Tanzania: Lake Tanganyika...
TAAGCATTGTTTCCTTCTTTCAAAAAAAGCAATTTACTCAGACTTTTTCTGATTTAAGTAGATCTTTTATACCTAGTCTGGAATCTATAAGTTAACTTAAGAGTGGTACCGAGTTTTTATTTTGCACAGCACAAGATTTTAACATGAATGTCGAGGTCAAAAAGAGAAGCTAGTATAATTAATACACATATTCGATAAATTTTCAGAACTTTCTTTTTTTAAGGAACTCTTGTTCATACATAAGATTAATTTGATGGTGGTTCAAACTTGACCAATTCATTGGAGTCAAGAGCTTAGACCATTTTACCCTTAATTTATTCTTGCTCAGACTCTTATCATAAGAGAGGACAATTGGGATAAAATTTACACTATATGTTTTCAAAATTTAAAAAAAAATGCTAAGCCTCAGGTCACCTGCCCAGAGACCTCAAATATGTAACTTGTAAGTTAAAAAAATAAAATCTTAGTTTGAATAAACTCTTTTCAGAACAGAGCACAGATCGAATTCAATAGAAACTCAAGGATCATTATCAGCCACCAACAAAGATCCTCTCAGTGCCAAGGTAAAAAAAGTTTCTGAAGGATCAGAATTATAGAGATAATCTAAGATTTTAGCTTTTGAATGAAAATAGGATGTTGTTAAGAAGGAAAGTCGAGGTCTTTTTGAGGCCATTAATGACAACCCATTTGTTGGTGTCTCACCCATTCCAGTTGAGGTACCAAGTAATCCACTATCAGGTAGATCTCTAAAAATGGTAATGACATTCAAGATAAATTTATGAAAGTAATCTGTAGGCCTGATGGACTTGGAAGTTGCCGAAAGTATGGTTGTAAATGAGGGTCGAGTTGGCTTGGAACCCGTTTGTGGTGATAATTTTGACTAGAAAAATTCTTGCTGTTTATCCTCATAAACTTTTATTTTCAGAATGTGCTCGAAACCACATGGTGAGAATTTTCCTTATGAATAAAATGATAGCCCAAAGATTTCATGGAGAGGGGCTCTCAAATCTGTACCATTTCAAGAAGTTTTTTATCTTCATAAGATCAAAAACATTAAGTATTAGAAACTAACAGCCTTTTTTTGACTCTAAGGCACATATATCTTCTTTCACAACCGGGGCCATCCAATGCCCTAATCCATTTTACTTGGCCAGTCATTTTTCAAGTATCTTACAGTAATGTAAAAATCAAATTATTTTTCAAGGCTGCATGTGAACATTTCATAGAGAAGGTTGCTTTTAAGTATAAAATGATTCTGGGGGACCTAAAAATCTTACCCAAAAAAAGTTGGGCAGATTTCAACAACTTGTGCAACAAAATAAAAGCAGAACCAAGGAATCATGGACGAAAAAGCCTTTGAACCAACTAAATTAGTCTGTTCCCATCTCTTCTTTTGTGTTTTCATAGATGATCAATACCAAAATGTCTGGAAGAATAATAGGAGGAAGTTCGGCCAGGCCAAATACAATGCCATGGCAGATTTTTATCAGGTAAATTAAATCTTGGCAGATCAAAAGCTACCATACTTTAGGTTCAAAGACAATAAAATGCTGCAGTAAATGCACCTTACAAATAAGATCATTTTGAAGCCTTACAACAGTCTCTTGACTAGATTTTTTCATTTAAGCTGACACCCCTTAGGGTTTCATGTCGAGGGGCTACAACTTCTGACACATAATATTCTAAAATAATTAAATAAACAGCTGCTTTAAAAGTGTAGGTTTTTAGGATATTGAAAAAATACCGCTGTGGAGGAACTTTGCTGAATAAAAGATTTGTTTTATCTGCAATGCACTGTTTCTTCAAAATAATCAATTTAGAGAATCCTGGTAAGGTGAGCCTCCCTTAAATTTTTATAATGCATTCATTCCATTTAGCAAAGTCTTAATTCATTCAGGATGTGCTGATTGGAGCTGGAATTCATGATCTGTGTGTTGACACTTTGAAAAATGATTATGGCTGGCAACTTGCTTATGCTAAAAGGCAAGTTTTAAAAGTTTTTTAGTACTTTTAAAATTGTAAGCTCATCTGCCTTCTTGTCAGAATCCACCATCAAGGAAACTTTCATGAAAAAAGTTTTGATAATGATCTTGCCATTCTCGAATTGGACAGAGTTTTAAGTCTTAATGAAAGGGTTATGCCAGCTTGCTTACCAACAAGAGAGTATCCAGAAGGTTCTGATGTCTATGTTAGTGGTTGGGGACAAATAAGGGGTAAGTGGGAGAAATTCTAGTAAACCTTTACAAAATTTGAATAAGTGTATCTATTTTTTGATTATGTGTAGATGACAAAGTTCCATGTGAGTTGCAGTATCTAGAGTTACCTCTACATTCAAAGGAAACTTGTAGAAACACAGATATTGGACAAAGATATTTGTTCACTGCTGCTAAACACTATCCGGAAATTCAAATCTGTGCTGGAAATTTAGATGGTGGAAAAGATGCATGTCAGGTATGACAAGACTTGATTTATCAAAACCTTAATTTAAGTGAATAAAGCAAATATTTAGAACTAAAAAGCTAGTTTTTTAATTATTCAGGATCAAGGATTAAATGGTTGAAAAACTCCAAACAACCTAATTTCCCCCATGAAATACAAAATTAAATGTTTTCCTGTTAAAGTCTCATTGAATTCATCCTAGTATATAAAATTAGTTTACTAAACCTTTCTCTTTGAAATCATTTCTTTATTCCAAAATAATCCTCATGTATCACTCACATTTTTACTTAGAAATCCTTATAGCTCTACTATATATAGTATATCCCTCCTAAAAATATGTCCAAAAATTTGATAGCATAGGTGTATATTTACATCAAACTATAAATTTCCTGAACTCTTCTTTTAGTATATAATGGGGTTTGTTGAGTTCAATAAATGGGTCAGATCTGAAACTTTTTTGTCTCTAAAATCTCCTAAAATATTAAAATATCATCGCCATAAATTTGATCTGTACTAATTAATGTAGGGAGATTCTGGTGGACCGTTGGTAACATCAGGTTTCAATGACTACATCGAAGTTGTTGGAATAGTTAGTTGGGGTATTGGTTGTGGTAGAAAAAACTCTCCAGGTATGATTAAGATTAAAAAACCATAGTTGTTCTAAAAACAAAAAAAAATACTTCTGCTCTGTCTTTAGGGTCTTACACAAATGTCTTCAAATACATTGATTTTATCAATCAAACCATTTCATCTGGTGAATGTTGGTTTAAGGCAGAGCAAAATGCAACTCTAAATGTGTTGCATCAAGCCTTACAAACAGTTCAAGAAACCATTGAGAAGATTGCTGAAAATTCTACAGTAATTACAGCGGAGAAGAGGTACAACAGGTTACTTTACAAATATCACATCATATGCTTCTTTTATTTCTGAAAACTTAAAAGTAGAAGTTATAAGTAAAGAACTTTTTTACTTTTAAAATGTTGACCCTACTCCTTGCCCTAAATTTTGACTTACCATAAACTTACTATACATATATGTTGGATTTCAAAACATGGTACTGGCCTCATCCTCTATGGGTACAAAGGTCTAATGTTCGACCCACCTTCCAGAGTGCCATCCCCTTCTCACTGAAGCTTAGCCAGTCTCACCCACATTTCGTATAGCTTCTTGGAGATATAAGTTGGCTAAAAGATAAAAAAAAAGTGAATAACAAGATTTTTTTTATAATTTTTTTTAGTGAAAACTCAACTGCTCAATTGTCAACCAAATCACCAATCTTAAATATTTCAAAGAAAAATAGCTTTTCAGGAATTCAGACAACAAAAATGCTTTCTTCCATAACAGTGCCTGGTAAAAACAAAAAAAAAATGTGATCTGATTCTTCAAAGAGTAAAAAATTACAAAAACTTCAAATGGTTGAGTCATCTGATTTAATTGAATTTTTCAATTAATTTAAGTCAAAACTAGCAACTCTTTGGCGGAAAATCAATTCATTGAGCAAAAAATGAGGCAACTCCAACAGCAAAAGTTGATATCCATTTTGGAGGGGCAACAAAGCCCTTCCACTAAACCATCTAGTAAGTAAAACGGTTACTCACTATACCTTCTCCTTTTTGAATACTTTTTGATATGTGAATAATAATATCTTAACATACGCTCAATAAGTGTAATTCCCCTTTATTTCACTTTATGATATTTTAATGATCCTTGCTCTTGGAAGCGTCATTTCAAACAGGCTGCCATTATTAGTTTTCATTCCCACCTATTTTGGCCATCTGATGCCAACTTCCGTTCACCTCTCTCTCAGAGGTCCCCCTATCATTCTTGATCCGGCCCTTATGTATATAAAGTTTCTGCTTTCCCTTAATAAACAGCTCACTATTGATTCTTTTGTTGATTATGGGAAGGCCATTATTGGGTTTCCGCTCATCTCTACCAGATCACAGCACCGCACTCATTAGTAATATTGAGACTAGATGAGACTTTTTAAAACACTTTAAGTAGCTATTTTGATCGAGTGACTTTAATGTTTGATGTAAAAGAAAAAAAGTTTACAAAAGAAAGATCCTTTTACAAAGATTTCTTAAAATATCACTAAAACCCACGTGGTGCTTATCTCTTTACAGTTTTTAGTTCTATTGCATGGCCACAAATTTTCCACAAATCAATGTCTTTGTTTAATGATTTACTGTACAAAATAATCTTTCTTGAAACAACTTATTTAAGATTTTATTTTCAGCACCAAAGTGCAAATTTAATCTTTGGATTGGAAATGGCTATTGTGATGACTTAGTCAACACTCCAGAATGCAACTTTGATGGAGGTGATTGTTGCCAGAAAAAAAATCCAAAGTGGAATCAGTTTTGTGAAAAGTGTCAATGCAAAAACAATTAGATCAGCATGTTTCTCTTCAGGCCCATTTAGATGGCACAATCAATGCCAAATTAATTATGTGTTCAAGTTGAAAATAAAATATTCCTTTGATTTGGGCCTCTGTGTGGCTTGAGCCCAACCAGACCACAAGAGATTCAAAACCATTCAAATTGGCGATTTTCATTGAAAGTTGTTATTCCAACTTGCATGACAGAGGGAGATAAGAATAATTTTTTTGATAACATGAGGTTGAAGGTTACTGGCAGGATTAAAGCCTTAGAGCACTTCAATTATCAGTTTGATGGTTTTGGCCAAAAAAACCTTAAAGCAAGGGATCGAGCTCACCTTAAAAGTATTGTCAACATAAATAAATACTTTGTCATTTTAAGAATGGAATTAATGATTATATAAATATCAAGTAGACGTGCATTTTTTGTATGATGAAAAATGCAAAACCCTCCATAAGCAAGCTGGATATCCAACTCTATGCTTTTTTAGTCCTTCCATCTTTCACCTCAAATATCTCCAACTGTTTAAAAGCTAGAAAGCTGATTTTAATTATGATATTTTACCCTTTCAATAAAATATTATCAAAGGAATTTTTGAAATTTGGTCTGTAAGCTGATATATGAGTTAGGGTGTTTCAAAGCTGACAAACCAAGTTGCCTTGGCTCTAAGCTTTTGGTCCATCCATGTTTCACCACAAATTTCTCCTTTAGTTTTAAAGTTTTAACAAGCTGAAATTTTGCATGCAAACAGCTTTAGCCTTACAGAAAAATGCATTTAAGGGATTTTTGAAATTTTGTCTGGGAGCTGAGATATGAGGCTTTTTCTATGGCCGGTCAAAAAACGGGCTTTGAATGGATTGTTCGTAATGCTGCAAGCCAGCTTAGAAAAAACCCGCATACCTCAGCCCCAGAAAAATTTCAAATAACTGGTTCTTAACTTTTATGGCAAGGGTTCAAGCTGTCTTTATGCAAAATTTTAGCCATCGAGCATCAAAACTGAGTGAGGAGTTTGTGGGGACTTATGGACACCCCCCCTCGCTGCACACACACAGATGACATGCTAAAAAATTGACCAGTAATGAAATTTCTAACTCACACAGCTATGTTAGTTTTCAAAAGGTCAATTTCCTTTATGCTCACTTACATAACGAGAAAACAAGTTAAAAAGGGGAATCCATTTAATAGAAATGCTTCAGATGTTTTGCTCAATGCTTAGTTGATCTTTTACAGATTGCTTCACTCATCGTCTGTACTTTATTTAACAAATCCAGATTATTGGATCAGATTATCAATATCCACTAGGTTGCTAAATAACCTTCATTCATGTGCCTTAATGATTAAATGAATATTGATCTTAAGACTGAACTTAATTTTTAAACAAAATCTCTGATAGAAACATATTAAACTTGTGCAATTGAAAGAATATTTTTTTGGACAGAACAAAAAACAAATTGTAATTTTCATAGAGTAAAATTTTTTTAAGTGAAAGTAGGGAAAAGGTCAGAAATATTAAGTACCCTCCATGTATAAATCTGTTGACACTAGAAATTGTTGAGGAAAGGTTCAATCCTTAAATCCTTTAATAGATTTCCTGACTTACCAATTGAAAGGTACAATTGGTTTCAGCATTGGCCATACAAAATATTTTGTCTCTCCTGAGGAAAGAAATTTTGATTAGGGATCTGTTTAATCCTTTCGTCCATCACCTAATGCTCCTCCCACTCCAGTAGAGCTAGAGACTTGAAAATTGGTATGCATATACCCCACATGGAGGGCTCCAAAGTTATTATCCAGATTTTTGGCATTTTGCTTAGAAGTTGATATATTTAAGATCAAAGTTATATAGTAAACTGGGTGGGCTGGCCCCTCAAAAATGCCTTAGTTCTATCAGAAAAACCTTAATGCTAGCTTTGTGCTTCATTTTAGAGTAAAGTATATTAACAGTAATATTTTGAATCTGGTAGCTGGTGGTTTGGGATGGGGGAATGGGGGAATCGGTCGCTCAGGAGGGTTAGGGATTTTTCCCCGCACAAAAATATCTGTCTACTTAATTTCCTGCATGAGCATATGAAGAAAAGTAATTGTTAATCCTTTACATCTTGCCAATTGAAGTTATTTAAAAAAGAAAGTTAGGTTGTCTGCATGTGAAAATAAGTCAATACCCTACCAAAATGATTTGTTTTTTAACCAATTTATCAGATCCAGTATCCATTGTCTCCTGTTACCTTGAATACTAAGGGATGGTATCATGCAAAGGTACTTTGAGACATTGCATCAAGGTCCCCAACTCTGATCCGAGTCTCTCCTGTATAACGAGCTGCTGCTCTATCAATAAACAGTTCAGTATTGATTCTTTTCTTGATTGGGAAGGTCATCACTGAGTTTTCAACACATTCTTTCATTCCAACATACGCTTTTTCCTAGGACAACAAAGCGCTATTTTCCACTCCCTTAATACTGAAGTCTCAACTTGTGGTGGTTTGTAGAGATTAGTTGGAAATACTTTACAATTAGATTCTGATGAAAGTGCACTGTTGATATTGGATTCAAAATATTCCTTTTCTTAAATAAGTTTTAGCCACAAAATAGGTAATTTTTATTTTTTTATGTAACAAATCATTCACATATAAAGACTGAAAGTATATTTTGAGCTATTTATAGAGAAACTACACTTTTTCAGTGCAATTTTATTCGTAAAGTTAAGTGAATCCATGGTGATGGAAATAACTTTCTCTCTTCAAAATTCAGTATAAAAAGTAAGACAAGGAGGACTTGGTTTGGCACTTTATTTCGACCATCAGAAACCGAGGGAAGTTCTCTGTGTCCACCAAAAGAGGTAAGTCATTTCCATTCTAATTTTATTCAAGTGAAAGCTTGAGAAAACTTTTCAACTTGTTTTATAGACTTTCTAACACCTGCCCTCGGGTGCCTTTGGCTTTAAGATGGATATTTGTTTTACACCACATCGATTCAGCTCTAATTTTTGTTGTCGTTGTTGATAAAGATTATCATGAAAACAAGATCAAAAATGATCATGATGAATTTATAAAATAGCTATTATGCGTCAATGTTTATTATTTGACTTACATTTTCTAACGGAAGATAAAAAAAGAGTAAAATTTCCCTCCAGAAACAAAATATATGTTACGCAGTAAAATTGATGAGACTGATGCTGTGGTCTGAAGATGAGAGATGAAAACCCAGTGATGACCTTCCCAATCAAGAAAAGAATCAACACAGAACTGTTTATTGATAAAAGGGTAGCACTTAATATACGATAGGGAAACCGTAAATTTTTGGGCTAAATTAAAAAAGGGTAAAAATGTTGGTGCCAAGAATGATAAGAGGTGGGAATGAGAAGCCTGTTTCCAAATGACTTTCCCTTTCAGGAATGTAATGTATTGAACATGCATGTTAAAATATTTTAAAGTGAAAGGAAAGTAATAGCTTGAATTGAACGCATATTATGTTGTAGCCTAATGGGTTAGTGCATCTGACTGAGAGTTGGGAGACTGGGGTTCAATCTCCGATCTGGGCAAAATCTTTGACCCCTGGATTTGCTTCTTGTTGGAGTGACACTCTGGGTCCAAGGTTACCTAAAGAGCCTCTAGGGTTTGAATACACAACCCTCCAATACCAAAATTAACCAATATTATTCCTTATCAAATTTTATTTATATTCATCTGTATAAATCAACTTTTCAATGGGCAAATTATTTTACAAAAGTATAAGTTTCAATGCTGAGATGTCGCTTTGTTAGACAATCTACTAGACTTTCTTCTGAGACTGTTGTTAAACTTGAACCTTTTCAGCAAGAAATTGGAAACAAAAATGAAAGGTATTTCAATAGCTGATAGGAAGCTAGATCCCATGAAAAGTCCCATGATTCCACCAAACATGCCAACAAAGGCAATCTCTGTAATTGTTTCTTCTGTCGAGTAGAGAGACACATATGGATCCTTGATGTAAATATTCACTTTGATAAGATTTTGGCGTGCATAGATATACAGAATTTTCTCGAGCTCTGGACTTCTGTGTGATATGTCTGGCTATTGAAAATAAGAAAATCAGTGAAAATCAATTAGATATATCATAAAATTGAGTTAACAAAAGTTTTTCCAGTAAAACAGACCTTCCTGCAAGTTTATAACTGCGCCATTATAAATTTTAAAATATTATAAGTGACACTCAAACAGGATAAAAAGACCAAATAAATTTACACCAAAAAAGTTTGCACTTCTTGGGTGTTACTTATTCAGATATGAGATCTTGGTACTTCACAATATTTTCAAGCAGCCTCTCCATCCAAATAAGATTTTGTGCCCAATTGATAAATATCCTGTAGCTTCTAATGCCAATAACTAGGGTTAAACTCTTTTCAATCTTAATTAGTTATTCTGCCCATTTCTTACTTATAATATTAGTCTTGGATAATTAGGCCCCTAGATTTAAGTTTAGTAAGTAAGTTAACAGTTCTATTATATTTTGAATATTTATTTCCATTTCAAATTAATGCAATGAGACTCTAATAACAGTGACCCTTCTGTTTTTGGAGTGAAAAAACCCGGATTTGAATTTTGGAAAGAATTAAAAATAATAATATCTCATTGATCAACATTGTGGGGGAAAAACCTCCAGCCACAGTGACCAGCATAATTGACTTTTCTTTATTTTACTCATCAATCATTAACATGAGATCACATCATCTCAATCAAGCAAAACCTGGAACTGCTCTCTGAGAAGGTCTATTCAGAAGTCCATTTTCTCTGTGTAATTTTTGATTGTATTAAATGGACTACTACGTTTGCCTATTTTATCATGACTGAGGTCAAAACACTTGACTCTCCATAGATGCCTGTGTCATTTAAATTTCCAAGATTTCAGGGCAATTATTAAGATCATTCTGAAAAACGAAATATGGAAAAGAAAGATTTAAATTTATACCGGCTCAAATTCATCAAAAAATGGGCAATCAGATAAATTGTAGTTTCCTGCATGTTTTTGAATAAGAAAACAAAGCTCAGGATAATAAAAGTCCAAGGATAATCTTCGGTCGCCAGAGCAAGATCTAAATTAAAAAAAATTAATCTCTTGAAAATTAACAGCTACTCAATCTGATGAAAAACCCTTTTAGTTTCCTCAAAAGAAAGCAGAAATTGGCAATCTTGGGGAAAGACATCTCATTTGGATACCCTGCATAGGTTGTCATAAAAGAAAAGGTTTGGTCCACACAGGCAGATAAGCAAGGCTGTTATAATACAAAAAAAGATATTGACTTTCTAGCTTCATTGAGACATGAAGTAGTGCTTCTCTCTCTCTATTTTGTTTTGCTTTAAAAATTACCCATAATTAATGTGTGTCATCAAATGATTTTTTAATAATTACCTTTTGAAGTCCATCATCAAGAATGGTCCTTGTCTCTCCCATGTCTAAAAGCTCTTTCATCATACAACTTTTTTGGGCACCTTCACAAACTTCAGAATTTTCAGATACTTCCAGATAGTACTTTGGTATACATTTGCATTTCAATTCAATTTGTTGGAGTGTTGCCTCAAAGATGCAATTGGACATTTCATATCTGCATTAGTTTTTGGTATTGATAAGTTAGTAAGTTAGTGCCAATGCCTTACTCCTTACAGATATAAAGGCATTTCAAATTGTGATTTGTAAAATCCTATAAATGTCATTATCCAACATAAAAGATTAAATGTATTTTCTCCAAGTGCTGGGTTTGACCTGACAGTTTTGGTACCAACCTTACGAAAAGAGCTTCTTGGTCAAAATTTCTGTTGGAGCGACTTTTGATATGACCCATTACCAAAAAAGACCATTCTTTGAGGAGCATAAAACCCATCCTTTCCTACAGCATCATTCCAGCGAGGCATGATGTCTGTAAGGTACCCCTGACAGATCTATAATGCCTCACCTTCTAAGTAACCAAATAAACCTTGAGATTAAGGCAACTCGACTGAACTTGCCTGTAATTGTCTTTTGGTTTCAAATGATGCAATTTTATTTCATCACTGAAATAGCACTTCCTTTCTTTTGGTGAAAACCTCCTTTTTGCACCTGGGCTTGCAGTTGTAAGTATTGGTGTCACTGCAATCTGAACTGCTTGGCCTGGTTGCAAATTGATTCCTGCGAATAAATTTTTATCAAAAAATGTGGCCAATCAAGAATGGAGCAATTTCACCTGTGTTTTTCAAAATTGGAACATCTAAGTGATGCAAAATTCCTATTACAATTCCCTCTGATCCTGAAACACTTCTGGTGTAGTCAAAGGTTTCAACGTCTATTAGTAACTCAAGACCATTTGGGAGACTGTATTTACTAAAGGGCTTCATAAGACTGAAATATACATAGCACTTTCAGTTTCAAATTTGAAAGCATAATAAGACTTAAGCTTTTTTATGTGCAGCAAAAGCTCTGTCTTTTTGTTCTTTGTAAAAAGTTTAATGCTCTTAAAAATTTTCATTAGAAAAATAAAATCTGCTTTTTGGATAAGAGGTTCTGCATGTTTCCAACCCATCATGGTATGACCCTTTATTATTTTTTAATATTATAATCATTTAGAATGGATTTAATGTTCTTTGGATTTTCAAAACGAAGCATGTGAACAACAAAGTTATCAATTTCAAACTTACAAAAGGTTTTTGTAGTCAACGGGCTCTTTGATAAATGGTGTAAGCCAAATGCAAGCTTCACTGAAATCCGTTGTAAATCCATTCTCAAATTGGATTGCACTCCCTCTTAATGAGAGCTTTGGAATGAGCTCACCATCTCTGAATTGAGATGCAAGTTCACTAACATAAGCTTGCTTTAACTCCTAATAATAATTCTTCTTGAAGAAAAAGAAAATTCAAGAACAAAAGCATTGAAAAGGTTTTAATAAAAAAGAAACCTCTGTAAATTGAAAATCAGGATATTCTTGAAGCTTGTGAGCTTTTGCAACTTTCAAATTTGACCAGGAGTAAGCATGTGGTCCCTCAATCCTTGATATGTTGTATAACTCAGTGAACAGTTCATTGAAGGTTGATGAGGAGAGCATGCCTAAATGATTGGAAAAGTTAGTTAGTTGGCACAGTAATTTATGTGGACTTGATCACTCACCACACACTTTAACAAAGCCATAATTAAGAACTATTAACTTATATTTCCTCTATTGATCACTTGAATTTTAATAAGATGGAATTCAGCAATGTTTAGTATTGGGCTCAGTTGGTCCTGTGCCAAAATTTTACTCCGACGGTATAGTTTCAATTACCAGTCTTGACCCCCATCAACATCACTCAAGAAAAAAAAGAATCATTGATTATCCATTCATAAAAATTACTCATTCTGTGTATTAAAAGCATGTCATTCATGCTGTGAAACTCTTAAAAAGTTTTGTAATTAACAAAACTGTGCCAAATCCGACCCGATTTCGAAAAGCAAATTTTGAATCCAGATTCGATTTCAACCAGTTTTATTAACACTGCAATAACTTACTTTGAATTATGACCTTTTCTCGTTGTGTCAGGTCCTTTTTAGACCCATCATCGACATACTCACGATGCAAAATTTGACTTAGCTCTTCAAAACTGACATTCAATATAGACAAGTTTTTGTCTTGAATCATTGTCTGAACAAATGATTTTCTTATCAAGTTCATGTTGCAAATGGTAACAGAAGGAAAGAAAACTTCATCCAAAGCTACAGTTGGAGAAATCAAGTTGTGTGACACAGTTGAAACTAAAAATTCTTCAAAGTTTAAAAGTTTAAATTTAGATCATGAGAATTAAGAAATTAGTGTGCATTTTCTGTGATTAGGGAAATGATTGACTACCATGAACAATCGTACTAGAGACATAAATGGAACTGACAATTGATACTGAAATAATCATCAGCCAGAAGCATTTTGCAAGGGATTGGCCATACCTCCTGAAAGTAAAGATGGTTACATGAAAATAGACAATCAAGATATGCTTGGTGCTCAAAAAATACCTTGACATTCCAAAGTAACGCCATCCATGAAAACTTGTCATGTCACAAAATTCCTGTAGAGAATCATGCTTCATCATTTTTAAATTGTTTCCTGCATTCAATGAAAAACAGAAAGAAATGTTTCTTTTTTTGTATGTTTTTCCCTCTACTATTTTCAGAAGATAAACGCATGTCAGTTGGACTTATTGAAAAAAGTTTTGAAAAACACTTCAGTTTCAGAATATCCTCAGCCTTGAGTATTTTATTGGATTGGATGGTACAATTAAGAAAGAAAATGCTCATGATAATGTGTCAATAATGGAACAAGTTTTTAACACACTCTTGAGATACTGAGTTTATCAGCACTAAAATGAATGATTTAAACAAATAGACTTGTCAAGCTCCAATAGAGTTAATAACAATTTTTGAATTGACAACAATCATCTTTGACATTAATATCTTGAATTTTGTTTCTCCAATATAATGTAGATGATCTTTTTTCTAGAACTAGAGTCTAACCTGGAAAGAAATTTGGTTTGCCAACCATAAAGCCATTAGCCAATTTTGCAGGTTGCCTACATCATCTACAATCCAAACTTTGAATTATAAAGATTCTTGCTGTTTTGATCTTGAAAGACAGAGTTTGACGTAGGTTGGAATCTACTTTACTTTTTTCAACCCTGGCTAAAAGATTCCACTTTTAGCTTCAGTGTTTTGATCTAATAACACTCGGATACCCAGCTTTATCACATGATACTTGACCATACATTTACAATTCCATATTATATTTTTGAGTCCTTTGGAGAAGTGCTTGAATTTTTATTGCTGTAAAAATGCTTTTTCTTGAAGTAGAGCCATTTGATTAAACCGGTTATGATTTGGTTTTGAAAAAATAGCTGAACCTTGTATTTTTTATGTTTACCATCATCATGAAATTATATTTGCTCAAGGGGTTATCCCTCAATAATCAGAAACAGCTATACTCAACAATTCATAATAAAATTTTGCAATTTTGAATGTGCTCATCCTAATAAAGGTTCTTTTTGGTCCCAATTAAAAACACAAAAGAAATGTTGCCAACAAAAATGGTAAAACTTCAGCAATTGCTGGTTGCATTGCTTTAAAATTTCTGATATGATGTCGTTTTGCCATATGCCTTTTTGCCATATGCCAATTCACCACAGTCTATGCCATAGTCAGTTCGCCATATGTGCCAATTCGCCAATTGCTGATTCGCCATTTGACGAGTGTGCGCAGGCTAACATTGCTAACCTAGCCTAACCTAATGAGCGCGTGCGCATGCTAACCTAACCCTGCGAGGCTAACAAGACGCGTGTGCTCTTTGTATAGCGAATCGACTATGGCGAACTGGCTCATATGGGGAATCGACCATGGCGAATTGGCATATGGCGAAAAGGTATATGGCGAAAAGGCATATGGTGAAACATCGTATTCA
>Ga0194133_10006575_pt1 | contig 14235 bp, 16 predicted proteins | sample TA2KigOf40mmetaG_FD_155448 | JGI IMG/M metagenome (GOLD analysis project Ga0194133, IMG submission 155448) | Freshwater microbial communities from Lake Tanganyika, Tanzania - TA2015055 Kigoma Offshore 40m | ecosystem: Environmental > Aquatic > Freshwater > Lake | place: Tanzania: Lake...
ACGGCTCCTGCTGATGGTCTACAACCTCTGGGTATTGTTCGTTCGGTTCATTGTACCGAAACAACACACCGAAGCCAAGCGGGGTCGCAGGTGGTTCCTGCTGATCGCCGCCCGGCTCGTGCAGTCCAGCCGTCAGAAGGAGGTCCAGGTGTCGATCCGCGGCGGCTGGGCCGAGCAGTTGAAGAGCGGATACCTCCGTCTGCACGACTGGATTCGGACAACTGCGCCGCAGTTGAATAGAGTCGAGGCGATACCCTCGTGAAACGCCGAAAATCCCCCCAAAATCGCCCAAAATCGAGCCCTCAACTGAGGAATTTAGGGTGGAAGACCCAGCGGAGCGCGCCGGAGCGGGCGTCGAAGGCGCGGACGGCGCCGGGGACGTTTTCCGCCACGTTCGCGCCAAGGCTGAGGAAGTCGCGCCAGAGCACGCCGGGCGTGTTGAGCCCGGCGACGGCGGGCCCGTCCCCGCCACGCAGTCCCGTGCCGAGGGCGAGCGAGCCATTCTCCCCGAAGGTGCGGACGGGGCGGCCGGTCCCCGCGTCGAGCGCGTACAGGCGCGTGGCGCCCGCGGTGAAGATGCGCCGGTCCGCGCCTTCGGCCCAGTGCATCACGCCGCGCAGCCGCCGCCCGAGGGCCGCGTCGTGCTCCGACTTCGGGTCGAAGCGCCAGCGCTCGCGGCCGGTCGCGGCGTCGAGGGCGACCACGTGCCGTCCCGGGGTGGCCGCGTAGAGCACGCCGTCGATCACGAGGTTGTTGGACTGGAATTCGCCCTTCTCCCCGGTGTCGTAGGTCCAGGCGACCCGGAGCGCGGCGACGTTGCCGCGGTGGATGCGCCCGAGGGTGGAGTAATGGGAGCGCGCCGCATCCCCAAGGTAGGCGGGCCAGTCGCGCCCGGCGGGGGCCGCGTCGGCGGCGGGCAGCGGGGTGGCGAGGGCGGCGAGGGCGGCGAGATGGCGGAGGGCGACGCGGGGCGGGCGCGCGCCGGGGGCGGGGGGCACGGTGCCATCGAAGGGGGCGGGCCGGCGGGCACATGCGGGAAGCGGGCGCAACGAAGGCTCGCCCCGGGCGCGGTTTCCCGGAAGTCTCCGCGTCGCTTACCCGATGAAACTCCGCCGCAGCCGCCTGCTCTCCCTCGTGCGCGAGGGCCAGCTCGTCACCGTGTTCAAGGCCAACCTCAACGACCCCCGCATCCTCGAGATCGCCGGGCTCTGCGGCTGCGACGCCGTCTGGATCTGCAACGAGCACGTGCCGAACGACTGGACGAACCTCGAGCACCAGATCCGCGCGGCGCGGCTGCACGACGTCGACACCCTCGTGCGGGTCACCAAGGGCTCCTACAGCGATTACATCCGGCCGTTCGAGGCGGACGCCACCGGCATCATCGTGCCCCACGTCGCCTCGGCGGCGGAGGCCCGGCAGATCGTCGACTGGGTGCGCTGCCATCCGGTCGGCCGGCGCCCGCTCGACGGCGGCAACACGGACGGGAAGTTCTGCCTGATCCCGATCACGGACTACACGCGCCACACCAACGAGGAGCGCGTCGTCGTGCTGCAGATCGAGTCGCCCGAGGCCCTCGAGCAGGTCGAGGAGATCGCCGCGGTGCCCGGTTTCGACGGCCTGATGTTCGGACCCGGCGACTTCAGCCACCGGATCGGCAAGGTCGGGCAGATCGACGCCCCCGAGGTGGTCGCCGCCCGCCGGCGCGTCGCCGCGGCCGCCCGCCGCCACGGCAAGTTCACGATGTCCTCCGGGATCTTCCAGCCCTTCAGCGACCTCATCGACGAGGGGACCCGCGTCTTCAACCTCGGCGCGGACGTGCTCGCGCTGGGCGCCTACGTGAAACAGCGCCTCGAGCTCGTGCGCGGCCACGTCGCGGCCCTGCCCGCCGGACTCCCGCCGGCCCCCCGCTCCCCCTACGGCGGCTGAGCCGCCCGCCCGGCCGCCCGATGCCCGCCGATCCCCGCGTCGACCTCTTCCGCGCCGTCCCCGCCGAGCTCGGCGAGGGGGCGGTCTGGCATCCCGGACGCGGCACGCTCCTGTGGGTCGACATCCTTGGCCGCCAGGTGCACGAGGCGTCGCCCACCGACGCCGCCACGGTCTCCCGGCCCGTGCCCCAGCTCGTGGGCGCCGTGCTGCCGACCCGCGGCGCCGACCTGCTGGTGGCGTTGCAGGACGGCATCCACCGGCTCGACCCGGCCATGGGGGCGACGCGGCCGTGGGCGGTGGCGCCGGGCCACGATGCGGCCAAGCTCCGGTTCAACGACGCCAAGTGCGACCCGCAGGGCCGCCTCTGGGCGGGCACGATGGCCCTTGACGAGGCGCCCGGCCGCGGCGCCCTGTACTCCTTCGCACCGGACGGCACCTGCCGGAAGTGGCGCGAGGGCGTGAGCGTCTCCAACGGGCTCGCGTGGTCCCCCGACCAGCGCACGCTCTACTACATCGATTCGCCGACACGGACGGTGCAGGCCTTCGACTTTGAACCGGACACCGGCACGCTCACGCGCCCGCGGGTGGCCTTCGCGACCACGGCGGCCCCCGGCTTCCCGGACGGCTGCACCATCGACACCGAGGGCCACCTCTGGATCGCGTTCTGGGACGGCGGTTGCGTCGGCCGCTGGGATCCGGCGCGGGGCCGGCTGCTGGAGACCGTGCGCCTGCCGGCAGCGCGGGTGACAACGTGCACCTTCGGCGGGCCGCGGCTCGACACCCTGTTCATCACCACCGCGTCCTGCCGCCTGAGCCCCGCGGAGCGCGCGGCGCAGCCGGAGGCGGGGTTTGTGTTCGCGGCGCAGGTGGGCGCGACCGGCCGGCCGACGGACCTCTTCGCCGGCTGAGCGGCGGGCGGGTCAGACCGGCAACTCCACCTGAATCCGGAGCCCGGATCGATCGGCGCGGTTGTCCGCCCGGATCGAACCGCCGTGGAGCTGGGCGATGCTGCGCGAGATGGCGAGGCCCAGGCCGTGCCCGGGACGCGCCCCGCCGTCGCGCCGGTCGAAACGCACGAATCGCTCGAAGAGCCGCGCGAGCTGCTCGGGCGGCAGGCCCGGCCCCTCGTCCAGCACCTCGAAGCGCCACCCGACGTCCGCCGGGCCGGAGCGGAGCCGCACCTCGCCGCCGGGCGCGGTGACCGAGATCGCGTTGGAGAGCACGTTGAGGAGCAGTTGCCGCAACAGGCCGGGTCGGCGCGGATCTCGGCGTCCGCCGGGGCGTCCACCACCAGCCGGACGCCGCGGTCGGCGGCCAGCACCTGCGCGTCCTCGGCCAGCGGGCCGAGGAGGGAGCTCACCGCCGCCGGGCGCAGGGAGCACTGCAGCGCGCCGCTCTCGGCCCGGGCGAGAAAGAGCAGGCGGTCGGCGACGTGGTTGATGCGGTCGATCTCCTCCAGGATGTCCGCCACCGCCGCGGCGGCCTCGGGGTCGGCCCCGACGCGCGCCCGCAGCCGCTCCGCGTTCAGGCGGATCAGCGAGAGCGGGGTCTTCACCTCGTGCGAGACATCGGCGGCGAAGCGCCCCACCTGCTCGAACGCGGACTGGAGCCGGTCAAACATCTGGTTCAGCAATCGCACCAGCGTCGCCAGCTCGTCGCGTCCCTCCGGTGCCGGGATGCGCTCGCTGAGGTTGTCCGAACGGATGCGGTTGGCGGTCTCCGCGATGTGCCGGAGCGGGCGCAGCGTCGACCTCCAGGCGGGCCGCGACCGCGGGCCGGGCGGCGAGCAGGACGAGGAGCAACGGCAGCAACCGGAGGACGGGGCGGGAGACACGCATCGGGGGAGCCTAGCTGGCCGGGATGAACGGTAGGTGAACCGCGGATGAATCGCGGTTCATCTTCCGCGCCTGGCGGCGTAGGAGGGCGCTACTGGAAAGCCGTCCGACCTCTTCGCCCGCTGATCAGCCGGCGGTTGAGACCGGCAACTGGGCGGCAGCGGGGCGGCTCAGGGCTCCAACGGTCGTTTCCGTAGAGCCCGCGCTTGCCCGACGGCCCAACCCGAGACACCGATTTCGAGCACACCACCGGCCTCCCCCACTCCGCTCTCGGAGGCAGAGAGTGCCGCGGCCGACTTCCATCGCCCTACCATGACCGCCCCTGCGCTGCGCTTCGGCCTAACCCTCCTACTCGCCGCAACCCTGCCCGCGGCCAGCGGACCGAAGGCCCAAGCCGACGCGCCCCCGGCGGCCGCCGCTCCCCGGTACGACCTGCGCGGCGAGGTCATCGCCCTCACCCCCGACGGGAATGGCCTGATCGTGCACCACGAGGAGATCCCGGGTTATATGCCCGCGATGACGATGGAGTTCCTCCTGCAGGGGGCGAAGCCGGCGGACTTCCGCGAGGGTCAGCGGATCCGGGCCCGGATGTACGAGTCGGCCCCCGGCGAGTTCAAGCTGGAGGACATCCGCACGGAGGCCGCGGCCCCCGCCAGCGCGGGCAAGAAGCGCATCGAGCACGACGCCTTCGTGGAACTCGGCGAGCGCGCGCCCGAGTTCCAGCTCCTCAACCAGCTGGGCGAGAAGGTCAGCCTAGAGCGCTACCGCGGCCAAAGGATCGTGCTCAACTTCATCTTCACCCGCTGCCCGGTCGCCACAATGTGCCCGGCGGCCACCGCGCGGATGATCTCACTCCAGCGCCAAGCGGCCGCGCGCGACATCAAGGATTTCCAGCTGCTCTCGATCTCGATGGACCCAGTCTACGACACCCCGGAAGTCCTGCGCGAGTACGCCGAGGCGCGCGGGGTGGATCCCGTGAACTTCCAGTTCCTCACCGGTAGCGAGGCCTCGGTCCGCCGCCTGCTCGCGCAGTTCGGTGTCATCGCCGAGCCCAGCGAGAACCTTTGGAAGCATACCCTCGCCACCCTCCTCATCGACCGTGACGGTCGCATCCGCCAGCGCGTCGAGGGCGCCAGCTGGGACCCCGAAGTCTTCCTCCGCCTGCTGCAATGAACCACTCCCCCGAACCCGCTTTCCAATGAAAACCACCCGCCTCCTCCCCCTCCTCCCCCTCGCCGTGGCGACCCTGTTTGCCGCCCAGGGCAAGAACTGCGGCTGCGACTGCTGCCAGGACCGCCCCAAGGGCGTCGCCTGCTGCTGTTTCGAGGCCACGCCCGCCGCGCCGGTGGGCGCCGCCGCGAATGACGGGATCAAGCGCCACGACCTCCGCGGCGTCGTCACCAACATTTACGCGGACCGCTCCGCGCTGCTCGTCCGTCACGAAGAGATTCCCGGCTTCATGAAGCCGATGACCATGCTCTTCAAGGTGGATGCTCCCACGCTGCAGGCGGCGCGTAAGGGCCAGACGATCACGGCCCGAATGTCCCGCCAGGGCAACGACTGGGTGCTCGAGGACGTCAAGGTCGTCGCGCAGCCGTGATCCGCACCGGAGCCTCGCTGTTCCTCGCTGCGCTCGTCGTGGCGCCGCTGCCGGCCGCCGCCCCGGTGGCGGTCGCCGCGGCCGCGAACCTGTCGCCGGTGCTCGCGCCGCTGGAGGCCGCGTTCCGTGCGTGGCGCCCGGCCGTGCAGCTGACGCTCACCGTGGGCGCATCCGGCAGCTTGCACGCGCAGATCCGCCAGGGCGCCCCCTTCGACGTGTTGCTGGCCGCGGACACCGATTACCCGCGCGCGTTGGTGGCGGCAGGTGACGCCGATCCCGCCACGCTGCGGGTCTTCGCCCGCGGCCGGCTGGTGTTCTGGACCCTGCGCGGGCCCCTAGCGGGGGATGATCTGCGCGCGGCGCTCTCCGGCCGTCCCTGGACGACCCTCGCTCTCGCGCAGCCGCGCACCGCGCCCTACGGCCGGGCGGCCGAGGCGGTGCTGCGGGAGCTGGGTTTCGTTCCCGCCGCGGAAACCCGGCTGGTTTGGGGTGAGACCGTGGCGCAGGCGGCGCAGTTCGTGGAGTCTGGCGCCGCGGAGGCAGGCTTCGTGGCGCTGGCGGCGGTGCTCTCACCGCGCTTGGCGGGACGCGGGCATTGGCGGGAGGTGCCCGCGGACCTGCATCCGGGGGTGGTGCTGGACCACGCGGCCGTGCTCACCCGACGGGGTGCCGGGCGGGCGGAGGCGCGCGCGTTCCTCGATTTCCTGGCCGGGCAGGAGGCGCGGGCGACCTTGCGCCGCTTCGGCTACGAGACGCCCGGTCCTTAGCCGGATTCATTTCGTGGAAGAGTTCACCCGCGGCTCAGCCGCCCATCCCGTGAGCTTGGCCTCGCACCCCGGCAGGACCGCCGCGCGATGATCGCGCGGCGGTTTGGGCGTTGAGCTGAGCGGATGCACCCGCGAGGGTGGACGCGCTTGCCCGATGCCGCATCCAGTCTCCTCGGGCTGCCGGCACCGCTCTGGCAGTCCCTCTGGCTCACCCTGCGCCTGGCCGCGATCACGACCCTGGTCCTGGGCCTGATCGGGCTGCCGCTGGCGCACTGGCTGAACACCACTCGCTGGCGGCTCGCGCCGGCCTTGGAGACCCTCGTGGCGCTGCCGATCGTGCTCCCGCCGACGGTGATCGGCTTCTACCTGCTGGTCGCCTTCTCGCCTTTGCATCCGCCCGGGAGCTGGTGGCGGGACGGCACCGGCGCCCCGTTGGCGTTCTCCTTCACCGGCCTGGTCATCGCCTCGGTGATTTATTCCCTGCCCTTCGCGGTGCAGCCGTTCCAGGCCGCCTTGCGCGCAGTGCCGCGGGACCTGCTGGATGCCGGGCAGGCGCTGGGGGCAGGCCCGGTGCGGGTGTTCCTGCGCCTGCACCTGCCGTTGGCGCGGCGCGGCATCACCGCGGGGCTGACCCTGGGGTTCGCGCACACCCTAGGCGAGTTCGGGGTGGTGCTGATGATCGGCGGATCGATCCCGGGCGTGACGCGGGTGGCGAGCATCGCGTTGTACGACGAGGTGCAGGCGCTCGACTACCCGCAGGCGCACGCCTTCGCGGCGGTGTTGCTGGCACTCTCGTTCGCCCTGCTGCTGGTTGTCACCCTGCTGCAGCGCCGCCGCGGCTGACGGGGGGCGGACTTAGGAGCGGGGAGCTACGGGGAAGGAGCGGGGAGCGAGGAGTGAGGAGCGAGACAGGTCGGAACGGTCACGACATAGTATCCACTTTGGAGGCAGGAGATCGGGGGTGCAGTCGGGGGAGGAAGGAGTGACCTTGACCCGCGGCATCTTCCCCAACATTTCCAAGAACTGATGCGCTACGCCTGCCGAGTCCAACTGTCCCTCCCGCGCCGTCTGGGCGCGGCGGCGGCGGCGGCGCTCGTGCTGGTGCTCACGCTGCTCGCCGCGAGCCCGGCCGCCCACGCGTGGCTCCACGCGGCCCCCGAGGGTTGCGCGGGCCACACCCACGTCCCGGCGCCGGAAGAACACGACGCGGACCAGGGTTGCGCCGTGGTGCTGATGATGTCCGGCGTCGAACTCCCGCTGGAACCCCTTTCCCCTTTGCCGCCCCGGCTGATCGCCGGGAGCGACCTGCAGGTCACGGCCGCCGCGCCGGACCTGCACCACCCGCGCTACCTCCGCCAGCCGGAGCGTGGTCCGCCCGGGTTGAGCTGAAGTCCGTGTCCCCGCGCCCGCCCGGAGTGTTTCCGGCGGGCCCCACGCCTGGACGGTGCCCACCGTCCCGCGCCGGCTGATCCGCCGCCGCGTCCCTTCCGCTCCCCGGTTATGAATCTCCTTCGTCTCTCCTCCCTTCCCTCCCTCACGCTAGCCCTCGCGGGCGTCGCCGCCCTCCGTGCGGCCGCCCCGGGCGCACCTGCCGCCGCCGCGGCCCACGCCCACGATCCGGTCGCCCTCGACCAGTTCGTGACCTCCGCCACCCCGTTCCCCCGCAACCAGGTCGATCTCGCCCAGTCGACCACCGTCCTCAGCGGCCGGCCGCTGCTCCTGCGCCAGCAGGCGACCCTCGGCGAGACCCTCGCCCAGGAGACGGGCATCCACGCCTCCGCGTACGGACCGGGCGCGAGCCGGCCCGTGATCCGCGGGCTCGACGGCGAGCGCATCCTCATCCTCGAGAACGGCACCGCGCTGCTGGACGCCTCCACCGTGAGCCCGGACCACGCGGTGAGCGTGGAACCGTTCCTCGTCGACCGCATCGAGGCGGTGCGCGGCCCGGCGTCGCTCCTCTACGGGAGCACCGCGGTCGGGGGCGTCGTGAACGTGATCAGCCACCGCATCGAGACGGAGCTCCACGAGGAGGCGGTCCGCGGCGGGGCCGAGGCGCGCTACGACACGGCGACGCGCGGCTTTGCCCGGGGCGGGGTCCTCGACCTGCGGTTGCTCGGCGGCAAGGACCACGCGCTGGTGCTGCACGTCGACGCCTTCCGCCGCGGCGGGAAGGACGTCCGGATCCCCGGCTACGCCGAGTCCGCCGCCGTGCGCCGCGAGGAGGCGGACGAGGCGCGCCGCGAGGGCGAGCCGGCCCCCGATTTCGCGCGCTACCGCCTCCCGAACAGCGCCCTCACCAGCGAGGGCGGCGCGGCGGGGCTCTCGCTGGTCGGCCGCCAGGGCTTCGCCGGCTTCAGCCACACCCGCTTCAACACCGAGTACGGGGTGCCGGGCCACGCCCACGCCCACGAGGGGGAGGAGGAGGGCGGCGTCCGGATCCGCCTGCGCCAGCGGCGCAACGACGTGCAGGCCGAATGGCGCGGTGCGCCGACCGCCACCGTGCAGGGCTTCCGCTTCCGGCTCGGCCACGCCGACTACGGGCACGATGAGCTCGAGCCGGACGGCGAGGTCGGCACCCGCTTCACGAACCGCGGCCACGACGCCCGCGCCGAGCTGCTCCACGGCGGCGCCCCCGGCTGGAGCGGCGCGCTCGGCGTCCAATCCACCCGCAGCGCCTTCACCGCGGAGGGCGAGGAGGCGTTCCTCCCCCCCTCCACCACGCGCGGCACCGCCCTCTTCGCCTTCCAGGAGGTCGCGCGCGGCCCGCTCACTTGGCAGTTCGGGGCGCGCGTCGAGGAAACCCGCCTCGCCGCGGAACGAGCCCGCGCCCGCCGCGACCGCGAACTCAGCGGCTCCGCCGGCGTGGTCTGGAAGTGGAGCGAGGCCTGGTCGCTGGCGGCCTCCGTGTCCCGCACCGGCCGCGCCCCGAACGTGCAGGAACGCCACGCCGACGGCCCGCACACGGGCACCCAGTCGTTCGAGCTCGGCGACCCCGACCTCGCGTCCGAGGTCTCGACCGGGATGGAGGTCAGCCTGCGCCGCCGCGCCGGGGCGGTGACCGGGGCCGTGACCCTGTTCGCCAACCGTTTCCGCGGGTACATCTTCGAGCGCCCGACGGGCGAGGTGGCGGTGGAGCACGACGGGGAATGGGAACTGGTCGACGCCGACGACCCGGAAGCGAAGGAGCACGGCGGCCTGCCGGTGTACCAGTTCGTGCAGCGGGACGCCCGTTTCCAGGGCGTGGAGGCGGAGGTGCTGTGGCACCTGCACGAGGCGCGGGACAGCCAGTTCGACCTGCGCTTCAGCGCCGACCTCGTCCGGGCCAAGGCGGACGGCCAGCACCTCCCGCGCATCCCCGCGGCACGCGTCGGCATTGGCGCCCTGTGGGCGACGGAGCGCTGGAGCCTCGGCGCGGAGGTGCAGCGCACCTTCGCCCAGGAGCGCACCGCCCCCGGCGAGCCGAGGTCGCCGGGCTACGGCCGGCTGGGCGCGCACGTCACCCGCGTGCTCACCACCGGCCGCGTCCGCACGGAGGCGTTCCTGCGCGGCTCAAACCTCACCGACGCCGAGGCGCGGCCGCACCCCTCGTTCCTCAAGGAGCTGGCGCCGCTGGCCGGCCGATCGCTGACCGCCGGCGTGCGGCTGACGTTCTGAGCCGGACGGGGCGGGCTCCCGCGCCGGTCCTTCCGGGCCGGCGCGGCGGCGCGCGCTCACTCCAGCCCGAACACGGCGCGGGCGTAGTTCTCCGCGTTGAACGGCTGCAGGTCCTCCGGCTGCTCGCCGAGGCCGAGGAAGTAGATGGGGATCCGCAGCTGGCGGTAGATGCCCACGAGGGCGCCGCCGCGGCTGGTGCCGTCGAGCTTGGTCACGATCAGCCCGGTGAGCCCGAAGCTCTGGTGGAACACGCGCGCCTGCTCGAGGGAGTTGCTGCCGAGGGAGCCGTCCACCACGAGCCAGCGGTGCTGCGGCGCGGCGGGGTCGTGCTTCTGCAGCACGCGCCGGATCTTCGCCAGCTCCTCCATCAGGTTGCCCTTGGTGTGGAGGCGGCCGGCGGTGTCGACGATGAGGAAATCCCGCCCGCGGGCGGCAGCGGCCTGCCACGCGTCGAAGGCGACAGCCGCGGAGTCGGATCCGGTGTGGCTCGCCACTAGGTCCAGCTCGAGGCGCGTGGCCCAGGCGCGCAGCTGCTCCACCGCCGCCGCGCGGAACGTGTCGCAGGCCGCGAGGAGGACCGAGCGGCCGTCCTGCCGCAGGCGCCAGGCGAGCTTGGCGGCGGAGGTGGTCTTGCCGGAGCCGTTGACGCCGATGAGCGCGATCGTGACCGGGCGGCCGGGGGTGCTGGCGGCGCTCTCCCAGCGGCCCTCGCTGCCCTCGAGTACGCGACGGAGGACGGCGGCGCCGATCTCGGCGGCCTGGCGCCCCTGCAGTTCCGGGTCGCGGGCGTAGGCGCGCTTGATCTCGGCGAGGATCTCCCCGGTGGTCTCGACGCCGAAGTCGGCGGTGTAGAGGGCCTCTTCCAGCTGCTCGAGCGAGGCGGCGTCGATCTTGCGCCCGCCGAAGAGCCCACGCGTTTTCTGGGTAATCGCGGCGACGGTCTTCGCGAGGCCGTCCTTAAACTTCCGGAAAAGTCCCAGCATCGGAGCCTACTCCGCCTTGCGCGCATCCCGGCCGAGCTGGTCTTTCAACCGGTCGAGGATGCCGTTGATGAAGCGTTTGGAGTCCGCGTTGGAGAACTGCTTGGAGAGATCGATCGCCTCGTTGATGGAAACGACGGGCGGGATGTCGCGCCGGTGGATCATCTCGAACATCGCCAGCCGGAGAATCGCGAGGTCGATCTTGGCAATGCGGTCGAAATCCCAGTTCTGGGCTAGGCCCTTGATGCGCGCGTCGATGTCGGCCTGCTGGGCAATCACGCCCTGAATCAACTCCTCGCCGTAGGCATAGTGGGCGCGCGGCTCAGGGCAGCCCTCGAAGAACACCTGCAGGTCGTCCTGCAGGTTCCGGGGCGGGTTCAGGCTCCAGGCGTAGAGGAACTGGAGGGCGGCGACGCGCCCGTCGCGCCGCTGGGCGAAGATGGCCTTGCTCATCGGGCGAGTTGCCGGCGAAGCGCCGCCATGGTCAGGGCGGCGGCGGCAAATTCCGCCCCGCGGTTGATCCGGCCGACGCAGCGCGCACGCCCCTGGGCCAGAGTATCCACCACCATCACCCCGTTGATCACGGGGATCCGCGTGTCCAGGGCCACCTGCTGCAGGGCGTGAGAGACGCTCTCGCCCACGAGCTCGTGGTGGTTGGTCTCCCCCGCGATCAACAGGCCGAGGCCAATCACGCAGTCCAAGCGGCCGCTCCCGGCGAGGGCCTGCGCCGCCCACGGCACCTCGTGGGAACCGGGCACCCGCACCACCTGGAGGCGGTCGGGCCGGACCCCCGCGTCGCGCAAACCCGCTTCCACCCGCGCCAGCAGGGCGTCGACGAGCGTCGCGTTGAAGCAGGCGGCGACGATCCCGAACCGGAAACGGGCGCCGTCGCGCGCGCGGGTAACCGGGGCGTCGAGGCTCATCGGGAGAACCCCTCCCGGGAGGGGCGGCGGAGGTGGACGGCGCGGGTCGGAGACATCACGGACCGGCGAGCGTGCGGCACCACGCGCCCGGCCGGCAACCTGATTCTTGCCCCGGCGCCCCGCTTCAGCCGGGCTCATTCAGTTGGCGGTTGAGCAGCGGGGCGAGAGGGCGAGCAGATTTCGGTCGAGGAAGCCCGACGCCTACCCGGAGGGTAGGTGGAGCGGCTGACGCAGACCGAAGGGTGCCGGCCAATCGCCTCGGGGCGACCCGTCCAACTGAATGAGCCCGGCTTTAATCCCCGTCCGGCCGGAAATCCGCGGTGTGGGTCTCGAGCGGTTGTTCCGCGCCCGCCGCGAACAGCAGCACCGTGACCCGGAACCCGTGGGGCGGCCGCACCGTCCGCGCCGACTGCAGCGCCTTGCCGTCCGCCGACAGCTCCAGCAGGTGCGACTCCGGCCCGGTCTTCCGCCCCACCGGCGTGAAGCGCACCACGGCCCGCGGCACCTCCGGGACGAGCGGCCGGCGCTCCGGCGAGAAGAAGCGCAGCTCGAAACCCCCGCCCGCGAGCCGCAGCGCGAGGAAACCCTTTCCGCCGCGCGGGATCAGGACGCCCTCGATCCTCGCCTCCGGCCGCTCCGGCTCCGCGCCCGCGAGCAAACCGACCGACAGCACAAGGAGGGCGCACCACCGCGAAGTCATCCCGTCAGCCTGCCGGCGCGCGGCCGGGCGCGCAAGGCCGGTGACGGGGTTCGCGTTGACCCCGGCCGCCACCCCCGTCTCCCTGCCGGGGATGGACGAGACCAAGGAACTCTTCGCCCGCAACGTCGCCTGGTCGGAACGCATCCGCCAGGAGAAGCCGGACTTCTTCCTGCAGCTGGCCCGGCAGCAATCCCCGGCCTACCTCTGGATCGGCTGCGCCGACAGCCGCGTGCCCGCCAACGAGATCGTCGGCCTGCTCCCGGGCGAGCTGTTCGTGCACCGCAACATCGCCAACGTGGTCGTCCACACGGACCTGAACTGCCTCTCGGTGATGCAGTTCGCGGTCGATGTGCTCAAGGTGCGGCACATCATCGTGTGCGGGCACTACGGCTGCAGCGGCGTGAAGGCGGCACTCACGCGCGACCGGATCGGGCTGGCCGACAACTGGCTCCAGCACGTGCAGGACGTCCGCCAGAAGCACGAGACCAAGCTGGCCTGCGTCGCCGGCGAGGGCCCCGCCCGCTGCGACCGGCTCTGCGAGCTGAACGTGGTGGAACAGGTGGCCAACGTCTGCCGGACGACGATCGTCCGCGACGCGTGGGCGCGGGGGCAGGAGTTGCAGGTCCACGGCTGGATCTACGCCATCCGCGATGGCCTGCTCCGGGATCTGCGCTGCTCCGCCGGGAGTGCGGAGGAGGCCGCGCAAGCCTGCCCGCGGGCGATCGCCGCACTCTGACCCGAGCGACGGCCAACGCGTGGCCCCCGCCGATCAGCGGGGCAGCGAAGGCGTCGGGCCCTCGCCGGAACGCAACGCGGAGGGCACCCGAGCCACCGGCTCCGGCCCGAGGTGGAAACCGGTCTCGTCCTCGTAACCATCGGCCGCGGACCGCACCGATCTGAGGATCAGCCATCCGCCCAGCCCCAGTCCCGCCAGGGCGGCGAGGGAGAGGACGAGGAGGGCGGGATGCATCGGGAGAACGGAGGGGGAGGACTCAGACGGGCGGCAAAGCCACCCGGCAACGGCAACGCTGACTCAGCGTCACCTCAAACCGGGAACGGCCTACCCACGGACTCGTCCCCCTCAACATTGCAGCGACGAGAACGCCGCGCGGCCGGGGGGATCAAGCCTAATACCAAAAGCAAATCGTTTTTTTCCGCGGGCGGACGCGTCCCTGACCTCGCTGGGCCTTATTGAAGCATCCTTGTATTTAGCGCGCAGGATTGGGGCCCGCCCCGCGCTCCGCCTTCAGGGCCCGCCAGCGCGCGAGGCGCTCCGCGATCTTGGCCTCCCAGCCCGCCGCCTTCGGCGTGTATAAAGTCACGGGGCGCTCAAGGTAGTCCTGGCCCGAGATGTTCTCCGGGAAGTCGTGCGAGTAATCGTAGCCGGCGCCCTGCCCCAGCCGGCGATTGGCCTCGCCGCCCTTCGAGCGCAGGAAGGCGGGCACGGGCTGGACGGGGCGCTCCTTGAGTTCGCGGTGGGCGGCCGCGAGGGCGAGGGTGGCCGAATTGCTCTTGGGCGCCGCGGCGACGTACAGCGTCGCGTGGGCCAGGGTCAGCTCCGCCTCGGGCAAGCCCACGAAGTCGACCGCGTGGTGCGCGGCCACCGTCAGCGGCAACGCCTGGGGATCGGCCAACCCGATGTCCTCGCTCGCCAGAATCACGAGGCGGCGGGCGATGAACCGGGGGTCCTCGCCGCCAGCCAGCATCTTGGCCAGCCAATAGAGGGCGGCGTCCGGATCGCTGCCGCGGCAGCTTTTGATATAGGCCGAAATGGTATCGTGATGCTCGTCCTCGTCCGCGTCGTACCGGATGCGGCGTTCGCGGGCGAAGGTCTCCAGCTCGGCCGGGGT
>Ga0194133_10006576_pt1 | contig 14233 bp, 11 predicted proteins | sample TA2KigOf40mmetaG_FD_155448 | JGI IMG/M metagenome (GOLD analysis project Ga0194133, IMG submission 155448) | Freshwater microbial communities from Lake Tanganyika, Tanzania - TA2015055 Kigoma Offshore 40m | ecosystem: Environmental > Aquatic > Freshwater > Lake | place: Tanzania: Lake...
TGCCCGATTTTGACCACTCCGACCTTGGCCGTCGTGGAATTAGCCTCTAGCTTGTCAGTGTTAGTTGTGAGCATACAGCCGACAGGTTAGCGCCCTGCGCCAGCCTGTCGGCTTCATGTCATCTACAAGATCCCCCGGCTTCAGGTCGTCTACATCGAGCCGGGGAACCGGCTTCAGGGCCGCGCCAACCCATCTCCGCCGCAGCCGCGAGCCTCCCCCCCCAAGCAAACCGGCGCGCCCCCCGCAGGGAAGCGCGCCGGCGCGAAGGGCGGAACTCCGCCCGGGTCAGAACATCCCGCGGAGGCCGAACACCCAGTTCGCCCCGTACTCCTGCAACTGCCGCAGGGCCCGCTGCTGGCCCTCCACCACGCCCGGCGCAGTGTGGTACCAACGCACCGGCTTGCCCGTGACGTTGCGGACCTGCGTGTACAGGGTCATCCGCGGGGTGAGGCGCCAGTTGAGCGAAAGGTCGAACTGGGTCTGCTCACCCTGATACTGGCCATAGGTGGTGCTGTCCGGGGTGTCCGGGCGCCACACCATCCCGACGGAACCATTGAACTTCTTGTACGCGTAGCCGAGGCGCGAGGACACGCGGTACGGGGCCAGGTTGGCCCGGCGGCGGTCCGCATAGGCCCGCGAGAAGGCCACGTTGAAGTTCAGGCCCCGCAGGTACTCGCTGGGCAGGAACCCGAGGGTCTGGTTGTACGCCAGGTCCATCGACCGGAAGGTCTGCTCGTCCGGACTGTTGACCGTCGTGCGGAAGGTGTACGGCGCGAAGTCCGGATCATCCACGCCGAAGTCCTCGGCCGAGAAGTCGAAGGTCTGGCGGAAGTTGGTCGCCTTCACCTGCGTCAGATCGAGGGTCAACTGGCCCGGCGAACGCCCGCGGAAGTAGTACGCGAGGCGCGACTGGAACTTCTTGTGGTACTCGGGCTGCAGCGCCGCGTTCGGCGCCGAGACGCGCAGGTTGACCTCATCGATGCCCCACACGCCCGTGATGCTGTCGATCGGCGGCCGGGAGATCGACTTGTTGAAGCCGATCTGGAACTCGAAGTCCGGCAGGATGTAGTACTTGAACATGATCGACGGGAAGTAATTCCGGTACACCGAGGAGCGGGTGACCCGCGGGTTGTGGGTGTACTGGTAGATCATCCCCGGGAGGGTCAGCGCCCGGCCGCCACTCGTGCCCGGCGCGTTCACCGGATACCCGGCCGCCAGCACCTGCGCGCGCGTCAGCGGATCAAACTCCCGCACATCGTTCTGGGTCTCCTCCATCCGGACGCCCCCCAACATCGTCAGCTTGGGCGACAGCCGCACGGTCGCCTGGGCGTAGCCCGAGGTCACCGTCTGCTGGAAGTCACGGGGGTTGGCGAAGAACGCGGTGTAATAGTTCTCCGGCGTGCCCATATGCGTGAACCAGCCCGGCTGATCGCGGAACAACAAGGCGACCGCCTGCCGGTTGACGCGCTGCGGCATCCCCTGCTGGCCGTTCACGTTGAACACCGTCAGGCCGTTCGTCGTACCCATATCAAACGGGTGCGGGGAGATGAACTTCGGCCCCAGATTCGCCCAGTTGCCGAACGCGGTGTTGATGTTGGCCCCATTGGTGGGGCTCACGCCCACGGTGTTGCCGCCCGGACCGGTGTACGACCAGATGTTCCAGTCGCTCACGATGTTGTTGTTGCGCTCCTCGGCTGCGACCTTGCCGCCGAACTTCAGCGAGGTGGGGAAGCGCTCCAGGAACGGCACCGCCCAGCGGGCGTTCAGCTGCGCGCTCTGGACCTTCGTGATCCACGTGCGGTCGTCGTTGTTCACCCGCGTGCCGCCGGAACGGCTGTTGGTGTCGACGTAGTTCGCCCGGTCGAACCAGTCCGGGCCCGAGGTCTGGCGGATCGACCACTCCCACGACTCCTGGTGCGGCCGGGTCGCGATGAAGCCCGCTTGGGCGCTGCCGCCCTCGCTGTTCAGGAAGCCGCGCTCCAGCGACTCGTAGTTGTTCACCGAGCGGGAATAGCCCAGCGCGCCGTCCACCACCCAACGCCCCGCCTTGTACTCGAAGCGCGGGGAGAAGGTCCGGGTGTAGGTCAGCTTCGCGGAGGTGCCGCCACCATTGTTCAGCTGGGCCGCGTTGGCCGTGCCCTCGCGCCGCGCGATGATGGTGGTGAGGCCGTCCCCGCCGACGGAATTGCGGCCGTTGTTGACGTTCGCGTTGTCGTTGGCCGCGACGAAGGTGAAATTGCGGTTCCAGAACTCACCCTCGGTGTAGGTGTAGATGCCGGTCAGGGACACCACCAGGCTCGGGGTGACCTTCCAGTCCGCGGTCAGCGTCACCGCGTCCTTCAAAATGGTCTTGTTGCCGTCCTTGAAGTCGATCTGGCGGATGACCATCGGGCGCGGGTCGGCCGCATTCGGGGCCCGATTGTAGGCGTTATTCACCACGTACTGCTCGGTGTAGGAATGCGCGTGGCTGGCCGAGAGGAGGACGCCGAGGCGCTGGTTCAGGAAGGACTCCGCATAGTCGAAGGAGTAATTGGGCTTCCATTTGTAGGACTCGCCATCGCGGGGGCCCTTGGTCTTGCGCCAGGTGAACTCCTCGGCGTTGAAATTGAGGCTGGTGTTGTAGGCCACGGTCCGGCCCTTCCGCTCGAAGGCCCGCTTGGTCCGCATATTGATGGTGCCCGCGGGATTATCCGCATCCGAATCCGGCGCCGAGGTGCGGTTGATCTCGATCGATTCAATGGCCGTGATGGAGAAGCCCTCGAAGGAGGTCGCGCGCGAGTTGGTGCCGCCACCGCGGTTCGCGTCCGCGCTGGCCGAGCGGATGCCATCAAAGGACACGCCCACATACTGGGAGTCCATCCCGCCGAGGCGGGGGCCGCGCGCCTCCGACTCCACGTAATCGAGATCGACGCCGGGCAGGTACTTCAGGAACTCGCCCACGTTGCCGTCGGTCACGTCGCCAAAGATGTCCGAGGCCACCGAGGTGGTGATGCTCATCGAACGCCGCTGCGCCATAATGGCCTTGGCGTTACCCTCGCGCTCGGAGGACACGGTGAAGGCCTGCAATTGCACGACGCCACCCCCGGCCGCCGCGCCGGCCGCGGTGCTGGTCAGGCGGATCTCCCGCACGGCCGTCTGGCCGGCCGCCACGGTGAAGGTCTCCTTGACGGTATTGTAGCCGGTGTAATTAACGGTGATCGAAGCCGAGCCGGCCGGCACCTCGATGAACTGGAACGAGCCGTCGCCCTCGGAGAAGGTGACCTTGTTGGTCCCATCGAGGGTAATCTGCGCGTCGCGCACATACTCCTGGCTGACGGGGTTGAAGATGCGCCCCTGGATGATGCCCGTGGCCTGGGCGCGGAGGGCGGCGGGCAGGGCGAACAGGGTGGAAAGCACGACCAAGGTTCGCAGCCAGGTCGGGATCGGGTTAGGTTTGGGTGTCATGGTGAAAACGGGGTTTACCGGCGGGAAGCCGGAGGGAAGGAACGCTGGCGACCTCTGTTTCAGAAGCCCCCGCAGCGGCGTCAAGCCGGCGGGGAAGAGGCCCCCGGCCGGGGACGCTCAGGCGAGATCCAGGCCGCGCATCGTGCCGGTGGAGGAAGCGAACTTGTCCGCCGGGATGCCCATCCGCTGGAGCATCGAGACGAAGAGGTTCGGCAGGGGATAATTGTGCACGCGGTCGAAGCCCAGATGCTGGCCGTGACGGAACCCGCCACCCGCGAGGAGCGTGGGCAAGTTGGTGGTCACGTGGGTATTCGCGTTGCCCAGATTCGAGCCGTAGAGGATCATCGTCCGGTCAAAGACCGTCTCGCCGTCCTCCGGCAGGGCCTTCAGCTCATCGAACAGGTTGCCCAGCAGCCGCAGGTGCCACTGGTCGATCGCCTTCAATTGGGCGATCTTGGCCTCCGAACGGCCGTGGTGCGACAGATTGTGGTAGCCGTCCGTGATCTTCACCTCGTGGTCGAGGTCGATGGTCGGGGAATTGACGCTGTCGAGCAGCAGCGAGATGGAGCGCGTGGAATCCGTCTGGAACGCCAGCCGCGCCATATCGTACATCAGCTTCACCTTATCCATATAGGCCTTGGGGCTGGCCGGATCGAGGGGCACCGCGGCCGCGACGTGCGGCTTCGGCCGGTGCTCCCATTCGCGCGCCGCCTGGAGACGCTGCTCCAATTCGCGCACGCTGGTGAAATACTGGTCGAGCCGGTCCCGGTCCCGCGCCCCCACGCTGCGTTGCAGGTCCCGCGCCTGCCCGCCCACCGCATCGAGGATGCTGCGGCCCTGCGCCAGCCGGCGCACCTGCGCCTCGACCTCGGCGGGGGAACCTTGAACGAAGAGGCGGCGGAACAAGTCGGACGCCTTCTCCTCGCAGGGGATGAGGACGCCCGAGGCGGTCCAGGAGAGGCTGCGCTGGCCCTGCTGGACGTTCACGCCCAGGGTGAGGGAGGGGAAGCGGGTCTCGTGGCCAATCCGCTCGGCGATGTACTGGTCGAGCGAGATGGTGTTGCGGAACCCGCCGCTGCCGGGGCGCGGGGCCGCGGTCAGGAAGCAGATGTCCGCCGGGTGGCCCGCATCGACATCGGGATGCCAGACGCCGCTGAAGACGGTGAAGTCCTCCCGGTGCGCGCGGAGGGTCTCCAGATACGGGGAAAGGGCGTAGCCGCGCCCGGTCTGCTGGGGGAAGAACTGGTCCGGCAGGAGGCCGAGGTTGTTGCAGATGCCCAGCATCCGCCGCGGCTTGGCCGGCGCCGCCGACCGCGCGAAGGCGGGGCGCATCGCTTCCAGAAACGGGAGCGACATCCCGACGCCTGCGGCCCGGAGGAAGCCGCGGCGCGACACGCTCCGCTGGGTCGAGACCCGGGCGGAGGGCGACGCGGGGCGGGCAACCGGGGTGGGAGTGCTCATCGGGGTCGGGGGAACGGCAGAGACCCTAGGCTCGGGGGCGAAGACTGCAATCCTAAGCGAACCGCACGCGCTGACGGCGCAGTCAGGCCGCGGGCGGCGGCGGGCGGCGGAAGAAACCGGCCGTGGGCTGGCGGGCGCCGTGGCCGAGCCGTTTGCGGAGCACCCAGCCGTCCGGCGCCAGTTCCAGTTCCCCGGGGTATTCCAGCACCACGACCGCGTCCGGTTTCGGGGCCAGGAGGGTGGCCAGGCGGGCGAAGAGGGCCGGCGCCAGCTCCGGGATCAGTTCGTAGGGCGGATCGATGAAGACGAGGTCCGGGGCGTCGCCGGGCGGCGTGAAGGTCGTGGCATCCCCGGCCACGATCAGCGCCCGGCCGGCGGCCTCCAGGGGGGTGCCGAGGCTGCGTTCCACGGCGGCCAGGTTGCGCCGCAAGCAGGCGAGGGCCTTCGGGTTGCGCTCGACGAACACCACCTTGGCGGCCCCGCGGCTGAGGGCTTCGAGGCCGTAGGAGCCGGTGCCCGCGAACAGGTCGAGGCAGGTCGCGCCGGGCACGAGGGCGGCGAGGCTGGAAAAGACGGCCTGCCGCATCCCGTCGGTGGCGGGCCGCACCCGGTCGCCGGGCGGCACCGCGAGCGGGATCCCCCGGGCCACGCCGCCGCTCAGGCGCATCCCGCCTCCTGGCGCCCGGAGGCGAGAATGGCGGATGGGAAGGGCGGCATCGCCCCGGATTGCCAGAGCTCCCAACCCGCGCGCAACGGGATTCCACGGCCGCGCAGGTGCCGACCAAACCCGTTGGCCGCAAATGGCACAAAGGGTTCAATCCGCGGTCCGGGCCGTGCGTGGCGTCCATAGACGCCGCGAACGCAGGCCGCGCAGGCCACGGAGGCGGAGGGCTCAGAGCTCTCCTCCGTCGCTCGCCTTGGCCCGTGCGTGGCGTCTATGGACGCCGACGCAACGCGCCGTCCGCGCCTGGCGCCCCTTGCGCCTTTTGTGGCCTCCCGATCCGGCCAAACCCGGTTGGCCGCAAATGGCACAAAGGGTTCAATCCGCGGTCCGGGCCGTGCGTGGCGTCCATAGACGCCGCGAACGCAGGCCGCGCAGGCCACGGAGGCGGAGGGCTCGGAGCTCTCCTCCGTCGCTCGCCTTGGCCCGTGCGTGGCGTCTATGGACGCCGACGCAACGCGCCGTCCGCGCCTGGCGCCCCTTGCGCCTTTTGTGGCCTCCCCCCGCGGCTTTCCCTTCGCGCGACATAGGATTTGCCGACCGCTTCCCGTTGGTTGATTCTGACCCTTCCGCACCTTCCTTCCACCGCTTCCGATGCGCCGCCTGCTCGCCCTCGCCCTCCTGCCCTTTGCCGGGTCACTCCCGGCCGGCGAGGCCACGCGCGCGGACGTGGCCCGGCCCCGCGAACTGAACCTCTGGCCCCTGATCGTCGAACGGCAACCTCCCGGCGCCGCGACCCAGGAAATGCAGGCCCTCGGCCCGCTCTTCTTCGCCCGCGACGGCGGCCCCGGCGCCGGCACCGAAAGCGGCTGGCGCCCGCTCTTCACCCAGGCCACCGCCCCCGGCGGCCAGCGGCACGAGACGCATCTCCTTTTCCCGCTCTTCAGCCTCCGCCAGGATCCCGGTGGCTACCGCTGGAGCCTCTTCGAACTCGCCCGCGGCCACGGCGGCGCGGCCAGCGGCCCCGGGCCCGCGACGGAACGCGAGCTCGACCTGTATCCCTTCTGGTTCCAGCGCACGTCCGCCGAACCCGATCTCAACTACCGCGCCCTCTTCCCGCTCCACGGCACCGTCCGCAACAAGTTCTGGCTGGAGGAGGCCTCGTGGACGCTCTTCCCGCTCCACGCCGAGCTGAAACGCCGCGGCGCCACCACCACTTACCTGCCCTGGCCGTTCGTGCGCGTCACCCGCGGCACGCGCTCCGGCTGGGCCCTCTGGCCCCTCTACGGCACGGAAACCGGCGCCGAGGGCACCAGCACCCACGTGCTCTGGCCCCTCGGCTACAGCCGCCTGCAGCCGCCCCCGCCCGAGGCTCCCGCCGGCACCCCGCCGCGCCGCAATGAGGGCTTCCTCCCCTTCTACGCCACCGCCAGCGGGCCGGGCTTCCACAACGAGGACTTCCTCTGGCCCCTCTTCGGCCGCACCCGCCACCAAGCCCCCCTCCCCACCTACCTGGAAACCCGCTACCTCTGGCCGCTGTTCATCCAAGGCCGCGGCGCCCAGCAATCGGTCAACCGTTGGGCCCCCTTCTATTCCCATTCCCGCCAGCCTGACGCCGAGAAGACCTGGATCCTCTGGCCACTCTGGCGCGAGGCCCGCTGGCTGGATCACGGCGTCCTCCGCGAACGCCACCAGTTCCTGTACCTGCCCTATTGGCGCGAAACCCAGACCCAGCCCGACCGCCCCAAGGCCCCCGCCGCCTCCCTCACCCACCTCTGGCCCCTCTGGAGCGGTTGGGACAACGGCGCCGGCCAACGCCAATGGCAGTTCCTGAGCCCCCTCGAACCGCTGCTGCCGGGGGACCCGCGCGTGCGCCGCACCTGGGGACCCCTCTTCGCCCTCGCCCGCCACGACGCCCCCGCGCCGGGCCGCAGCCGCACCTCCCTGCTCTGGGACGCCGTGACCTGGCAGGTTGACAAACCCGCCCGCCACCTCGAATTCCATCTCGGGCCCCTCTTCGGGGTCGTCCGCAGCGGCGGGGCCACCCGCGTCAGCCTCGGGGCCGGTCTCCTCGCCCTCCACCGCTCGGCCAACGGTGCCTGGCGCCCTGCCTTCGGCGACTTCGAACGGGCCCCGCCGTCTCCGCCCTGACCCTCGTGTCCACGACCTCCCTTTCCCCCTCGCCCGCCGCCAGCGGCACCTCCTCGGTGACCGCCCGGCTGCTCGCGTGGCTGCCGAACCCAATCCTGCAGGTCCTGCACGGCACCGGCAGCGCGCTCTTCCTGCTCGTGCGCTCCCTGCGCCACCTGCCGAGCCTGCCGCGGCAGTTCGGGCGCTTCATCGAGCAATGCCACCTGATCGGCTACACCACGATGCCGATCGTCGGCATCCTCAGCTTCTTCATCGGCAGCGTCCTCGCCCTCCAATCCGGCCACGCGGGCGAGAATGTCGGGTACAAACAGTTCATCGGCGCCCTGGTCGGGCTCACGATGGCCCGGGAACTCGGCCCCGTGATGGCCGCCGTCCTCCTCGCCGGCCGCGTCGGCTCCGCCATCGCCGCCGAGCTCGCCTCGATGAAGGTCTACCAGGAGGTCGACGCCCTCGAGACGATGAACATCCCCCCCGAACGGATGCTCGTCCTCCCCCGCCTCGCCGCCGTCCTCACGATGATGCCCGTCCTCACCATTATGGCCGACCTCGTCGGCTGGTTCGGCGGCGCCATCGTGGCGCAGTACACGCATTTCATCTCCATCGAACCCGCCTCCTACTTCGCCAACCTCCGCCAATATATGGACTTCAGCGACGTGCTGAACGGCCTGATCAAGGCGGAGATCTTCGGCTTCACGGTGGTGCTGGTCTGCTGCCACATCGGCCTCAACACCCGCGGCGGCCCCCGCGAGATCGGCGCCTCCGTCACCCGCGCCGTCGTCACGTCCCTGATCCTCATCCTGGTGCTCGATTTCTTCGTCACCAAGGCGCTGATGTGATGCCCGCCGCGAACTCAAACTCCCCCCTCCCCGGCGCCGCACCCGCCGTCGGCGTCAAGGTCGAGGGCCTCGCCAAGCGGTTCGGCACCTTCGAGGTCCTGCGCGGGGTCTCCTTCACCGTCCAGCCCGGGGAGATCTTCGTGCTGATGGGCCCCAGCGGCTCCGGCAAGAGCGTGCTGCTGAAGCACCTCGTCGGCCTCGAGCGCCCGTCCGCCGGCCGCACGCTGGTCGCCAGCCACGACGGTGCCGACCCCGCCACTCGGGAACGGGTCCGGATGGCTCTGGTGTTCCAAGCGGGCGCCCTGTTCAACTCGCTCTCGGTCTACGATAACCTCGCCCTGTACCCCCGCGAACACCGCCTGGGCGACGAGGCGGCCATCCGCGACCGGGTGATGCGCGCCCTGCAAATCCTCTCGCTCGAGAACGCCGTCCACAAGCTCCCCGCGGAACTCTCCGGCGGGATGAGGAAGCGCGTCGCCATCGCCCGCGCCCTGGTGATGGAACCCCAGCTCCTCCTCTACGACGAGCCCACCAGCGAGCTCGACCCGGTGATGTCCGCCACGATCACGGAGATCATCGCGACCCTCCGCCAGCGCTACCAGGTCACGTCGATCGTGGTGTCCCACGACCGCGACCTGGCGCTCTCCATCGCCGACCGCGTGGGTATTCTGATGGGCGGGCAACTGGTCTTCCTCGGCCCCCCCGCCGACCTCCGCCAGCCCACCGACCCTCGCGTGGCCGACTTCCTGAATCCCCGCATCGACCTCGAGCATCCCCGCTTCAAGCACCTGGAGACCTGATATGACGAACAACCCGCAACAAACCGCCCGCGTCGGCCTGTTCTTCCTCCTCGGGATGGCCCTCATCTGGGTCACCTTCGAGACCCTCAGCGGAGGCAAACTCTGGTTCAAGGACAAGGGCTACCAGCTCGTCGCCGGCTTCGACAGCTTAAAGGAGCTCAAGACCGGCGACGACGTCCGGATGGCCGGGGTGAAGATCGGCGACGTCGCCCTCACCCGCCTCGCCGGCCGCCGCGCTGAGGCCGTCCTCCGCATTGATTCCGACAAACGCATCAAGGCGGACGCCACCGCCACGATCATCACCCAGGGCCTGATCGGCACCGGCTACGTGAGCATCGACCTCGGCAGCGAGGCCGCGCCGGTCCTGCCCGCGGGGGCCGAGATCCGCACCGCCGCCACCGCCGACCTCAACACCGTGATGAGCCAGATCGGCGACCTCAGCCGCAAGCTCGAGGGCGCCCTCGGCGGCCTCGGCTCCGCCCTCAACGGCGACAGCCGCCAGCCCGGGCTGCTGCAAAAGGTCGATGCTATCCTCGCCGAGAACCGGGAGAACCTCAGCCGCACCACCGCCAACCTGCAGCAGATCACCGACAAGGTGAACCGCGGTGAGGGCACCCTTGGCCGCCTCCTCCACGATTCCCGCCTCCACGATGAACTCCTCGCCGGCGTGGCCGAACTGAAGCAGGGCGCCACTCAGGCCCGCGGCTTCCTCGCCAACGCGGAGGAGCTCGTGGCCGAGGTGAAGCGCGGCCGCGGCACCCTCGGCGCCCTCGTCTACGACCAAAAGGCCGCCGATGACCTGAAGGCCTCCCTCGCGAGCCTCCGCGAGGTCTCCGAGCAACTCGCGCAGGGCCGCGGCACCCTCGGCCAACTCCTCAAGGACGACTCCCTCGTCCGCGAGACCCGCGCCCTCCTCAAGAAGGCCGACCGCGCGATCGACAATCTCGACGACACCGGCCCGATCACCGCCGTGGGCGTGGTCGCCAACGGCCTCTTCTGACGCTTTGCCCCCGGAATTGGCGTGCCCCGCCGCCCGTTCCGGGACAGCTTCCGCCATGCAGACCCGCGAGGAGATCGTCCAGAATTGGCTGCCGCGGTACACCGGCGTGCCGCTGACCGAGTTCGGGGAGTACATCCTGCTCACGAACTTCGACCACTACGTCCACCTGTTCTCCCAGTGGCACCGCGTGCCGGTCCGCGGCCGCGACAAGCCGATGCCGAGCGCCACGGCGGACAACATCACGATCATCAATTTCGGGATGGGGAGCGCGACCGCCGCGACCATTATGGACCTGCTTTCGGCCATTCATCCGAAGGCGGTGCTGTTCCTCGGCAAGTGCGGTGGGCTCAAGCACCGGGCCGGCCTGGGGGACCTGATTCTGCCGATCGCCGCGATCCGCGGGGAGGGGACGAGCAACGATTACCTGCCGCCAGAGGTGCCCGCCCTGCCCGCCTTCGCCCTGCAGAAGGCCATCTCGACCACCATCCGCGACCATAACCGGGATTATTGGACGGGCACCGTCTACACCACCAACCGCCGCGTCTGGGAGCACGATGAGGAGTTCAAGCAGTACCTGCGCAAGATCCGGGCGCTGGGCATCGATATGGAGACGGCGACGATTTTTGTGACCGGCTTCCACAATGAGATCGTGACCGGCGCGCTGCTGCTGGTGTCCGACCAGCCGATGATGCCGGAGGGGATCAAGACGGCGGAGAGCGACCGCCACGTGGACGAGCATTTCGTGACCGACCACCTGCGCATCGGTATCGACTCGCTGAAGCAGCTGATCAACCGCGGCCTGACGGTAAAGCACCTGAAGTTCTAGGGTTCCGGCTTCGCGGAGGCTTTGGCGGGCGGCAGTGGTTTGGTGTGGCTGGGGCGCATCGCCCCGGGAATAGCAGACGGAAACCAATCCCGTACTGCCCTCACCTCCGAAGATCTCGGCGATGGCCACAAAAGGCTCAAAGGGCTCTTTCCCCGCTCGGCGCCGTGCGTGGCGTCTATAGACGCCGCGAGACCGCAGCGACGAACCTCTCGGTCAGGGCTCGATCCGCAGCGCTTCGATCCGCGAAGCCGTCCCCCCGGGACATTCGGTCGGCCTCGGCTCGGAGCCCTCCCGTCTGAGTCGCTCCCCGGTTCGCGTCCCCGGCGCCTATGGGCGCCACGCACGTCGCCGCCACGCCCTCGATCCTTTGAGCCTTTTGTGGCCTCCTCCTTTGCCGGAGCGATTGGTCAGGTAAGGGGGCCCGTATCGCTTCGCCCGGGGCGGACGGAAGCCAATGCCGGCTCACGCGAGGATTGCTCCGCGGAAGTGGGCGCGGACCTGAACCGGGGCGTCGAGCCCCAGCTACACCGATCCGCCGAGCCCCATCCCTCAGTCCCGCAACAGCGTGCCTTGCTCGCCGCTCGGCGGGCGCAGGCCCACGGCTTGGTAACCCCGCGGCGTCAACACCCGCCCCTGCGGCGTCCGCTGTAAGTACCCTTCCTGGATCAAGAACGGCTCGTGCACCTCCTCCAGGGTCTCCGCCTCCTCCCCCACCGCCACCGCGATGGTCGTGATCCCCACCGGGCCACCCCGGTAGTTCTCGGCCATCACCCGCAACATCCGCTTGTCCATCTCATCTAACCCCGCGGCATCGATCTCCAGCAATTCCAGCGCCCGTGCCGCCACCTCCTGGGTCACCCGGCCGTCGGCCCGCTCCTGCGCGTAGTCGCGCACGAAGTGAATCAGGTTGTTGGCGATACGCGGCGTGCCCCGGCAGCGGCGCGCGATCTCCCCGGAGCCACCCGGCTCCACCGGGATCGACAACAGCCCGCAGGAGCGCCGGATGATCGAGTCCAAGGTCGGGTGATCGTAGTAATCGAGCCGCGTCTGCAGGGTGAACCGCGAACGCAACGGCGCGGTCAGGAGTCCGCTGCGCGTCGTGGCACCCACCAGGGTGAAACGCGGAATGGACAACCGCACGCTCCGCGCGTTCGGACCCTGGTCGATCATGATGTCGAGGCGGAAGTCCTCCATCGCCGAATACAGGTACTCCTCGACGGTCTTCGGGATCCGGTGGATCTCGTCGATGAACAGCAGGTCACCCTCCTCCAGGTTCGTCAGCAACCCCGCGAGGTCCCCGGCCTTCTCGATCACCGGACCGGAGGTGACGCGCACGTTGCGGCCCAATTCCTGGCCTAGGATGAAAGCGAGGGTCGTCTTGCCGAGGCCGGGGGGGCCGGACAGCAGGACGTGGTTGAGGGCCTCGCCGCGGCGCTTGGCCGCCCCCACCATCACCTGCAGGCGCTCGACGGTGCGGGGCTGGCCCACGAAGTCCGCGAACGACAGCGGGCGCAGCGCCGCCTCCGCCGGGCTCACGGGCGCCTCGAGGGCGGCGGTCAGGTAGCCGAGCCCGCCGGCCGGCGGAGCGGCGGGCGGGACGGGCGGGGATTCACGCTTCGGCTTGGCCACAGGGATCGGCTAGGGCCCGCGACCAGACGTGGCAAGCCCCGCGACCGCCACGCCGGATCCGATTCCGGTTCAAAGCCCCTTCAGGACCGCGCGCAGCTGGGCCGCGTGGTCCTTGGTGTCGACCTTCTCCACCACGGCGAGGACGGTGCCGTCCGGCTCCAGCACGTAGGCGGCCCGGGCGGGGCCGGTGTAGGTGCGGCCGTACATCGATTTCTCGACCAGCGAATCCGTGGCGCGCGCGAGGGCGTCCTCGGGGTCGCTGACCAGGGTGTAGGGCAGCTTCTTCTTGGCGGCGTAGCGGAGGTGGGAGCCGCAGGTGTCGCGGCTGATGGCCAGGACATCGTACCCGGCCCGGCCGAAGGCGGCGGCCGCGGCGGCGAGGCTGTCCACCTGGCGGTCGCAGCCGGGAGTGTTGTTTTTCATATACACCGACAGGATGGTGCGGCGGCGGAGGAGCTGGCCGAGGGTGGTTTTTTCCTCGGCGCCGGCGCGGACGATCGAGAGTGGGAGGGAGGGATCCAGTTTCTGGCCGGGAGCGATCATAGCCGCGCAAGAAGGGCGGGGCCGGGCGGGCGTCAACCGGCGCGCCGGGAATTGCGCGGGGGCGGAAAGGGCGGGAAACCCGCCGGGCGGGGCCGTAGCGGCCGGGCGGATGAGGCTTTGACGGGCCGCGCCAAACCTTCCAACGTCCCCCTCCGATGAAAGCGGTCAAAGTGCCCGCGTTGGAGCTTTTCCTCCACGAGATGATCCCCCTCGCCAAGGCGATGGGGGTAGGCGTGGAGCTGAGCGATCACCGGGCGCTGGTGCTGACGGCGCCGAAGGAGCAGAACCGCAACTCGTTGAACACGGCGTTCGGCGGCAGCCTCGTGTCGCTGGCGACGCTGGCGGGCTACGGGGTTGTCTGGGAACTGATGCGCAACGAGCGGAACGCGGCGCGACCGGAGTGGAGCATCGTGGTGAAGGAGAGCCGCGCGGCGTACCGGAAGCCGGTGATCGGCGACCTGCGCGCGATCTGCGAGCGGCCGGCGCAGGCCGCGATCGCGGAGTTCAAGGAAGCCCTTTCGCGCTACGGCAAGGCGAAGCTGAAGCTCCGCGCCTCGATCGTCGAAAACGGCCAGACGGCCGTCGACGTGACCGCGGCCTTCGTCGTCACCCGCCCCGCCGCCCCCGCGTTAAGGCCCGCGTAAGCGCGGGACCGCGTGCGAGAGCAGGGCGTTAAATGTGCTTGGAGTCCGTCTCGTCCTTGCGGACGTAGCCGGTCTCCTGACGGGCGTGGTTGACCTGGTTCTTCTTCAGGTAGGCCTGGTAGACGTCGTCCGCGGACATCCCGAGCGTCTGGGCGAGGGAGACGAGGAAGTGGAAGAGGTCGACGACCTCGACGCGGGCGTTCTGCTCGTCGAACTTCTGGTACTTGGCCCACCATTT
>Ga0194133_10006577_pt1 | contig 14233 bp, 6 predicted proteins | sample TA2KigOf40mmetaG_FD_155448 | JGI IMG/M metagenome (GOLD analysis project Ga0194133, IMG submission 155448) | Freshwater microbial communities from Lake Tanganyika, Tanzania - TA2015055 Kigoma Offshore 40m | ecosystem: Environmental > Aquatic > Freshwater > Lake | place: Tanzania: Lake Tanganyika...
AAACGTTCTTATATATTTGGAGGTCTAAACACATGTGTTCAATACGATGTACAGCTGGAGACAGCGTTGAAATATAATGAAACAAAGTATACTTAACTACTTCTATGAGGTTAATCTTCCCCATTTTGAAACCATCTTAGCGTAAAATTTGCCATGATTGAGAAAACAGGTTTGGTTTGGTTTAGTTTAGTTTGCTTTGGCTCATCCAAAAACTTTCCATTCTAAAACATTCTAATCCTAGATGCAAGTTTTTGAAAAGCTTGTCACAATTGAGACGCTTGGGGAACGGAAAAGGAAATTGAATAGTCTTTAATTGAAAAGAAGTAATTTCCCTTTACCAATCAAATATTCATAATCAAGTGATAAAAAGCCAATTCGGGAAAAGTTTCGCAGAATCTGAAATAAATTTTCGGGATTCAAATCTGCAGCAAAAGGTGCCCGGGGGATTGAAAAGCTTCTTCGGGTTCTGCTAAACGTTTCAACGTTTGATAGGCAATAAAAAAGGCAAGACCGAGTTGAGACCAATCCAATATCTTTGTAAAAAAATTCGATACCGTCTGCTAGCTATCGTTTTAATCTAGTGGAAAAAGTTTGGAAGAATAGAAAAAACAACATAAAAGCAAAGTAAATACCCGGTATATCGGGAAAATATTCGTAGAAATAAGCAAAGAGTATTATAAGAGCTAATTTCAAAATTAACTTGCAAAGTATGAGTGCTCTGGCTCATTTTTAATTAGTAAAGAAAATTTTAGAGTCACCCCATAATCTCAAGGGGAATAATTCCACAAGAAAAAACAAATTTCTTGAGAAAATCATTAAGAATGAGGAGATAAATGTGTGGTTTAGAACACCCAAGAGAGATTTCCTAGTGGTGCTAGCTTATCGGGTGAAGAAAATCTTTCATAAAGTAGAGAGTTGATTAAATGAAAATGAGATAAGAAGATTCGATATCAATGTCATAAACGTGAGAGGAATGCTAATTAAAATGTGATACCTAATTACAAACACGAGGTTGGGCCTGCGCTTGTTTTTTTGCCTCTCAGTTGCATTAGATAGATTGGAAAAGCTGCCTTGGTTTCCCAAGATGAAATTTAAGAGAGATAAACTCACTCCTTCCTCTTTCTGTCCGTCTCTCAACCTATTTGGCGTTGAAAAGTCAGACTGTTTCCAAGTTTATGTAAAGATGTTAGTCACTTTTGATGAATCGACGATGCGGGATGATTCAATTTCAACATTAAAGTCAAGCATCCACTCTCCTTCTCTTCCAACCAACTTCCACCATCCACCAATTTCTAAACTTTTTTTTAGTTTGCTCAGTGCAGCAAACAACCTGGGCTAAATTTTCATCTGCATTAAACTGGTTAAATGGTGGAAGACAAACAATACCTCGTCACAATCAAAGTCAGTTTTCTATTCGAGATAGTACCGTACCATCTTTTGGAAAAGGGATTTGATTGGAAAAAGTTTTAAATAAGATTAAAATCAACGTCTGATTGATGCATGAGAATTTCGAAGCACCAATCCCTGGGTAGAATGGCAAATTTGTAAAAATTGTGCGCTCTTTATCTTTTAAAATGTGTCTCCAACTTGAATCAACATGCAGTTTTTGTTTTTTTCTCCAAGGAAAGTTTAAATCCGGATAAAGATGTTCTTAGCAGAGCGTGGCATAGAGAATCCTTGGTGTGCTGTTGTGGCAAATTAATTCTAAAGAAATTGAGACTTAAGCTATTTTTCTTGGAAAACTTTGGAAGTAAAAACTAGATAAATTTGGCTACACACGCAAATAATTGCTTAATTGGTTGATTTTAGCATTTTTCATTCTGTATAACCTAATAAACCTAATGGAAAAGGGAAAAAATAAAAATAAAATAAGATTGCAAGGTTTTTTGCTGATAGAATTTTTTAATGTTCTTAAACGAGAGCAAAAAAATAGTTGGTGAAGATGTGTCATTATCATTGCAGATAGGTTTGTGTCTAAGCTGAACATTGGGCCCAAGGCTTCTAAACTTTGCCAAAAAAAGTAATGCACTCGCCAATACTGTGTTAAAGACAAAATTATGTTTTTCTTCAAATGGGAATATTCTTTTTTTATTTGAATCCTTACACACTATGGACAGGAAGCTCAGATCGAAATTTATTGCCTTAAAGATAGGAGTTTTCACAATCACGATTCAAGCAACAACAGGCTGTTTAGGATTATAAACTAAAGTTTACGGCTACAGGTTGATAATGCTTCAAATTTGACAGGCATATTAAATTTTTATTTAAATTATTTAAGCTAAGATCTCGTGCAGAATCTTCTTTAAGTAAGTCCTCTGCAGACCTTATTTTCCTTCAAGATCAAGTGGTTTTTACTTCTACACAACCTAAGCACGTCATCCCCGTTTTTGCTTAAAAAGTATCATTTTATGGAAGAACGGCAAAAACGAAGAGCTGATTTATAGAACTGATCTTGATTTGTGAGCACAAAACTGGCTGACATTTTCGTAGGAAATTTGGCAAAAAATGTAAACTCGGGAAAAAGTTTGCTAATACATCTCCGTTGGATTCAGCAAAAAATTATTAAATATACAAAAATATTTGTTTTTTCCATTTTCATTTATTCAAACCTTGATCGAATTTCTCAGTGGTGACTGAGTTAATTCCACTTTGAACTAGAAGAGTAGAATTTATGGCCCAAAAGTAAATAAAGTGAAATTTTAATTGGTTGCTTCAAAACGCAAATGTGTCAGGAAAGGTTGTTTCTTGCTTGCTCATTTCTAAAATCCAATACTTTAACCACAAGGAACTTCAAAAAGAGTCTCAAGTCATTTTAACTAACTTACCTTCCTACGTACCGCAAGGAAATGAGATTATTTTACTGGAGCAATTAATGATGTGAAATAAAATTGTTTCCTTCTAGTATTTCTGAGATTTTCCTACTCAACTTTTTGTTTCTTTGTACTGAAAAGTCTAGTTGTAGGTTGAATCTCTAATTCTGGTTCTGGTTCTTGGCAGGTTTTTGTGAATAGAAAATCCCAATTGCAAAAGCTATTGTTCTCAGAAACTTGCATTCCAAACCAAAAACAGTGTTCATTTTCAAAGTTAAAATTTATACCTTTAAGCTAAAATTAAATTGTCATTTTGTAATTACTGAGATTGAATCATCAGTCTTTCTTGACATTGACTAGTCCCAAAGGGCATCTTCTACTTCTCAATAATAATAACCAATGACACAAACTCATTTTATACGCATTAGATGAATAGAAAATGAAATTGACTTTAATGCAACCACACTTGTGTGTCAGAAATTCAACTGGAAAGTCTACTTCCCTTTTCTTGCTAAAAAAATAAGTTCAAAGGTGAAGATAACTCAGAGGTTATATCATTCTGCTCTAAAGACAAAAAAAGGTTATCTAAATTGATCACTTTTTCTGAAAAATATCTTTCAATTTGTCAAGCTCTAAAGTGCATCTTCAAAGAAAATGAATTTTAAGTTTTTAAATCATCAAAAGTATGATATCAACCTAAACAATTTATTTTTAATGTTTCTTTCTTTGGTGTAATACATTCTTCTTTTTTTGGTGTAGGTGCATAAATTTCAGCTGTTCGAAAAACATTTCCCCTCAATTTTTGAAATCCTCATTGTTTTGAATTATTCATCTCTGGTTATCTTTTAATATCTTGGTAAGCCAAACTCTCAATATTTCACTCTGCTTGAAAGACCAAATTAGGCTTTTAATCAAACTTTGTCTGCCCAAGGTCCTCTTAAACTGCTGATTTGGCTGGCGAACAAGAAAATTACTTTTGACCATAAATATGCCTTGACCTCTTCTGCCTTATTAAAATACGAAATCTAAGGCAATTTATTGAACTGAACAATTTAAACTTGATTCAAAAGTAATGGATTTTATGTTAAATATATTTATTTGAATGTTTGTCCGGGTGGGAGCTGGTTTATTTGATTCCAGCAACCGTGAAATTCGTTTTGACATTTTACCCTTAGGATCACTTGCTTGCTTTCATTGAGACAAATAAAACCCCCGAAAATTCTACAACCCAATAGTACTTTTAAAATATTGGAAATTATCCCATGGATCTGTTGAATTTTCCATTCGTAAAAGTTGATATTTTGCAGTTGACTCACGAGACTGAGACTGAACTTGTTTTGCTTCCTCCACTTTACTTAACAAAAGATTTATGAATTTAAAATTGCTTTGACCAATCGAAAAACACATGATGAATAATGTGCTCCTGAAGAAAACCCTGACAAACTATTTACTTTTTTTGCTCAAATTCTTAAGGCTTCACAGTTAATCTTGCAACCTGAGTGAATCGATTTATTTTTGAAAGGATTTTTTTTAATTTATTGTCAATCCTTTTATGAGATAAGTTTGGCATCCGAATGAAATAACTTAAACTATTTTACGTATCAAGAACTGCCAAGATTTGTTTGATTAAATTCCCATTTTGGGTAAGACTTTTCTATTTAGAACGGAAGAAATTTCTAATCAAATTAATTTCATTTCTGTAAAAAAGCAATTTTGAAGAAAAGGCTCCATTGCAAATCTTCATGACGTCTTGGATTTATGTGGATAAAAAATAAAAAATTGTACAGGACTTTTTTTGTTGGTTCCCTCAATAAAATGTACATTCTTTTTTGTATGGAAATTGCTGAAACGTCGTTCTACTCCATTGTTTCTTGCTCACAATCCATCGGCTAGGACAAAATGTGACTCAAATTGAATCACTGAGATCTACGTATAACCATAGTCCATAGGAGGCAAGTGATAAGATAGGCTGAATAGCATGCCAAGAACCTTTTTTAGTGATTCTCCTGCCCTTTTAGTCATACTTCTTCTTTCTGTTTTCACAGACAATTTGTCTGAGAATTTATACAGCAGATCTAGCCATCCAGCTAGCAAGAAAGGTATAACATTTAGGTTCAGCCCCTGAATAATAATGATTTGTGTCTTGGTTTTTTTATCTCTTTCTTTGCTCAGTTTCTTTTTATGTTTCCAAAAGTAGACTCTGTTTCCATTTCAAATTCAATTTTCCATTCAATCAGCTGTTTATATCTGACAACTAAAGGGGAGACTCTGAAAGGCAATCTTTATTTCTAAGAAATAATTTGCTCATTTGGACGATATTTTGACGAAAATTGCTTGGTATATTGGTATATAAAATATAAAATTAGTAAGTTATCACATATTTGAGCTTCTTGCTTCCCCTTTCTCGCCGGTGGTCAAAATTAGCATGAAATGTCATCTGGATATTTTGCCTTTCGTGTCCCCAACCATGCATAAACGATGATCCGCTCAACACTCAATTTTTCGTATTGGCTGTTCACACTTTGATTTCTTGTACTGTTCTAAGTGTTTTTGTGTCAGATCTTCTATCCTGGGACAATAAGATTGCCTGGCAAGAAATATTAGGGTGCGAAAACTATTCATTGGGAAAAACAATCAAGACAACTGCATTCATACTTTGCTGCATTTAGACATTGTCAAAAAATATTGAATGGATTGAGAGCTCGAACAATTGTCATTTATAAAAAGGAAGGATTTTTCCAGCTTTTTTGCTGACGTGTCTGCTTCTCGACTGCCAAAAGCGTTAATTAACTCTGATTTAATTGGCATGATTGATTTTGCAAAGAAAACTCATTCTTCAAAGTACCTTAACTATTTTCGAGTTTATCTTCTAACAAAAATTTACATTCATATTTTGAAAATAAATTATTGATGAAAGGTGAAGTGAGATGAAAAAGAAGCATTGCAACAACAAGTTTGCCCCTCAGCATGAGCATTAGACGTTAAAAAAAGTTTTTATTCTCAAAGGATCCATTTGCGTGTTAGATAAATGCTCGTTTTGAAATAAATTTTAATAGCAATGAAAGGTTTTATTGTAAATGTCAGTGTCTCTTTTCAATGCAGCCTTATTCTATCAAAGGGTCTAGCCTTGATTAAGTTAAGAAAGTGTTTAACGTACAACCCTTCAGTTTCTCCTCTTTTCTCCTCTGTAAAAGGGGATGACAATTCGTGATCTTTGAGTGAAACGAACGACATTTGACATTAACAACGAAGATTTATGTACTATTAAAACAATTATCTGATTGGCTCGATCACTTTGTTTAGCCGAAAACGTGATTCCCAAGGGAATTATGATCTTTCCATTTCAAATATTGCCATAAATTCTAAGTAAAGTCTTTTTTTGTTTTACATCTAATCAAGAGAAAATTTGAATTCCTTTGTAAGAGAGTATGAAAAATTTGAATGCATCTTGATTCCTCTGAGCAAAAATCTCAAACAAAAAAATTGAGATGAGAATGAAATTTTCATTTCAGTCCTTCATTTATGGTAATTTTAGATCTGCTGGTCCCTTCGTATTTGAGTTAAATTGAATTCTGTCAGATTGTTTTTCTTCGTAGAATTTGATTGTCATTCAAGATAATTTAGTTCCCGCCTAAAATTCAAGTGGTCTTTGGAAAACTGTGAAGAGAAAAAAGTATTGACTTGCATAAGTTTTTCGTTAATTTCTACCTTTTTAGTGGAATATTATACGTACAGCAGATGAGAAAAATGCAACCGCCAAATATTTTTGGACTTTATTTACTGTCATAAATTTTTGTCACTGGATTTTCTTAACTGCTAGAAATCTTATGTTCTTAGTATCTAAAATAAACTAGATTAATCAAATAAGCATATGTTGTTAATGAATAAAAATCTCTTGATGTCGAGGTGAAAGCAAGCCTTGAAGCAAATTTGTATAATGTCTGCCCTTCACGTCCTTTTTGCATTAGGCTTGACATCTGAAAGAGAATCTTTAATAAAGAGGGAAAGAGAGGCCTTGCAAGACATGGAGAAAAAATTTGGAAGCCATGATATAATGAAATGAATAAACGAGCATGAAATGTAATTAAGTTGGACTCGGCAACATTAGTTCTACAACAAAGCACAGCACGAGACGAAAAATATAGGGGGTTCCACAAAATCTACTATACCACAAAATGACATTTAATATGACACTAACAAACATGAAATAATTTCTCTCTTGATGTTCAACAACAATTTGCAGTTGGGGGTAAGCAATCTTAAATGTCTTTAAAAAGGCAATCTTCTTCTCTAATCATATTTTATTCATTTAACTTAGACAAAGGCCTGGCAACAACTTTGTAAAAAAACTGAATTGTCTTGAGAGAGAGAGTATCTGAAAATCACGATGGTTGAAGTTTAGTGCTTTAAAATAAAATCTTTTGTCTTGTGACAAAAGAGCTAAAAAGGAACATATGATTGTCAGAATCTCAAAAAACTTAACTTCTGATCAATTGGCCGGTGAGATATCTAGCTAGGTACTTATTTTAAGCCCTTATGTTTAAATGCTTTCTGCCCAGATCTTATCATGAATAGAAAAAACCAGCATATTCACTATTATATTACTAAAATGATTCAAGAGAAGTTTTTAATTGGAAAAAAGAAGAGATGATTGCCCAAACCAGTCAAACTTGTACTTTTTCAGAAAGGCATAAAATGAGAAAATTAAAAAAAAAGCTATTCCCGAGCCAAAAGTATAAAAAGATTTTTTATTTTATCAGAGCTATGATCTTTCTTAGTTTTTTCTGGATATCCAAGAATTGGCTGAACGCTTCACTTACAATATTTTTAAATCTATTCGCCACTTTAGAGGATGCTAGCAAGTTTTTATCATTTTTTCTAGCTTAGAGTCATTTATAATATATGGTGTAATTCCTCTCAAGGTAAGGAGTTTTTGTACGATTATTAAATAGCACAAAAAAGCTCAGTTCCAAAGTAAATCATGTTTTTTTCTCCTGTGAGAAATGAGAAATAGAAAGAACGGGTTAAAAATAAGAAGAAAAATGAGGAGCATCACCAGCATTTTATTAAATTATAAAATTTTCCCTTAAGATATTTTAAAGATACCGCTATAAACATCAATATAAGCTTGAAACAAAGATTATTCAAATACAATGTCTAGAATTTATGTGAAACGTATCAAATAGAGAAAGCTGGGATGACATTGAGCAAGCTCAAATAAGATGCCACCAAAGTTAACCTTTTTTACACAAAAAGATCAATCGAACACAAAAAATTCTTTTATCACAAAAAGCATTATTCGATTTTGTAAAGAGCCAAACTTTTTAACATATCCTTAAACATACCAAGCATCTGGTTTTGATTTATCATGCTTGGAGCTCGACAGAGCAAAAACATTCTTTCAACGTGAAATCTCATTCTTTACACCGAATTTGTAACCACATAGATAAATATTAATAGTTTTCATAAACTCACTCTATCACACCTGAACCTTTTCACTTCAATTTCAAAATGTGCATCAAATATAAAAAGCTTATTTTGAAATTCATATTTACTCCTTTCTAACTTTTAAATCAAATAAGGAATATTCTGTTTAAACCATTTTTTCGCTTTTCGATGAAATTTTTACAAAAGAATTAAGTGAAACAAACTGTTTTATTATAATGTTTTGGTAGATTTTCCCTGGTTGACGCAGACTGTTACAAGTCCCATCTAGATTTTCTGTCCGCTTCTTCGTCTTGAATACAAAATTGGATTTTTGTTGTGTATTTAATTTTTTTCTGCTTTGAAGGAAAGTTTTGTTTGTTTCATAAAATATGTAATAATCTGTAAAATAAAATTGGTGGTTGACCCAAAGGATCACTTGAATAGTGCCTGTTTGACTTTGGTTTTATTATTCAATACAAATATCAAATCTTTTTGGACATGCCAGCTTTTGAAATTTTTTTGACATTTGTCTGACAGCCAACTAGATTTTCCTGCACTCACATTTATGCAGAACAGATCTTTTGTTGGTAAAAAAAGTTTGTGACACGGTTCACGTGAACTTCATGGCTCTAACATCAATAGTTGGTTAGTTTTATATTACCAATACTTTTTTCCTGTTTTTTCATTAACTCACCAACAAGCAAGTCTTTGTCAACTTTTTTTGAAAGATTTTTTTCTTCAATAGAAAGTTGGCCGCATATGGCTTACATGAAAAAGGTTTACTGACCAACTCTTTGCCAACGAAATTCACCAAGTACAAAATACATCTTGAGACAATAAAACCTTGTTTGAAATAGGTTGGAAACAAGGCATATACATGTATCTTGGAGCATAAAACCAAATGTCAAACTATTCAAAAAAGAGTTGCACATATAACATGAAATGTTGAGACTTTTTCCTCCAATACTTTTTCGTGTCTCCTCTACGTCGAAATCGACAACTGTTCCAAAAAACTGAGCCCGTTTACCAATAATTTTATTGTTAAATTCACTTTTTTGGTTCTTCGTCGTTCTCTCCTACTTTCTCTGTTTGTGTCTGTCAAGGCCAACACGATCTAGTTTCAGACAAGTTATGTGAGTAAAAATCTGCTGCCTTAGCATGTCTATTGCACAAACATTAATCAAACATCCTTTGACCGAAATTGTAAGCAAGAAAAAGTCTTCTCTCGCTGTAAAACTCCCTTTAGAGAAATTCTATTGAAATCTTGCAAGGGTTTCTCATTCTCACAACTACCTTTTTCTCCTCCCGTCCAGCCTATACCCATACATCCCATAAAGCAATATTTTCTCTTTTGAAAGCTTCTTAACAAAAAAACACTTTTTACATCTGTCGAAGCATTTTAGGTGTCTGTTTAGCCTGTACAAAAGCGTCATTGTTCATATCCTTTGGCCAGTTGGGCAGAGACTACATAAATCTTTAGCAAAATGATCTTCTTCTTCTTTCTTCTCACTTATAAGGAAATAGATTACCCCTTTTAGCGAACGCTAAAACGTAAGCAAAATTCGGATCCTTATTGTTCTACTAAATCAAATTGATTCGGAAAGTTTCTCATCTAAGCAAGGCAGTGTGACGAAGAAATTCACTCAGGAAACATTCGTATGTGTGACAAGAATTGTAAAGTAGAGTTGAGCATCCACATCCACATCCACACCCACACCCTCACCCACTTTCACACACATCGATCGTATTTTAAGTTTTCACCATCTTTTACTTGCACCAGGGTCTTTTTCTTTCACCTTTTTCCCATCTTTCAACTAATTCCTCCTTTCAAGAATTTAACCAGGGTTCTATTTCGTTTCCTCACTCTTTTCAGCAAGCTTCAATACTTAGCTCAAATGAAGTGAATATTTTCCTCTCCTCGGTCATGAATATCAAACAATTTTTTGGGGGCAAATTTCCTTAAAACGTGTTCATAAGCTTTTTTCCCTTTCATTTTGTCTCGAAGGCCTCCAGCTATTTCGGTCTAATCTCACTACAGTTTTTCTCGGCCGAAGGGCAAAAATCTCTAGATCTGAAAGTGAAGACAACATTCTAAATGATTCATTCAAGCAAGGGAAAAACCTACAGCCCTTTTCAACCTAACTCTAAGCCATCATGAACTATGATAAAGATAACCAAGTTATGTCGTATAAACGTGTAATTTATCAAATCATTTGCATTCATATGATGAAAAGGGACAAAACGAGTAAAGTTTCTGATCATAACGTTTACATTTCAGAAGATAATTTTTTTCATGTTTCATTGAAGGCCAGGGCACTTTATTATGTGCATTACAGGACATTTTTTGCTGGGATTTTGCGCTCTTTTGATGTTTTTACTGTCCAGAGATCAAAGGTTGGTACCCGGGATTGAATTATAGAACCATCAGATGTTGATTTGCAGTCAACACCCTTATAAAAGTCTCGACATGGACATAAAATTACAACTCATCTATGGTCTCTGCAGATTACAATTACCCTGGCTGAGGGTACCTTTTTGATTTTATGCAACCCTGGGTTGCAAAATGGCTGGCATTGCCGGGGATTAAACTCACAACTTTAGATATTAGTTCTCAGTCGGGTGCCCATGACCTCTAAAGGCGACTCCAGATTTGTTAATTCAAGAAATGTTATTTATTAGTCATTGTACTCTTTTTACTCTGAATGAGAAGACCTAATTGGGTGCAAAAAGAATTTATTAGTCATTGTACTCTTTTTACTCTGAATGAGAAGACCTAATTGGGTGCAAAAAGAAAGCAGGCATCAAATCCCAGAACCTTAGATATCAAAATTTCAGAAAGATTCCCAGCCCAAACCAGTTTCAGATGATTTTCACATTGTTGGATTCATGGATTTTGGAATCTGGATAAACTTTGTTGTGACAGTTTCAGCTTTTTATTTAGATTCTAATTTCTGACATTCTACTTGCAATGCAGTTTAGATTTTGCATTTATCAAGATTGTGAGGGGTTCTACAAAAAATACTTTCCAACAATTACAGCAAAGTGATTTTATCAAAATGAAAAATAAATTGAAAACAAAAACACACCCTTGGATACTAAAAGCGACAAACATTAATCAAAACGTGGGAAATTTTCTTAGTTTTTTATTAATGAATTTTTAGCTTAGTCTTGTAGTTACCTGTTTTGACAATTTAAAAAAGGTTTTTTTCTTCCCTCAACATATTGATCAAATTTTCTTCTCAAAATAATTGAATCATTAGTATTTGTTATCCATATGAGTCTAAATAAAGCCTTTGTTCGATGGAGAAATAAGGTGACTTTTATTAAGGCAAAAAGTAGACGAATCAACGAACACCATTTTCTAATCTCGCAACATTTACCTTATGACATACAGTATTTTTTGTTTGTATTTGTATAAAACTCTGCTCCATCGAAATTCACAACAATAGTAAAATACAGTAATTGATTGTTAATGATGTTGACAGATATTCAAAAAAGAAAAGAAAGCACATTTTCAAAATTATACACAGGCATTGTGACTTTTATAAACTTTATTAGACAAAACATTATTTTCAGCTTGCAAAAAAGGATAAAAATGAAAAATAAATTACTTCAAAATTAGAAAAAGAAAAGCTTATTAGAAAATGAGTGATTAATTCTTATCAGAGATTCGAACCGTTAGGGCGTGAGCAATCCAGAATCTGATTTGCCAAGTGGGTATTAATTTGAATAAATTTGATTTGCTACCAAAATGAAAAGCTTCATTAAGGCATTTTCTTTTCAATTTTCATTTCATCTCCCCCCTTTGAGTCTAAAAATATTAATCTGTTTTCATATTACTTAGAAAGCTCCCATGATTTTTATTCCAAAATTGGTCTAGCGTTTCTCTCTTTTTTAGCACCTAATTTTTATTCATATAAATTCTGTTACAAAATAGTTTGCAAAAAATCTTCTTATAATGTCAAGGAGCCATCGAGGTTTTTTCCTTGGTGGCAAAAACGAACCTGTTGGAAGGTTTGAATGGTTTTCTGATTAATGGAAGAGGACTTTTTAGTTGGCATACAACAGAAAAACAGAGAGCAGAAAAACTTCACGAGTATCTATCTATCTTTAGCAATTTTCTCGGGTTCGACCAGAAACGTACCAATTTCTAGCTAATCGTTCTCAGCATGCATAGAGATTAAACAACGCCTTAACTAATTCGTGTCAGGATTAATTTTTTATTCAAGTTGAACTGCGATGGCCCGGTTGCAATAAGGACAAGTCTCTTTCCTTCCCTGACAAGGGCATGTTGAATACCATTCTTTATTAACAATGGGAATAATTCATGGGGTTCTAAAATAAACTTGTAAATGATTGACTCGTTATGGGTGGAAACTATTTGGATAAGGCTGAAAAAGAAAGTAAATTAAAATAATAGTAAAGTAATAATAGACTGTGCGAAAAATTAACCATTCAATAAATACTCAAGTGGATGAAGGTATTTTCCAATTACTTTGAGAACGTGAGAAATGGTTTTTTTGCTTTTCTATGTGTTGAATATTTTTTTCTACTTTTCTAGGTAAGTTAATTATTATCCTGCTAACTGGTCTATTGGATAAGTTGATTTTTTTTAATATTTGAGATAATATGGTTCAAAAAAACTCTGAATCTTTTACTTCCAAATAAAAGTCAACTTATACTTTTTCACTTTTTCATTCAATATTACTTCCCCTCATTATTCTTTTTTTAAAGAAAGTTTCTCTTTGAGCATTTTGAACTTTCACTAGCTGAAAGTTTTTGAATTCTGCACAAACTTTTATTTATTTTACTGCAACATTCTGAATGTCAAAAGGCTTCGCTTGTGTGTCTGGAGTTGTGACTTGATTCAGATATGAATAAAGCAACATATACCTGGAGGTCAAACTCAAAATTGATACTTTTATTCGAGGAAAGCAAAAAAGATAGTTTCCTTAAATTGTCAGTTGTATTCCTTCATAATAATGGCTAAATTGTTACCTTAAACAAATCAGAAATGGAAAAGTCTCAAAGTTTTCCTACTTGTGTCATACATTGGTTTCCAAGGTCACAACGTAATCCATTCAGCTTGAGTTGATTACTATATGTGAACGAACAAATAATTCTTCTTTTTCTCTTCTTGCAAAGTCGAGGCTAAGGCTGCCATTGACGCAGGGGCGTAAAGCACAATGGTAAGCTAGGAGGGTTGACACTTGTTTGGTATGACTTGATCCGAACTCAAATAGAAAGAAAGAAAAAGGGTCTCGGTTGTTGATGAATCGATCTTCAATGTCCTTCACAAAACTACTCGGTTCATGGCTTGCAAAAATACCTGATTTTCTTTACCATAATTAAGAGCGTCACAGAATCTGTTTTTAGACTTTGGGTAAAAAAGTGCTCTACAAATCATCAGGTTTGAAACTGCCTCTGACTACGAGGCCGACAGTCAAATGCTTCTCAAACCTTTTGCTTCTATTTCTGCAAACAAAATTGAAATCAAACAAAAAGTTTTTTCCTCAAAAAAAACATCAAGAGAAACAAAAAGGGTTTTAGTTTCTTCCACCATCTTGAAGATTTTCTTCCCAATGGATACTGACAGACGCTAAAAAATCTCAGAGAACAAACAAATAGCAAACAAGAAAAAGAGGGGCCAAAAAAAAGAACACTTGCAAATATTTTTTTTTTTTAAATCTTTTATAGTACGCCTTGCAAATTTTTTTCTTTTCATTAAAGGCACACTTTTTTTGGCTGGGAATTATTTAGTTGTTTTTTTGGCAACCCGGGGTCAAAGGTTGCCTGGAGCCGCTGGGGTTCGAACCCCAGACCCTCAGATTCCCAGCCTGATGCCATGACCATTCGGCCACGGCGACCCCTTACTTCTGGTAATCTTCCATTTTCGCCTCATCTGAAAAAGTAACACTGTTTTGGGCAAAAATTACACAACTGTTGAAAATGTCATGCAAAATACAATACACAAATGACAATATACCAATACATAG
>Ga0194133_10006578_pt1 | contig 14231 bp, 6 predicted proteins | sample TA2KigOf40mmetaG_FD_155448 | JGI IMG/M metagenome (GOLD analysis project Ga0194133, IMG submission 155448) | Freshwater microbial communities from Lake Tanganyika, Tanzania - TA2015055 Kigoma Offshore 40m | ecosystem: Environmental > Aquatic > Freshwater > Lake | place: Tanzania: Lake Tanganyika...
TGGAAAAAAGATTCTTAGTCTTGGACGAAGTTAAATAATAAAATGTTTGAATATTTACTTACTCAAGTCCAAAATGGTGGCTTGGTTAAGCTTAAGGTTTTCCACCACCCAAACAAAATTAGTCTCCAAATTGTGAAAGGTTTCAACAAATTTGGCTGCATCTAGTTTCTTTCTCCAAGATTGAATCTCTTCAAGACTTGACTGTAGGCTTGCATAAAAACTTTTTAATTCTGACAACTTAGTTTCATATTCTAAATTCTTTCTCATTTCTTTTTCTTTATAACATTGACCGAGCTCGTCTAGAAAAACCAATTGGAAATTTTTTAAAAACTCTATTTGTGATCCTTAAAAAATAGCTTCCTGGGGGACCTGTAAGTTTTAGACTTTCATTCATCTGTTCAATTTTTTGCATGACAAACTTTTGATTTCTTTTTGAATCGACCTCGATTTGATTTAACTTTTCATTGATCGAGTAAACATCTGACAAAAGATTGTTTTCACTGCAATCGACCTTTTCAAACACAACCTCGAATTCTTTGCGCAAGTCCTCAATTCTCTGAGTAATATTTCCAAAATCTTTTTCTTTGGAGTCTATTTTTGCATTGAGATGACCCATACTGGATGAATTTTTTGACATCTGGACAGAAGGAAATCTTTATTAGTTGTTATTTGAGGTACTAGCTTTAGAACACATACCTGTTCAGTGACTGTTTGAAAATCTGCTTTGAGGTGCTTTAGGGAAGAGTCTATATCTGACGCAGTCGAGGATAATGTGCCAATATCAGATTTAAGATCATAAACCTCAGCAACTTGGATTTCTAGTGAGTCGATTCTTCTTACAGCATTGGTCACTTTTCCTAAATCTATTTTAAGATGTTCAAGAGCTGAACTGATCCCCTCAATCACGTTGCAATAACGCTCCAGGTCATCAAATTTCTTAGAGAAATCCTCAAATCTGGATCAGAAAAATTCAATTAAGAAAACGTAGGTGGCTCAGGAAAGTGTTGGATCATGAACTGAATTGGGATAAATGAACAAGCCTTGTAGGTGATGAAGAGTGCTGGGTAGGGGCTTTTGATTGATAGTTGGGCAATCCAGAAGATGTGGGAGAGTTTTTGAAAATTCAATAGATTACTGATGATAGAAGGGTAGTGCAGAGGCAGCTAATTGAAAGGGAGTGCTGGTGAGAGTGGAGTACTGTGAAGGAACATAACGGATTAGAAGGTAAGTACAGTGGAGTGTAGGAAGACAAGTTAAGTTTTTGAGAGGAGGGGTTGAGGGGTGCTTGGGAGAAATCTTGGGAAACTCAGCTGATCTTAGTGTTTTAAAAAACATCATTATTCCTATCAAAATTGAGCAGCGCTGCAGGTAACCCTTACTTGTGGTTCAAAGAAAAAATTGACTTATATTGACTTTTTTGAAATTACTTAATGGTTTTTACCTGTGCCTCAGATTCTCGTTCAGACTTTTCACACTGAAGCTGATTTCTCCATAGATTTTGCTCTTTTCTTCTTCGCACTTATTCTCAACTCTGAGAACATTTGTCTCAAAATGCTCAACTTTTTCGACCAATAATTTTTGCTTGTCATTGAAGTTTGTCTCGAGAAGATTCAAACTGGATTCAAAACTTGATAGTCTGTTTTGGAATTCCTTCGCTGCTTCATTTGAAACTTTTCCTTGAAGAGCCTCCTGACTTTCGACAATCTTTGTGAGATTTTCAAGCTGTGCTGTTTTATCAGAAAGCTTTTCTTCCCATAAAATTTGGTTGTTTTCCAACTTAGTCTGGAAATCTACTTGAGAGAGTTTGATGTCTGTAAACTTGGAACTGATAGAGCTGAAATGATCCTGAAGCTTTTCGACATCACCCTGAAGGATATCAATTGTATTTTTACTTACGCAAACTTCTCCCAACTCTTTTACAACGTCCTTTATCTTTTTTAATTCGCTTTTGAAATTTTCCTGTTTCAATTGTAATTCCTTAAGATGGTCTTCAATTTTTACTTCAAGACAATGGAAAGTCTCTTCGTTAGCTGCCTTTGATTCTTCCCTCAGCTTGAATAAGTCATTTGTAAGAAAATCTTTGGATAAAATCAATTCATCCAGTAAAAGTTGAAACTCTGAGTGTTTTCGGCGTGATTCAGATTCTGAATTTTCAACAGCTTGACAAATGTTGGCAAAGTTTTCAAGCTTACTTTTAATTGTTTTGATTTCAGAATCAAAATCATTGAAAACTGTGTCATTTTTTGCTCTTGAGTTTTCTGAATAACTTTCAATAATTTCATAAAGGTGTGAAATCTCTTCTTTCTGATGTGCTATTTTTCTTTGAATTTCTTCAAGTGAACTTGAGGTAAAGCTGGTCAAACTTTCATGGTTAGACATTGATTCTGCATTTACTTTCTGTGCAAACATGTCTATTTCCTTCAGAGTTTGTTGCATCGTTTTAATGCTGACATTTACCTCACTTCTGAAATTGACTAAATGCTCGAGAGATTTCTTATTTAATTGGGAGCAAGACTCGTCAATGCGTTGGTAGAGTTCATCTTCCAGCCTTTGGATATGTTCTCTAGACTGTAGTTGTTGTTGACCAACCATCTGTTGGATCTCGTCGTTTCTCAACTCGCAATTGGAATCAATTTTGGCAATGAGACCTTTGAGTTCTTCATGAGATGCGCTGGATGCACCATTCATCATCCGCTTTAGTTCATCTAGTTCACAGGATTTGGATTCCAGCTCCATCTTGAACATCTCAACGTTGGACGCTATCCGTTCGTTAATTTCTACCATAGAATCATTGAGTTTTTCTTCAAAATCTTCAGTTATTTTATGCTCCAGGTCAGATGTTGAGTCCTCTATGATTTTGTAAGCATTTTTTAGCCTCAAGTTCATATCAGAATATTCCTGGTTGCTTTTGTTGTAGATGTTAACTAGATCAGAATAGCGTTCAGAGACCTCCCTAGATACTTTCCCAATTCCATCCATGAAGTTTTTTCTATCATTGTCCCAGTCTTCCCGCAAAGACGTGATGTTGCCTTTTGACTCAAGTTGCAAGTTTGATAGTTTTTCTTGAATGACATTTAAATCACTGCATTGGAGTTTCTCTAGTTGAGATTGTAACACATTTGTGGTTTCAAAAATGTCAGACAAACGTTCTTGAAGAGACGAAAGATCCTCCTTTGTCTGAAGTATGGAAGATCCATTCTCTCCAATTATTTTATTCAAGCTTTGAATTTCGTCGCAAGATTCTTGCACAATTTGGTAAGTTTCTTGCTGCCGAAAAAATATTTGTTTCCACTTTAGATCTTGTTCAGCTAAAAGCTCTTTTTTTATCTCATTACAATTCGAATCTAATGTTCGACTCATGTTTTCTTTCAGGTCTGCCAAACTAAGACTGACAAGTCCAAGTTTCTCTGTTATGGACAAAGCTTTCACTCGAACAGATTCTTCGACTTGTTTCCTCACCAGATCAATCTGTTCTTCAGTACCAAAGCTCCCCAATTCCTCCAATATTTGCTGTCTGTCAACTTCAAGCTTAGAAAGACTATTTTCAAGCTCGTCTTGCTTCATTTCAACATTAGAAATTTTTATCTCCACTTTTTTCTGTTCAATTAGATGGTCGTTCACCAATGTTGCATATTTCAAATCAAATTCTTGACAATTTTTCTCGACTTTTTCTGTCGTTTGATTGTAAGAAGAATTAGCTTGCATTATGTCAGATTCCATTTTTTTCAAGCATTCTTCGATTCCACTTTCAACTTGGCTTAACTTCAGGTCAACTTGAGTCAAAAGCTGAGTTTCAAACTGCTTCTTTGATTGCTCGCTTTCTTTCAAGGAAGATTCCAAGGCCAGACGGAGCAATTGTAGGTCATTGCTCGAATCGTTTTGGTGCTGAATAAGATCTTGTTTTAATTGAGATCCTTGGGTAGTGCATGTCTTAAGTTTTGCTTCCATCTCTTCAATTTTTTTAAACTGTACCAAAGCATCGATTTGAAAAGACTCTGTGTTTCCGCAAGTCTCTTTCAATGCATTGTTTTGACCCTCAATCATCTTTTTTGTGTCCCTTATTGACTTGCTGGTAAGGTTTGAAAATTCAGCATAGTTGGTTTCGAGATCTGCAACTTGTTTCTTAGACCTCTTTTGTTCCTCCAACAGAATTGATAATGACTCTTCACATGATTTCCTTGTTGCATCTGATGACAATTGGATAGATTTGCTCAAATCTTTCTCAACCTGATTGACAGTCTTTTCTTGACTCTGAATTTTGTCGGAAAGAATTGAAAAATTCTCGTTGGACTTTTTCAAACTAGTCTCTATTTTTGCCTCAAGTTTTTTGTCTAAGTCATCAATTTTAAACTGCCAGTTTTTTGACAAAAGATCTGTTACTTTTGTTTTCAGCTTTTGAATTTCATTGTAATGATTGTCTGTCAGCTTTTTGCATGCTGAGATTTCCTTCTCATTTGTTTCAAAACTCTTTTCTAGAGATTTAACTTTAATAATGTCCTGAGAAGATTTTGCAGTCGCTTTTTCTAAAGTGTTAATCTTGTTGGCCAAAATTTCAACTTGTTTCAATTCTGTCTTGATTGTCTCGACTTGCTTCCCAGTTTCGTTGTGCATTTTCTTGAAGGTATCCATCTCGTCCTTGCGGTCCACAATCTTCTTTTCCACAGATTCTATTTTCACCTTATTTTCGTTGCTGTTACGTTTAATAGTCTCCACACTCGATGATAAGGTTTTCAAGGTTGACAATTGACCCTCCAAATCTTGGTTTGTTTTAACCAGATTTTTCATTTTACTTTCAATTTCTTGAATTTGTTTTCCGTGTTGCGAAAGCTCGTTGAAATTTCTTTCGCAAGTCGAAAGTCGTGTTGAAAAACTCTTCATTTCTGAATCATTCTGCTTCACCAACGTTTGGGTCTTGAAATGTTCAAGTTCAGATGAATTTTTCTCTCCTATTCAAAGATTGCAGGTTAAAGGTTGCTTATACTTTTGCATTTTAAATCAGTTAAGGGAGTTATTTTTGAAAGATATATTTATTTTGATCCCCCAATAAACTACATCAAGATTAAATGTTCACTATATAATGACATGCAAACTCCTGCATGTTGTAAGAATCTGTTGTGAGAAAGTTTCATTTGCAAAGTCAAAATCTTTTTCACACTGTTAAGGTATTGGGAGAGAATCTTGACCTTTCTAGGTCAAAAGTGACAGTTTCATGCAATGCAATTTTTCTCAGAAAATAGATCAAATAGTCAAAAATGAATAAATTTTCCCTCTGAATTCATGGGCACCGAAACAAAATCATACTTGCACTGATAGACTCCTGCTTCAGATTGTCAATTCCATTTTTCAAAGCTGCAATTTTCCCCTCATAAAGCTTTTCAATTTGTGACGTTTTCTCAGATATTAATTTTTCAATTAAATCTTTTACTTTGGAATCTGAGATCTTTATTTGGCTGGTCCCTGGCTCTGAATACAGAAAATATTCGGTAGTTGATAAATGTATTGAAACGTAACTCATGTTCTAGAAAATACAACCTATTGAGTTTACTTTTGCCTCCATGTATTCCAACCTACTTTCATGCTCGAATTTCGATACAAAGCTTTCCAGATTCTTTTGCCAAAACTCATCTAGAATCATCTCAACATCATCCTTGCTCAAAGTCGAGATAGTGCTTACCGAATCTGTTGAGATCGCCTTTCCAGTCTTAGAAAAGATTTCAAACTTTTCTTCCAGATCAGCAATATATCTATAAATTAAATCTTGATATAAAATATCTCAATTGATTGAAGTATTTTCATTACTCTTTTAACGTTTCATTGTGGTCTTCGAGTCGATCGATTCTTTGTTGAGATTTGTCACTGGATGCGAATTCTGTTAGCCGGCTGACACGATCAGAGGTTCCTTTCATCATCAAGGAAATCTTACCGAGATCATTTTCAAGCTTGACCAGACGATCACCAAAAATTTCTCTTTCTGGATTGTCCCTCAAGTTGGAGCCTTTAAGTTTGCTTTCTAATTTTTCAACTGCATTAAGTGAGCCCAAGCAAAGCTTGCTGAGCTTTGTTATGGAACGTTTCTGCTCTATCATTCTTTGTGACATTTTTTTTATTGCAAACTGCCAATCGTCCAGGAACTCGTCAGGTGTACCCAGGTCCTCTTCCTCATCTTTAATCAGATTTCTACGTCATAAACTCATCTTGACGATTATAACTTCTGAATTACCTTGCAAAGGCTCATCCCCAATCAACTGCTGATTCCTAACTCTGCTTCTTCCTCGGGTGGTGCTATGAGACCTTTGTGGTGCCTGACCTGAACTGCTAACAGACAAGCTAGACTGCTCTCGTAAGGATCTAGAAAGTGTCTCAATTCCCATGATTTGGAAAAGAGCAAGAGTTATAATTTGTTACATGAACAAAAGTAAAAGGTTACGGCAGTATAAAATTTTGATGAAATGATATTGAGAGTTTAAAACCTGATTTGTTGATCTTGAGTATCAATCATTTTCTCCATTTTTTTAATCTTTTGAGATGCATCTGCCACAAATGAGATGCTCTCTTTGAGCAAGTAGTTCTTCAGATCATCAGCCAAACCTTCAAATTTTTTCACCTCACGCAACTTTGACACTAGCAAGTAGACATTCGAATCTTGAGACTTTGATCTGGTTTGTAAAAGAAATAAAGTCTTTAATGTAAAATCTCCAAATTTTGAAATAAAGATCTAATTTCAAATTAGTACCTGTATTCTTCTAACAGTTCTTGAAAAGTTTGTTGCACTGTCGACCTGTTGGCACGTATCTTTAGACCCCATTTGTATGAAAGACCAAGGATGTCAGAAATCAAAAAGTTTACTGCTCCTGTATTGCTGGTAGTTATTCGATTGCAAAGAAAATTTGAAACGCTATCCCACAAATCCATTTTTCAGAGCTGAAATGTGGATAAGCATTTTTCTCTGTTCCATTTGACAAAGTGTAAGGTTGATCATAATTTTAACTTGGTATTAATTGTCTTTCTTATTCGTTTTTGTGCTAGTTTCGAAGGATGTTTAATTTGTATATATCTAGGATTCTATGAGATTACAAGAAGATATTTTTATTCTTACCCATTCAAACAGCTGTTTTGAGATCTTAGAGGACACTGTGTGCTTTCAGAACACAAAACATCAACTTGCAGATAAAATCTGCTAAAGAATTTGATTTGGCCGACTTTGTTCACTTGCTTTCCGAAATGACGTAGAAGTTGCTTCAGCTCAAACTCTAAAGTGAGGTCAATGTCAAATTTGGTGAAAAATCACACCATAAATTTTAGATGTTTTTTGTCAACAGAATATAAAAAAAATACAATCCAAATGCCACTCTTTTTAAGGTATATTTTTTGCAATGCTTCATTCACATCTGAATAGGATTGTTTTTGACCGAATCACTGCGACTGTAGTATGTTAAAAAATTTCCATGTATAACTAATTTGTGTTTTATTAGAATAAAATTTTCATAATTAGCAGCAAATTTTTGAAAAAATATTCATTTTAGCCCTCAATCTAGGGAATGAGCTGGTAAATTGCATGTAAAAAATGAAAGAATTTTTGTTCAAAAATCAACCTTGCAAGCTTTAAATCGGCATCGGTTCTCTAAGAAAACAAACTTTGAAACTTTAAATAATTTTGATATGAAATTTTATTTGAGGCTCGTCTTTAACAGTTTTCAAAAGTGACAGCAATAATTTTGTTTGTTTTAAACTATAAGTTTTCTTTTTAACACTTAAAAAAAGTCGACTTTGAATCTTGTTTCCTGCTCATCTATCTCATCCTGCTCATGATGTTGTAGGTCTTGACATTCCATACATAAAGCTGAGAACATAGAATAGCTTTCTAAATTGTCTAAACAGAATATTGAAAAATATACATAGCTTCAAAAATAGTAAAAGTTGAAAGATTGAAATTTCTGTTTGTCTATTTTTTGATACCATGATCTTTTGCCTAGTGCAAGTTTGCTTATTGATAAGTTCGCCTAATGTAAGTTCGCCAATAGTACAAGTTTGCCAACCACTAGCATATTGCTAAACTAACCTAACCATGGGGTGCTAACCTAACCTAACCTAACCTAACCTTACCTTACCTAACCTAACCTAACCCTGCAGGGCTAACCTAATCTAACTATGTGCGTGCGCGTTCATTGTAGTTGACGAACTTGTATGGTTGGCGAACTAGCATTAGGCAAACTTGATTAGGCGAACTTGCATTAAGCGAAAGATCGCAGTGGCCAATTTTTAACTTTTTCCTGAGGAATTATATAAAAAGAGAGATGGATCGCTCACAACTTTGTAATAATATCAATTCATTTTCAAGAATTATTTAGTGACTCTTTTTCTTCCTTTTATTGCGAGTCAAGTGCGTTGGGAGGTGTCGGACTGATGGCGGAAACTGAGAGAATTGTAGGAATGAAGGCGGAGAGCAAAAATCCCAGCAAAGACCTTCCCAATCAAGAAAAGAATCAATACTGAACTGTTTATTCATGGGAAAAAAGGGCTTTAAATGTATATACAAAAAGAAAAGGAGGGATCAGATCAAGAAAATGTCGGACCTCTCAGAGGAGGGTGAACCAAAACTGCAGGAAATAAAATGCTGGAATGAAAATGTAGCCTGTTTGATGACTTAAATTGCACTGAAGGAAAGACAAACAAATGGCAGCCTGTTTGAAAAGACTGAACTTGCAAAAAAGTGAAAAATATCATAGAGTTAAAAAGGGGGTATTTGAGCGTATACTAAGATACTTTATAAGATTCTAATTGATTCAGTTTGTTTCATTCAAAAACTATTTATTCTACCTCTTCAACTTCAATATTATAACACTTCAACTCAATCTTCTAAAGTCAAATATTATATTTTCCATTTCTATTAGTTGTATTCAATATTTGATGACTCATCTGATTCAGATGAACTGTGGTCCGATGAATCAAACAGTTTACAAATTGTCTGCAAAATAAAAAGCATTAAAGTAAAGATGCGCTCAGTATAAGTTTTTTTTGGAAAATTCCATTCTTGCCTTTCCGTTTACCACAATCTTTTTTACTTTGGGTGCATTGTAGCCTCTGAATCCAAGATCAAAACCAATTTGAAGGGTTTGACTAAAAAAAATCCCAAAGGTTTCTTTTTAGCTGCATGTAAAAGTTTAAAAAGGTTGAACTCTAGTGATCCCAGCTGAAGCTTTCGTTTTCATAGAGCGTGGTGCTTACCCTGGGGCAACGTTTCTCACCCAACCTGCACTTTCAAATGTGCAAACATTAACTTTACACTTGGTACCGCTGCTATTCCAGACTACCATCCTTTAAAAATCAAACGTACATTTTTCAGCTTATTGCCATTTTGAACACTATTGAACTATTTGATTTAAATTTTAACCTTGTTACTGGTGATGCAAATGACACCTCAGCTTTCCATCCACTAGCACCTTCAGGAAATGGCAGTGACAACTTTCCTACAGCAGCATCTTGGAAGATTCTTGTGTATATGTTAGAATCACACAAATTGGATACTCTGGGCTGAATATTTCTAGATTTTTTCTTTCCAGTTACTACATATTAAAGTTTTTTTCAGCACACTTTTTTGATCTTATTTTGTTCAATTGATTACTGATAGTACTAAATATGTTGAACATAACTATTCATTTTGTCCACGAGTGAGTGCGAGTCAAAAGAGTGAGTTAGAAACATGGCTAAGGGTTGGGAAAAAAATAATTTGACTTTCGACTTACATATTTAATGCTCTGGTGCAGGGTTGCACATTTTCAAGGTTGCGCAATTCCAGGGTTGCACTGACCCTGGGTTGGGCATTTCCAGGGTTTACTGTTTTCCCAGGCTGAGGGGGCTGGAGGGGTTTGGATGGGGTTGGGATAGGTGGAGGTGTTGAAGGAGAGTGCTTCCTTTTGCTGTTCCTGGGCTGTGATGTTCCAGGCAAAAAAGAGAGTAAAAGAGAGAGAGAAAGATAAATAGATAGAGCGAATAAAGAGAAAGATAGAGAGAGAGTAATTTGGTTGGGCTCTTCTAGAGTTGGGTGGTTACAGAACCCCTGGGGGTTTGGGTGAACGGGATGAGGGGGAGGGGACAGTGGGCAGGGGCCAGAGGGAGAGGGGTCTGAACCTTATTTAAAATTCTTAACTCTGCACGCTTGCGGAAATAATGAATCAACCAACCTGAAATAGGTAAAGCAGTTGCAAGCAGACCTGAAAAATAAATGTTTGATTTTAAGAATAAAAAAGCTTTTGTCATTTTGATGATTGGTATCTTAAATCTTAATCCTAAGGTACTGTAAACTGAGTGAGTGTTTATAAAACCAAAGCAGTCTTAAATACTGTTTATTCAATAGTATACTTCAAAGAATTTACTAGCCTTTTGTTGATACTGGGAGCGGTTACCAAACCTGAAAAAATCAAACCTTAAGTTCAGAATGAAATTTTAAAGTGCATCTTTTTTAATCTTTAAATGGGCTGACTAGCCTGGTTTATGTTTATTTGCTTTTTACCTTAATTTAGACAGAAAATTTACCTATAAAGAGACTCATAATATTGAAACTAACCAATATTGACTCTGGTACATAAAAAGGAGCAATTTTCAAACTTTGACTGTTTAATAGTTGGATTAAGTGGTAATAAAATAAAAAAATGCCGTGGCATCAGGCTGGGAATCTGAGGGTCCAGGGTTCAAACCCCTGCGGCTCCAGGCAACCTTTGATTCCGGGTTACCAAAAAAATAACAAATGATTTCCAGCCAAAAACAATGTTTCTTTGATGAATAAAAAATTCGCAAGCTGTACTTTAAAAATATTATAAAAGATTATATAGTTGATTCAATCTAGCTTGCAAATAAATTTAATTTGAAGTATATGATACTTAAATATTTTTTCATATCAAATTAAAAATATGCCTTACCATTTTCTTCATTAAAAACACACTAAGGCTTGGAATATTTATTTGTTATTGAAGCAACCTGGTTGGCTTGAGGTACCGGGGTTCAAATCCCCGACTCTCAGATTCCCATTTTCAAAGTTAGTCAGATTTTTTAAATACCTTGTACATTCAAAGTGTGCAAAGAAAGCCCAAGTACAGCAATCAGGTATCTGAACATTGTCAAAAGAGATGTTTAGATTGACTGAGAATTTTTTTCATCCTTTTCAAAAATGTAATTGATGAGAAGACCCAGCTTACGTTCAATGACTTCTCTGAAGTTTTTCTTCTTAAAACGTTAATCAGTCAAACAAAATTAATTTCCTTCAAATATGCAAGAAGTGTAAAATGGTATGGTTTTTTTATTGATATCTATGAAGGTCAAGATTTTACTTTTCAAATTTAAGTATATTTCATTAGATATAGTAGAGTGATTGAATGTTGATTGGTGAAGTTGACAAACTTCCAACAGAATTAAAACCTTCAAAACTTGAGGCTAGCTGAGCTCTTAGATGCCTCAAGTGTTATCAAAAATGAAACTTTTTGATTTCCTTTAGTGAAGAATAATTTTGACTGATGTATGACAAAAGATGTATAACTATTGCTGTTGTGACCTCATAGGAGCTTATACGAAAATATATTTCACTGTTGAACTTTTTTACACCTTGAGATCATATTTATGCATTAAATATGTTTCTCAAAATTAAAAAAGAGCATTTTATTGATAGAACAGCAGCCCTTTATAAAGGAAAGACTCCGATCAAAGTTGGGACCAATGAAGGCTATTAATCAGTGGCACTTTCTGATTGGAGAATCAAGTATACCTTGCACTGAAGTTCTATCTTAATATCAAGAAGGTGTGGGAATGAAAGACCAGTTGCATTATAATAAAGTTGTACTGCATTTTTATGAAAAGCTGAAACTGAATTGGACAATAGTTATTGATCTTTTGTGGACATTTTTCTATACAATAACGCAATATCTTTAGCTTTAAATACTTTCTTATTCTATAGCCCTGTGGTTGGAGCCTTGTGGCCTTTAAAGATAGTCAGGTCTTTTTAAATAGCTATATATTTTCCTACTCAATCTTAGACACATTAATAGACCCTAAATGAGCTAAGATGACAGATTTAAATGTATTGTGTAGCCTCTGGGTTAACAAGCCATTAGATTCCTGTGAGCAAGTCGACCCTGTTCTGTAGATTTTTTATGAACCAGCCAAACGACGCCCAGCGCTGCCCAGGACAAAATTTTAGGTACAAACAGTCTCTTTTATATATAATGACTAGCCAACCAGGCCCCGCCGGGGTGCTTAGGAAAAATTTGATGAGCTTACCGTCACCCATCTGGACATTTTTTGTAAAGCAAAGTTTTTTCTCCAGTGATCAGTAACCTGGGTCAGGGGGTAGGTTTGGCAGGGTCATACTTGTAATAAAAACCTTCCCTGAGTTGGCAGGGAGGTCTGTGCAAAATTTGGTGGAGATTGGTTTGGCAGTTTGCACATGAAAGAGGGGCATAGGTACATAGGTACAAACAGTCACTTTTATATATATAGATATGCTTTTGTAATTTATGTCTGGTCAGCTTTTTCAAGGTGTCTAACTTTTACTCAGCTAGTTCTTCCTGAAATTTATTGGGAGCAAATTTAGGCCATACACAAGACTGTAATTCTGTAATTAACACTTTTTCCAAACAAAATTCAATACAAAGTCCAACAGTTTTTCTGAATTAATAGTAACAGAAAAAAATATTAATGTTGATAACAAATTCTGATCACACTTTTTGTCAGGCAGACTTTACATCGTTATTGTGAAAGTTACTCAATATAGACACTGGCTTTTGGCTTACTAGGGACAAAGGTTCAGAGGGTTCATCTCTAGAAAGATTAATGGGAAGAGAAATTTGAAACGGATGTGGAATGAATGGAAAGCGAATGTGAGGAGGTGCGGATACTAAACCATTTCCAACATGACCTAGGAGGAAAGGAAATTGACCGAGGTGACCTTAAATTAGAAGAATGTCAAATTAATTTACAAAGAAGAACTGTATTTTTTTGTTTGGCTTATACCTCTTTCATTTAGTAAAATGTTTGCTGCTGATATAATGTCCATGTTTGGCGCTGTTGTGGCAGATTCCGAGATCCTGGGCACTGTTTTCTCCCTTTTTCTCCATTTGGCACGTCGATTTTGAAACCAAACCTATAATATAAAACTCACTAGATTAGAATAGAATAGAATTTTTGGTGGAGATGGCTTTTAAAAAGTGCACAATTTATACTGTATAACTTCATGTAAGATGAAGCCTATCCTGAAATACAAATACAAATTTGGCATCAAGATTAAATTAATTAATGCAGCAAAATTTACCAACCAGATTTTAAATTTTTGTTTAGGAGCTCAGATAATTTAGTTCAAGTGCAAAAAGCAAATGCCTGTCTAAGGTATGTTTCGCCTAAAGTATTTTTATAAATGTTTCTTTGGAAACCAAATGTCCTGAAAAGCAAATTTTTGCTTAGTAACATCAGGAACACTGTATCCTGAAACCCTAGGAATTTTTTTCAATTTTTGACTAGGAGCTGAGATATTTGAGCTCAAAGTGCAAAGAGCTAAAGCCCTAGTCTAAAGTTTTTGTTTGCCTAAGATATTTTTAGGAATCTGCACCATATAGTAAACCTTACATGAATTATTTAGTAATTTTTTGTCCATCACAATATTCCAAGATCCTCAGGGTGGATCCCGAGGTCAAATAATGGCAGGGCTTTGCAAGTTGAAAAAAAATATCCTAGGGACTCAGACTGCAGTGTCCCTGATGTTATTAAGCAAAAATCTGCTTTTTAGCACACTTGGTTCTCAAATAACAAAAGATTTTGTCTGGAAATCAAAAGCTGCCATCCACTCATTCACATTTAATTTTGTCAAGCTACTTTATCTCATAATATGAGAGGCAAGGACTAATTTGATCAGATTTTATAGGAATCTGCACCATATAGTAAACCTTATATGAATTATTTAGTAATTTTTTGTCCATCACAATATTCCAAGATCCTCAGGGTGGATCCCGAGGTCAAATAATGGCAGGGCTAGAGATGGGCCTTGACCCGACCCGACTCGACCCGAGCTTACTTTTCTTTTGACCCGCAGTAAATAAGAGGCCGACCCGGCTTTGACCCGAGTACTTTCTGACCCGACCCGAAGCAATTTTTTTTGACCCGAAGGGAAAAAATTGAAAAATTTGACATTTTTAGGGGAAATTTTCCAAATTCTAACCCAAACCATTAATGGCTGACCCGACCCGACCCGA
>Ga0194133_10006579_pt1 | contig 14231 bp, 17 predicted proteins | sample TA2KigOf40mmetaG_FD_155448 | JGI IMG/M metagenome (GOLD analysis project Ga0194133, IMG submission 155448) | Freshwater microbial communities from Lake Tanganyika, Tanzania - TA2015055 Kigoma Offshore 40m | ecosystem: Environmental > Aquatic > Freshwater > Lake | place: Tanzania: Lake...
AACTTCGTCAATAGTTGAGATTTGATTGTTTAAAATATTAATTTTAGTTTGCTCCACAGCGTCTTTTATCATTAAAGATGTAATAATTTTTTTGGCCTCACCCACTAACAATTCGTTTCTAATATTAGGGTTTTTAGTTAAAATTTGATGATAAATCTCCCCAACTAACGGTAGTTCAAATAATTCTTTAACATCAAATAATTGGGCACGCAAACCATCTTCAATATCATGATTATTATACGCAATATCATCGGAAAGAGCTGAAATTTGGGCTTCAAGCGATGGATTTTTAGTCAACTCTAAATCAAATAATCGATTAAATTGTTGTATATAATTATCTTTCTCTAGTTCATCTAAATTAATTTTGCCATTATGCTTTGCAACCCCCTCTAGAGTTGCAAATGTTAAATTTAAACCCTCAAAATCAATTAGCCTGTTCTCAATTTTTGTGATTAATTTAAGAGTATGAACATTGTGAGAAAAACCACCATAATTAGTCATTACCTTATTGAGAGATTCTTCACCCGCATGGCCGAAAGGTGGATGACCCAAATCATGAGCCAGAGAAATAATCTCCGAAAGATCTTGGTTTACATCTAAGGCTCCGGCAATCCATCGCGAAATTTGAGCTACTTCAAGCGTGTGAGTAAGTCTGGTGCGATAATGATCGCCTTGGTGATTGACAAAAACTTGAGTTTTGTATTGCAATCTTCGAAAGGCTGAAGAGTTAATAATTCGATGACGATCAGCCTCAAATAAAGATCGATAAATTAAATCTTCAGAATTTTCTGTGTGTAATTTTCGGGTATAAAATTTTTCAATTTGGTCATCAATTGCATATTTAGCTAATTTAATTTTATGCATAAATTCATTTGATAAAACTTAAGATTAGTAACCCAATTAATGAGGTAAAAAAAACAATTGATAAAGCAAAAAGCGTGGCTTTGAGCATAATGCGTTTTTTGATAAATTGCTTTTCTTGACTAGTTAAATCTTGTTTATTCATCAAATCACGCCAAGCTTTTTGCCAACTTTAATAAAAGCCTTAATGGCTTCATCAAGGTGCTCTTTTTCGTGACCTGCCGAAATTTGCACTCTAATTCTAGCAGTATTTTTTGGGACCACTGGAAACGAAAAAGCAATTACATAAATCCCTTCATCTTCAATCATCATTTTGGCAAATTTACTCGCCAAAACTGCATCTCCAAGCATAACCGGAACAACCGGATGAACACCTTCTGGGTCGTGAATAACAAAACCCGCTTCAATAATTTTTTTACGAAAATAAGCGGTATTATCGGCCAGTTTTTTTATTAAATATTTTGATTCCAAAATCATGTCGATAATTTCAATTCCAACCGCACAAACAATCGGCAAAATATTATTAGAAAATAAATAAGGTCGAGCCTTGTTGCGAAGTTTTTCAATAATATTTTTTTTAGAAGCAATAAAACCGCCACTTGTTCCTCCAAATGCCTTTCCTAAGGTACTAACTAAAATATCGACTCTCCCCTCAACCTTGCAATATTCGGGGGTTCCGCGCCCATTTTCGCCAATAAGTCCAGTCGCATGACAATCATCAACCAACAAAATTGCTTTATATTTTTCAGCTAAATCACAAATTTCATTCAATTTGGCGATATCTCCATCCATTGAAAATACTCCATCGGTAACAATCATTAAATTGCGGTGACGACTTGCTTCTTGAAGTTTCTTTTCAAGTTCGGCCATATCGTTATATTTATAAAAATATCTATGAGCCTTACAAAGTCTAATTCCATCAATTAGACTAGCATGATTCAAGTCGGCCGAAATAATGGCATCATTTTCATCAAGAAGAGCAGCAAAAACTCCGCCATTAGCGCCAAAACATGATGCAAAAGTTATTACATCTTCATAATTCAAAAACTCGGCGAGTTTTTGTTCAAATTTTTTGTGAAGGTCAAAGGTTCCGCATATAAATCGAACTGAAGCGGTTCCAAGGCCATAATTATCGAGAGTTTTTTTAGCAATTTCGATTAAATTTTGGTTATTAGCCAAACCCAAATAATTATTGGCACAAAAATTTAAAACTTTTTTCTTGGAGTTATGATGATAAATCTCGATATTTGAGGATTGCGATGAGGTAATTTCATATTCACCTTTATACAGCCCATTGGTTTTTAAATCTTCCAATTCGCAAGCTATATTATCTAAAAACTCGGTTTTAAACATTTTAAAATTTTTTATTGATTGATAGAGAGCCAGAAACTAAATTCTTCAAAAATTAAATTTTCAAAAAATTTCTAAACAAACTTTTAAAGAATACAAAATTAAGAATTTCTACTCTTGAACTTGAAATTTATAAAATTTTCAAGGGTAAAATTTTTAGGTAAAATTTTTAGGAAAAATTCTTAGGAAATTTTTAAAAGGTTTTTTATATTTTTTTGAAAAAAAATAATTTATAATCATCTTAAATTTTAAATCAAATCATAATTCTTATGAAAAACTATCTTCGTTTGACCCTTGTCTCTATTGTTAGCATTGCTTTTTTAAGCTCTTGTTGCAAATTAGGATACAAAAAAAGCTGTTCGTCAGATTGCCATTCTCAAAAACAAGAAGAGATTAAATCTGCAGATTCAACAACTGACAACAAATCAGTCGAAGTTAAGAAGAAGAAAAAAGTCAAAAAATCTAAAAAAGTTGAAACTCCAAAAGTTGAAACTCCAAAAGCTAACTAATCTTATCTTTTCAGACCTAAAATTTGGTTGATAATTTTAATCAAATTTTAGGTTTTTTTTCGCTTTGTTTTTTGAGTTTTTTCGATAATTTTATTTTTTTAGAGAGTTTTATTAATAATGAAAGAATTTGAATTAATCGAAAAAATTTTCACCCCACTTGCCAAATCTCCCAAGAAAATCAAGTCTTTAGACCCAAATATTTCAACAAAATTTGACTCACTTTGTCTTCAAAATGATGTGGCTCTTATCGAACTAGATTCAAAAAGAAATTTGGTTTTGAGCAAAGATTTAATGTGTGAAGGAGTGCATTTTTTAAAATCCGATGGTGGATTTGAAATTGCCTCAAAATTATTACTTTCAAATCTATCCGACATAGCCTCAAGCGGTGCGACTCCATTATGCTATATGCTTGGCTTCACCAAAAATAACTCATTACCAAAAAAATTTTATACCGAATTTGGGCGGGCTTTATCAAAAATTCAAAACCAATATAATATTAGACTCATCGGTGGTGACACCTCGAACTCTAAATTGCTCCAATATTCAATTACAATATTTGGAGTAGCATTAAAAGATCAATTATTATTACGACAAAACGCTCAAAATGGAGATTTAATTTTTGTTTCTAATGCCATCGGAGATGCGTATTTGGGTCTTAATTTAAAACTTAAAAATAGCTCCAATTTAAAAACTTATGAAAAAAAATTGCTTGAAAAACATTTTTATCCACAACCCCGAACCGAGCTTTCAAAACAATTACTTGAACAAAATTTATCAAAATGCGCAACCGATATTTCTGATGGACTTATGACTGATTTAACCAATATTTGCAATGCTTCTAAGCTTAATGCACAAATTTTTTTATCACAAATTCCAATCTCATCATCAGCGTTAAAATATTTACAAAAAAATTCAGATTTATCAAAACTTGATTTATTGTCAGGTGGAGATGATTATGAGTTAATTTTTAGCGTAAATCCTAAAAATGTTAACAAAATTCAAAAACTTTCAAATAAACTCGATTTAGCTCTTACTTGCATTGGCAAATTTACTAATGAAAAATTTACCAAAAAAAAATACTCAAAAAAATTTAATGTTTTTTTATTTAATAGCCCAAAAAATATCAGTCCTGATAATATCATAAATCTCAATAAAAAAGGCTATGAGCACCAATAATTTTATTTTTAATTTTGCAGTTGAAGTGTCAAATGATGATCAAAAAAAATATGCTTCTTTAACTCGAAGGACCACCGCTACCCTTATTGATGTTCATATCACGCTAATAATTCGTGCTATTTTTATGCAAATTGTTTTTTCAACTTTTTTTTATAGAATTGTGAATGATTTTATAAACGATTTGGACACAAAATTTGGTACTAGAACTCCTAAAAATACCCCCGAACATATTTCATTCTTAATAAATCACCCGATTTTTATTTATACAATTTTATTTGTTTTAACAACAATTTTGCTAGGAGCTTTTTATCATGCTTACTTTAATTCATCTAATTGGCAAGCCACTATTGGCAAGAGGATAATGGGCATAATAATCTCTCAAAATAACTCGAGAATTAGTTTTTCAACTGGATTATTTCATTATTTATTATCTATTATACCATATTTATTTGTAATATTTTTAATATATTACATTAAAAGATATAATTACCAAATTTATGAGGTTTTTACTCAAAAAAAATCCGTTGCCGTAGTTGGTATTTTAATTTTAATTGCCAATCATTTGAGCGTTCTTAATAAAAAGCGCATTAATTTTTTTGATTATTTAGCGAAAGTCGAATTTATCCAGACAAAAACTCCTTATAAATTCCCAACTCATTCGGCATTTTTTAGAAATAAATAAAATATAAATATGATAAATTTAGCTCAAAAAACCATCAATAATTCAATTAGTTGTAATTCAATTGGATTGCATACTGGTTGTAATGTAAACATGACTCTCAAACCTGCCGAAATTGATAGTGGAATAATTTTTAAACGTATCGACTTACCTGACTCTCAAAATATAATCAAAGCTGAATTTAAAAATGTTACGACCACTAATCTTGGAACAACTATTGCCAATGAATTTGGCGCATCGGTATCAACAGTTGAGCACCTAATGGCGGCTATTTGGGGCTGTGGGATAGATAATTTAATTATTGAAATTGATAATATCGAAGTACCAATTATGGATGGATCCTCAGAACCATTTGTCTTTTTAATTGAGTGCGCAGGAATTCATCATCAAACTGTAAATCGCAAAATTATCGAAATTCTCGAAAATATTCGCGTTGAAGATAACGATAAATTTATTGAGGCAAATCCGGCTAATGACTTTATTCTCGATATTTCGGTTGATTTTAATCATCCATTAATCACTCAAAAAAATCTAAATTATCACTCAACTTCCCATTCTTTCAAAAATGACATTTGTCGCGCCCGAACTTTTTGCTTTAAAAACGAAATTGAAACTATGCACAAAATGGGGTTAGCTAAAGGCGGTTCACTTGATAACGCAATTGTGGTTGATATCGATAAAATCTTGAATAACGAAAAATTACGCTATCCCGATGAGTTCATTCGCCACAAAACTTTAGATTTTATAGGTGATTTATTTTTGGCTGGACACTTCATAGTTGGGCATTTTAGGGCCAATAAAGTTGGCCACACCCTCAATAACAAATTTCTACATTATTTGTTTAATAACCCCCAAAAATGGCGCTTGGTTTAGAAACGCAATAAAATTTCAATAAAATTTATTTAATTTTTGGTGTCGCAAATGTTTTTAAAACAGTCGCAATTTGAGCATTCGCAATCTGAGAGCTAAACGTCGAATTTGGTTTTTTTCGCCCAACAACTCATTTATCATTTCTATAGATTTATCACAATTTTCTATAAATTGAGCGCTCAAATTATAAGTTAACCCATCATGAAAATAATCAATATAAAGCTTTTCGGCCTCATCTTTCAATTCTGGGTTTGGTATTTTTGCAATTCTTTGTTCTATAAAAATTAACGCCGATTCAGCACTATTATCTTTCGGACCAATTGGCTCTGGCTTATTTTTGGTATTTTCAGGAAATAAAATTATTTCTTCCAATCTATCAAGTTTATTGCTTTGAGAGAAACTGTCATTTTTCGTAAATTAATTTTTAATTGTAAATTTTTAGTTAAAATTATGTTAAATCTACCTAAATCTTCTGATATAATTTGGGTAAGCTTTGTATATCTGATTATCAACAATTTGACATTTTATTAGTTCTTCAGGTGGAATTTTTGGTATATGAAAAGACTCAATTCTTGGAATACGAATTACGGTAAAATTATCTTCAGTTTTAGTTGATAATTTTCGATTTATATGATTTTCAATTGCCTTCTTAACCTCATAGGCGTAGGCAAATCTTACCATTATTTTTTTACCATTTTGACAAATGATTTCGGTGGAGATGTTTTTTCTATTTAATTCTTTTTGTGAAGTACAAGAAAAAATAAAAACCGCAAAAATTATACTTAATAATAACCTAATAAATTGATTTATAATTTTAACTATTTTTAAATTTTTAAGGCTTGACGGTCCCAAGACTATCATATAGTTCTTTTAAAAAATTAGTTTTATGACTTTTTACAAAAGTTTTGTTAAAATTAATGAAAAATTTTTTATCCTCATTTTCTAAACTAAGCTTCTTAATATAGTTAATCCTATCTTCATCATTAAATTTTAAGACTACAATTTCTCTAGTAATAACTTTGGGCATAAAAAATAAGATATGCTTTATCTCCTCAGAATAATATACCCAAACTTCGTCATTATCTATTGAAGAAATTATTGTCGGTGAACCAAAACTTTTAAGAATTGTGTTTTTAGAAGTAACGCCTTTTTGAATTGAATTAAAATCAACACTTTCAAACATATATCCGGTTTTATCAACCCTAAAACTGCATGCTGTGAATGCAAAAAAACTCAATAGTAAAATATAGATTTTAAAAAATTTCATATAAATATTTATTGTTGAGAGTTTTAAAAATTTTGGTGGATTATTTGATAAAATTGTAAGTTGCAATTATTGAACATTAATAATAATCTGACAATCTCACTTTTGGAGTTTATAATTTTAATTCATTAAAATATCTTTAAACATTCCCATTTTAAAATTTTTACTATCTAATCTATGGCAGTTCCTAAAAAGAAAAAATCGCACTCCCGAAGCTCAATGAGAAGAGGCAGTAATGGCACTTTTGATGCCAATTTTCCAAATGTAGTAATTGACAAAGAATCAGGTGACCCAAAGTTATCACACCATATTGGTGCAGATGGGACTTACAAAGGCAGACAAATTATCAAAAAAAAGGTTAAAAAAACTCCACAAGAGTAGCGGGTCGTGACATCAAATTTCATAATTGCACTCGATTGTATGGGCGGTGATAGAGCCCCTCAGGTTGTTATTGAGGGGGCAGATATTATTGCTTCAAATAATTTTGAAATACAATTTTTGTTATTTGGTAATTCTAAAAAAATTCTTCCAATTATTAATCATTGTCGATATCTAAAAGGTCGATATAACTTAATTCATACTGACGAAGAAGTTCCTGCAGATGAAAAACCTTCAAATGCCCTCAGGAGACTTACAAAATCAAGCATGAGATTAGCGATTGATGCAGTTAAAGACGGCAAAGCTCAAGCGATAATCTCAGCCGGCAACACAGGAGCATTGATGGCAATTGCCAAAGTAGTTCTTAGGCCACTGCCATTAATTGACAGACCAGCAATTGTCACTTCGATTCCAAACAAAAAAAATAAAGGCACTGTTTTCCTAGATATGGGAGCCAACATTGAATGCGATTCATCAGTGTTATTTCAATTTGCTGTAATGGGTCGTGCTTTTGCTAAATCGGCACTGAAAATTGAAAATCCCAAGATTGGCGTCCTTAATATCGGTTCAGAAGAGCTCAAAGGTCATGAACATGTAAAAAATGTTGCCAATATTCTTAAAAACAGCGATCTCAAAAATGATTTTTATGGATATGTTGAAGGAGATGACATTGCCAAGGGTACAGTTGATGTGGTTGTAACTGACGGTTTTACCGGAAATATCGCTCTAAAAACTATCGAAGGAACTGCCAAATTTATAACCTCTTTAGTCAAAGAAGGCTTTACTTCATCAATTTGGGCCAAAATTGGCTACTTATTCGCCTCAAATTCAATTACTAAAGCTACTCGTAAAATTGATCCTAGACTTAACAATGGCGCAATGTTAGTTGGCCTTAATGGAATTGCCGTTAAGAGCCATGGAAGCACAGATTCGATTGGTTTTTCAAATGCAATTAAGGTCGCTATTTCACTTCTTGAAAATCAAATTAATGATAAAATTATTGCCGAAATAAAAGCAAATGAAAGCGCTATAGCCAACGCTCTTAATACCATCAATTCAACTCCCAACTCATCATCTGAATCAAATTAATTATGCGCATTTCTGCTCAAATTGTTGCAACAGGTTCACATCTTCCATCTAAAATTATCACCAATAATGATTTATCAAAAACTGTCGATACCAGTGATGAGTGGATTATTGAAAGAACTGGAATAAAACAAAGACACATTGCCGAATCAAACGAATTAACTTCTGATCTAGCCTATCAGGCTTGCTTAAACCTTTTTAAAAATGCACCCATTAAAATATCAGAAGTAGAAATGATTATTGTGGCCACCACCTCTCCTGATCTAACCTTTCCTTCAACTGCCTGCATTTTACAAAACAAGCTTCAGGCCACCAAAGCTTTTGCTTTCGATATTCAGGCGGTTTGCTCCGGATTTATATATGCTTTGAGCGTTGCTAACAATTTTATCAAAACTGGAGCCGTAAAAAATGCCTTAGTAGTTGGAAGCGAAACCTTGTCAAAAATAGTAGATTGGAGCGATCGCAATACTTGCGTATTATTTGGAGACGGCGCTGGAGCAGTTTTGTTGCAATCAACCCATCAAGAAAATTGCGGAATCATTGCAGATTCACTTCATTCCGATGGGACACTTAATGATATTTTAAAAACTTCAGGCGGTCCATCTTTAAATCAAAAAACTGGTTTTATAGAAATGTCGGGTCGTGAGGTGTTTAAAAATGCAGTCGAAAAAATGGCCACTTCGGTTTTATCAACCCTCAAAAAAGTTAATCTTGATACTAACGATATAGACCTCTTAATTCCTCACCAAGCCAATTTACGCATTCTTAACTCGGTAGCTCATAAATTAAATATCCCCAACGAAAAAATTATTATTACTCTTCATAATCATGCCAACACCTCTGCAGCATCAATTCCATTGGCTCTCGACTTCGCATTTAAAAATAATCGTATAAAAAAAGGTGATTTACTTGTGCTTGAGGCTTTGGGTGGAGGACTAACATGGGGAACCGTATTAATTAAATATTAAAAATTCCCAATAACTCCAAAATATTATTTATTCTAAAATTTAAAATAGCATCACCATTTCTAAATTAATCAATATTTTAATTCATGAATGGCTCTTTTAAGAATTCAAATATTTATCATGAAATTTGTGATTTTATTAAGAAAAATAATCTTAAAATCATACGACAAGGAAATCCGCCTTCATTCAACAATAAAAAATCTCAACAACCTGAAATATTAGAAATTACTGAAAAATTAAAGATTATTGAAAAGCAAGAAATTGTTGAAAAAAATAAAGCTATTTTAGCAAGAAAAATAAACTTTATTAACTCCGAAAAATATAGTCGTCAAAAGCATCAAAACTACAAACATAGACATAATTTAAATTCGATCAAAACTTTATCAGCAATATCAGAAGAGTCAGAAGATTTAAAAGGATTCGATGAAGAAATTCCAAGCAGTCATTTACGACCAATTTCAATAATTCAAGCGAAAGATTTACAACAACAAAAAAACACCTCAGATTTATAAATTCACTTCGCTAGCATTTTTACAAATCTGATAAACTCGATTAGAAATCACCTCGCTAGAGTAATGATCAATGACTTTTTCATGAGCCCTTTTGGCATATTGCCGAGCCTCCGCCTCATCATTTATTAACTGTTCGATAGCATCACAAATTAGATTAGGAATTTGTTGCTCGTCATCAATGATGATACGAATTGCATTGGTTTTATGCTCAATAATTTCTTCAAGCGAGTTTGAATTTGATGCTATAACTGGAGTCGAATAAAGCATAGCCTCGAGAATATAATCAGAGCTTGAATTTTGACCAATTGGCATTACACAAATATCAATATCATAAAAAAAACTTTTTTTATCTACAGCCCAACCCAATATTTTGAAATTTTTTTCAAGGCGTAACTCAAGAGCAAGCATATTTAGATTGTCTTCACTATCGCCTGAGCCAATAATTTTATATTCACACTCAACACCCCTAGACCTAAGAACAACCATAGCTCTGAGAACTTTATCAAAATTTTTATCTTGGTTTATTAAGCCAATAGAACCAATTTTTATGGGTTTCGAAAATGCTAATTTTTGAATTGGCTGAAAATTTTCTTCAATCTCGATTGAATTATTAACTACAAAAATATTTTGTCTCTTAAACCCTAAATCAAGCAAGTTTTTAACCATATTGGTGCTTCGAACTATAATAAAATCAGATTTTACAAATTTTTCTGAACCATCTTTACAAATCGAAATTATGGCAAAAGTTTTTTTAGCAAAAATACGGGCTAATCGAGCGAAAATCAAAGCTTTATAGGAGTGGCACAAAACTACTTGCGGAGAAAATTCAATAAATTTTAGCCAAGATTGGAATAAAGTTAAAAACTTATGAAATTTTTTAGATGATAATTCTAAGACACTGCTTGAGGCTTCTATCGTGGCTTCGCGATATGATTTATTGCATTCAAAAACCGATAAGACTTGAGCATTTCTTTTGGTAAGGTACAGCGCATAATCAATAAAATCTCTTTCGGAAGAGTGATCATTGCCAACGTTTTGCTCGGTATTAATTAAAATATTGGCTATTTTCATTAATTAACAGCGTTCTTGAATTGATTGGGCGTATTTTTGCGATATCGATCAATTTCATTTTTAGAGGCTTCAAATCTAACTAATTCTTTACCAACCAACTTAATGCCCGAAGTGGCTTTAACTTTGGATGGGTTAACTTGCGAACCCCGATAAATCAATTCAAAATGCAAATGAGGTCCGGTAGATCTTCCGGTATTGCCAACATATGCCACAACATCACCTTGCTTAACTTTTGAACCGACTCTAAATCTTTTACTAAATCTACTCGCGTGACCGTAGGCAGTTGAGTAGTCAGGATTATGCTTAATTTGAACATAATTTCCATATCCGCCCTTGGGCGACATGTAAACTATGGTTCCGCTTCCAGCCGCTAAAATTGGAGTGCCAATTGGAGCAGCGAAGTCAACACCTTTGTGCATTTTTGAGTAACCTAAAATTGGGTGCCTTCTCATTCCAAAGCCTGAAGAAACTCTGGCACCATTAATTGGGGTTCTAAGGAGCGATTTTTTGATGGAATTACCTTTGACATCAAAATACTCAACTCGAGTTTTATCGCCATCGGTAATTTTATGCATATAAATTTCAATCTTTCTATTTTGTAAAGTTAGAGATGAAAACAAAACATTCCCATCGCGCACTTTTTTGCCATTTTCGTCGTAAAAACTTTCAACCAACATCTCGAATTTGTCTCCACTGTGAATATCGCGCTGAAAATCAATATCATAACCATATAAAGTTATCATGTTCATCATGGCATTTGGAGAAATTCCGGCTTCAACTCCGTCAATGTATAGACCATTTTTTATCACACCAAAATAGCGAGAATTATAACGAAGCAACTTAACTTTGAGTTCACGCGCATCATATGAGCCATCGTTTTTACGAGTAATCACAATATTTTCTTCAACCGATTGCGGAATTGTAACATTTGAAATTACGACCTTTCTTTTAGCATTTTGATCAGAACTTTCTTCATCGTCAATTGAACGATACGTGATAGTAATTTGCGATCCTATACTAAGATTTTGTGAAGACTTAATTTTTTTTAAAGCTCCAATGATGGAAAATACATCTTGATCCTCGGCACCAACATCTGCAAGGATTTTTAATAATGTGTCGCCGTTCTTAATTTGATAATCAAGTACTTGTTCTTCTTCAAAATCAAGATTGAAAGGAGTTCCAGCAAGAGAAATTTTGATTGAGTTTGAAATTTTATTTTGTGATTCCGAAAAAAATTTACTTGTTAAAAAAAAACCCAAATATTGATAAATTTTGAAAAAAATAAAGACAGCAATTATTGTAAGAGAAAGGGGTTTAAAAAACTTGCTTTCGATAATGAAATTTATTTTATCGAAAAAAAAATTTTTATATTTTTTTGAAATTAATTCTTTTTTTTTCAAGGCTATAGAAATTTAAAACCAACAATACGCGCGATAGTAACTTGGTTAACGCTCATCAATTTAAAAAATTAATTAGCTACTAAAGTGAAAATGCGGATAAAATTATTGAAAGGTTTGTGATTTAATTTTGATATATTTTGGTATTTAGTGCTAGAAAGTCTTTATAGACATTAAAGTTTTTTATTGCTAGTATTTTTTTTAATTTTTTAAAAAAATTATCTCACACTAATTCATATTTATTACTAATTATTATCAATAACTTTATTTAATTTTTATTTATCATGAAGAATAAAAAAATTACTAAAAATATTAAAAAAACTGTTGTAAAATCTAATAAATTAAAAATATCAAAAAAACAGCCCTCCAAACCATCAAAAAAAAATCCTAAAGCTCCAAAAATAAATGCCAAAAAATCTACAAAAAAAATTCAGATTAAAAATTTAAAATCTTTAAAAAAAATTATTAAAAACCCCAAAAAATCCAAAGTTATCAACACAAAATTAACACAAAATAAAATTGAAAAAAAACTAAAAACTTCTGCTAAAGACCAACTAAAAAAAACATCGCATACCACAAAAAAAAATGACTCTAAATTGACCTCTTACCCAAAATTAAACTCTTCTATTGAGTCCAAAAAAAATCTTGAACCCTTTAAAACTGAAATATCTAAAAAAATTGAAACCAAAAAATTATCTTCTACAAAAAATATCAAGTCAGAAAATTTTTCAATCAATAGCTACGTAGTTTATCCTTCACATGGAGTTGGCAAAATTATCGACATCGAAACCACCGTAGTAATGCAACAAAATATCAGTTGCTACATGATTTATTTCGAAAAAGATAAGCTTACCATAAAAATTCCAGTTCAAAATGCCGATAAGTTTGGAATACGCCCTTTAGCTTCAAAGCAAAAAATGGATGAAGTATTTGCAATTTTACGAAGCGGTGTCAAAAAAATGAAGGGAATGTGGTCTCGAAGAGCTCAAGAATACGAAACAAAAATTAATTCTGGAGACATAATCATGCTCGCAGAAGTAATTCGCGATTTAACTCGCGATATCGAAGATTCTGAAAGATCATATAGCGAGAGAATAATCTATGAAACCGCCATTTATAGATTAGCTTGCGAATATTCAGCAATTTATAATATCTCCCTTGAAGATGCTCGCCAAAAAGTCATTATCACCGCTAAAGATAAACTAGAGTCTGATTCTAAACAAAGTCATAAAAGCGATGATTTTGACAATTTTGATAAAATTAAATCGAAAGATAATAATTTTGACGATGAAGAAGAAGATGAAGAAGATGAAGACGAGGAAGAAGATGATTTTAACTACGAGTATAATGAGGATGATGATTTTGATGAAGATGATGATAAGCCTAAAAAGAAAAAAAAGTAAATGGCCGCAATTATAGAAATCAAAAACATCAGCAAAACTTTTTTCCAAGCTCATGAAAAATTTGAGGTAATTAAGAAAGCAAATCTTATTATAAACTCCTCAGATCTCATATCACTTGTTGGCCCTTCTGGCTCAGGAAAGACAACCCTTCTTCAAATATGTGGTCTTTTAGATAATCCGACCAGCGGCTCAATAATAATTGATGGTATTGACGCCTCAATTGCAAGCGACAAACTAAGAACTTCTCTTCGACAAAATAAAATTGGCTTTATTTATCAGTTTCATCACTTAATGCCAGAATTTAGCGCTGTCGAAAATGTAGCTCTTCCCCTCTTAATTCAAGGATTTAAGAAAGCAGAAGCTATAAAAATTGCTTCTCAAACATTAGATGAAGTTGAACTTTCAGATCGCTATAATTTTAAACCCTCCCAATTATCGGGCGGACAGCAACAAAGAGTTGCAATCGCTAGAGCAATAGTTGCTAAACCTAAATTAATTCTAGCCGATGAGCCAACTGGTAATCTAGATTCAGAACTTTCACAAAAAGTTTTTGATTTACTTAAAAATTTGGTCAAAAAACATCAAATCGCCTGCCTTGTAGTTACTCACAATCTTGAGTTAGCTAAAAAAACTGATAGAATTATAAAAATTAAAAATGGGCAACTAAACGAAGAAAATCAATGCTCATAATCTTAAAAAATCAATTTTGA
>Ga0194133_10006580_pt1 | contig 14229 bp, 10 predicted proteins | sample TA2KigOf40mmetaG_FD_155448 | JGI IMG/M metagenome (GOLD analysis project Ga0194133, IMG submission 155448) | Freshwater microbial communities from Lake Tanganyika, Tanzania - TA2015055 Kigoma Offshore 40m | ecosystem: Environmental > Aquatic > Freshwater > Lake | place: Tanzania: Lake...
TGTTCTTCATTCTGTCTTGAGGATTGCAGTACTCGGATTCATGGAATAAAGAGTGGCGTGATGTTTTTCATTTTGTTTTTGAATGTCGTAGTGCTCAGATCGGGCCAATCGAAAGGAATCAATTCAGATATGCGCTTAGATTGGTTGATAAAGGATGATCTGCCGTATTTCCTGTTACTTGCGTCAAAAAATCTGGGGCGTTGAGGGTACCTGGAATGAAATGTAGTTTGCTCAATCATTCTTAATGTAATGGTGGTATTAAATTCGGGGAACTTAGTTAATTTGTGGAGCATGACTGAGTCCGATATGATTCTCAGTGAATTAAAATTTCTTATACCGGAATTACTACACAGCTCTTGACGGGTTAGTTCTCTATGAAAATCAAAATGATGAGTAACAAAGTTGTCCAGGCGTTAATACTTTCCAAGAAACTTGATCCAAGGTATTTGACAATGCTTTTTACTTGGGACCCTTTCACAAAAGTTGAAATTGAAATCATTATGAAAATTGTTATTGTCTTAATCCAGTTCATTGTTGAATTTAAGCTTCTTTATAAAACAGACAAAACGTTATTATTTCAAAAAATCATTATTGCAAAATACTGAGTCACTCAACTTTTATCGTCTTTTTTGCTTTTAACTTTCCCCCTCAAAAGAGGACGTATTTTTAATGCCTCTATTAATCAAAGTTTTCCGTTCATGGTTCGTTTGAGCATCATTTTATGGCGCTTATTAATTACTCAAAGAACTATATAGAAAGATACAAAAAAGGCCTCCTGGAAAATGCTCGTTTTCAAAGTGATAGTAATTATTTTTATTAATATGCTTTTTTTCTAGATTGACAAATGAATAAGTTTTACAAATCTAAATGCTAGGCCTAACCCTATTAAATTTATTCTTCTCAGTTTAAAACAGAAAATATCAACAGATGCACATTTTTGAACAAAATATTCATTTTTTTTCAAACTTTATCTATAAGTTGGTATTTTTATGAGCTAAAATATTATTGCCAAATTTTTATTTTTTGTAGTATACTTTCGGAAAAATGGTCAAAGGTTTATCTATTCCGACATTAATGACAATTACAAAGCCATTAAAGTCAAACACAGTAACAGAATCAGCAAAAAACCTCATTTAAACATGTCACAATTTAAAACCAGACACAGATATCAGTTCAAGCATTTTTGATGGTTAGTGCAATTATATATAAAATTTTAGATGATGTGTTGCTAAGTATTATTTTATCCTAATTTATGATATTATATAGGTTATTATGGCAGTATTTTTCATTCTAGTAATAGATTACACAGAAAGCGGTTTCTTACCTTTATCTTGAAATCAGTTTTGTCTGACCTATAGGATTCAAATACGTCCTTTGTCATGTCTGCTTGAGAATTCCACAGCTTAAAGAATGCATTTGCACTGTAATTGTCCACTGTAATAAACATACATTCAAAGTAAAACAACACTTTTTATCGCAATCTGCTCTTTGATGTCATTGTGTAATAATGCATACTTAAAGCCAAAAACAATGACTAAGGATTTGTTAAGATGATCAAAAGCAATTAAGAATTGTCCGAAAAGGTAAACTTGGAAAAAAGTGGTTTTCAAAATCAGCTTTGCTATGTTCCACTAATTTTTAATCCAAAAGGTGGGACAACCTGTTTAACCTAAGGCAAGGTAGCTCAAACAGCTTCAAAACAAACTTCAAGATTTTCAATTAATATATGTCAAATCCTTTCATTGTTCAGGACAATGGTTGTGAAGTTTAAACCTTGAACCCAAAAAGATAATTTATGGTATACAAACTGAATTCTGGGTGTGATGAAAGCGTGAAGCATTTTTATGTTGATTTGTTGAAAAAATTTCTTTGTCCAAAATTTAATTTGCTTCTTCAAAACTGCCAAACACTTTCAAGAAGGTTTTGAATAATTGATGGTTTATTCGTAAATAAGGAATCAACAAACTTAACTGTAGATTAATTGTTGAAAACTACCTAACAATGGGGACATTTTTGCAGATATCCTTGTCAATATTGTTTTGATAATTGCTTTTTTTAATTTAAATTTTGTGCACAAATACATTCAACTCTAAGAATTGATTGAATTACCATTTGCATCACTCTTCCAAAATAAAGCCAATAAACTGAGAACAAGTCACACACCCATTGAGGATAGCTATGATATGCTAAAAAACAGAAAATGGGAGAGTCATTGATGAGTTCAGTAAGGACGATATCATGAGTGCACTCACCAACTTTAAACCCAAAATGAGACCTGGCACCGTCGACATCCCTGCAAAGATTATCAAACTCTCGGCACCAGCTCTAATTCAGAGCTACAGAATGGTGTTTATAATAAAATACTGAAGATTGGCATCCCAACATTCGGGAAAACAGCTGAAGTCATAGCCTTACCTAAAAAACAAAAAATATTGATGTCTCAAACTTCTTCCCAATTTCAAATCTGCTTGTTGGAAAAACTATTACTAAAAAGATTACTAAACTATGATATGAATGCTCTGGTTGGCACCCACCAACATGGGCTCAGGTCACAACACTTATTGTTAAATCTCGCTTAGATCTCCAAAGGCACTTTAGTGAAGGCCTATTGAAGGGAATGGATAACATCACGTACACCGTAGATCTTACAGCAGCTTTTGACATGCAAGGAGAGACTATTTCCTCAGAATGCATATTGGCAAGATTACAGATTACCTTTTATGTGGAAATAGAGGTTGGCTGTGTCCAAGGCTAAGTCCTTTTCAACATGTACTTAAGTGATATCGAGCTGAGTATACCAAAGGTAAGAATATTTTCTAAGCTGATGATAGATATGAAAGTCTTCAACACACGGACCGAGACACTAACCTTAAATCATACGAAAACAGAATTGATCCTGTTCACAAAAAAGAAAACTTTAAAACATGAATCCATTCAACTAAATGCTGGATCATCAGTTTTTAAATCTGTAAAAAGTATCAGGGCACAAGAAGTGCATGAACAGATAAAAAAATTAATACCTTCACCAGAAGAATGCCTCCCAGGTCCTGGATGAAGTTTAGTGCAGCTTCTATGGCTGTAAAGATTATTAGAGATCAAACTTCTCATTCTCTATATGAGAAACTAATAAGGAATGCTTATCAGGAAGTGCAAAAACCTAAACAAATATAAACCATTGACAGCTCTCACAATAAACATGGAATAAAAGGACTCCACAGCTGGATGAACTTGATTCTCCTCAGATAAATTCCCATGGATCGGCATGGACAAATCAATATCAAACAAACTGCCAAGAATTAGGCTCAAACAACACCCTAAAATTTGATATACTAGTCCTGACTAATAACATTTTATTGTGGACTAAATTCTTTGACCTCAACTCAGCAAACATATTTATCTTTGACTTTTCAAATCCTTTTTAACAATTGTCATTCTTAGCTGAGAATATCATGATTCTTAAAAAGTATTGTTAAACATTGATAATACGTTTGAATCAATAAAGGAAATTCCCTTAGAAGCTAAAAAAATTTGGTTTTCTTATCGTTTTCCACAAAATAAATGTTTGAGAAATTTTTTTCTTCTGAGTCAAAGTTTTTACTTAACTTTTCATAATAGCATTCAATGAAACGTTAGATTGCTCATATAAATGCATTCCTTAGAGTTCAAGCGAAAAAAGGTAGTTCAAAAACCATTTTGACTCTTTTAGCTGAAAATATAGGTATATTTATAAATCTCAACGAAGGGCAATTCTATCTTTTTTATCTTAGAAGAATTTTCGTTGCCATATTTCATCTGGAATCAAGATTGAATTTTATTATAAAATCCAATAACATTTTCAAAAATTTAAAAATTACTTTTACTTGCTTGAGATTTTATATGGGCTAATAAATTAAGAGTTTGCCATATAGTATTAAAATCAAGTCTCTAAATTCTCACGAAGATGCTGAATGCATAGCAGCCAAATGTAAAAACTTGTAAATATTAGGAAGAGGCTTGTGCAATGTTGATAATGTTAAGAATAAAGAGCATTTACTAAAAGATCTTCTAATTCCAAATGAGCTGTGTACATTTTCTAATGGAGCTTGAGAAAAGTTTGTGTCAATAAGACTTAGAAAAATGCTATCGACAAAGAAGTTCAAACAACCCACCCATACTTACTGAAAAAAGTCTTCTTTTAATTGCTTTTAACATCCCGATGGATTTTAATTGAACCCAAAACAATTTCTTGAGAGGAAAAAGTTAATGGGTTTGAGAGCGTCATCCAAATCTGATTGTGATCAGTTACGTTCCACAAGTCTTCAATGTGCAAATTTATTTTTCGATTGTAGTATTTTGGTAGATTTCGCGTCACTTTTCTCTAGTCTCTCTCTCTCTCTCTTTGGCTTTGAAGTCACATTAAGTCTAAATTCAAAATCTGAAAACAAAATAAAATATGGAAAAACGTCTTTTTGTCACATTGCAGTCTTTTGAGAATGGCCTATTTTTTGCCACAAAGGCTCAATTGGGTGTGGGAAAATGGTTTGGATTTAGGTAATACCCAGCTTCATCAAAAATGTATTCTTCCAACAGTCTCAGTTCACATTAATAACCAAAACCCCTCAACATCAAGCGACAGTGGCTTTATGAAGAGAGAAAAACCATGAATGATTGATCAAGTTGTTTAAAATTAAACAAAAAGAAACTATTACTTTAGGCAATTCAAAATAAAAAAGGGTTAAGGTTTAAAAACATTTATCCAATGCAGTTTCAATGTAAAAAATTCAAATCCTTGAACTTTACTAAAACTGTATCATGCAAATTTCTTGACTGGCAATGAAAACTATCCAACTTTAGCTTTTTCGATTTATCCAAGATTAGGGGTGAAATTGTTTTTGTCATGGAAAAGAGGAATCCTACAAAAAATAAATTAACTTGCCAGAGAACAGAAGTTATTTTAATGAGTTTTTGTTTGTGTTGTGATTTGATTGTTTTAGTTGCTATAAACATAAATTTCTCCTCTTTGCTAGCTAGGATTCTGCTGCTTTCCACATCTGCATTCATATCGGCCTGACCTCAAAACGTTATTGCCAATAAGTTTGAAGAAATTTTTCCAGATGTAATTGAACTTTTTCATTTTCTCAAAAATTTTCATTTCAAAAAATAATTTTAGCATATCCTGTGGCATATTTTGAAAAAAGCTCAAAAGACTTTGAGACAAAAATCTTTTCGTAGCCGGCCTTCAAAGAACGAGCTGACTTATTTGTAAAATGTTTTTCTACTTCAGATATTTATTCATTCGTTTTCAAGAATTTTTAATTTTTTAATAGATCTTTTTAAGTGATCATACGAATTGATTTTCAAGTTTTCATCACTATTTTAATTTTGTCTGTTTTTCCCAGGAGCAAAGATTTGATTTACAATTTTAAAACGCCATCCAGGTAATGTGAATTCTGATCGAATTTTCAAGTTTTTTCTGCAGGCTGCACTATAATCGAATTTTTGTCAGACCCTGGAACGTGCTTGGTCGAAAATTTGGTTAGTTGAAATTGTACTTTAAACTGTTTGACTTGAGGCTGCTTTGATTCAAAAAGGTATGTTTGTTCTCACATTTTTGTTTGTGAAGGATATCAATGTGGTCAAAATCGAAATCCACTTTGCTTTCAAGATGCAAATGGAAAGTTTTGGATTGATTTTCATCATTTGAAAAGATGACGGATACTTGAGAATTTGTCAAGGAATAAGGATATTGATGGGTTGAATATCAAAGACTCTTAGGGCAGAAACGGTTCATAAGGTCTAATAAATTGGAGATGATGAGAGCAAATTTTTCATAAGGCCAATATGTTGGAAGGAATATTTTTTATTTGTGAGCAAACTTACCTATAAGGTTTATTAATGCTTTCAACTAATTTACCCAAAATTTCTCCATATTATAAACAATACTTTAGACACTTACCAAATGTGCAAAACTTTTGTTTTAATCGATTACGAGAAAAAAATGATTTATTCCTCAATGTTCAACAAATGTCAGTTGCAATTTTACCTTTCTTTTCTGCAGCCAAATGTTACTCGAGGAAAAAGCAAGTGCTAAAAAATTCGAATCAATTTTCTGCTGTCTGAACGGTGCCTATCCATTATTCCATATGGCAGGACCAGTCGTGGTGTTTCAATCAATACAAAACCAGCTTTCGGACTTTTTTGCCAACAGACCTTAATAACTAACAAGAAGATGTAGTCGAGTAGATCGAGGTCCAAAAATATTGTTTGAAACGAAAAATTTCGAATGGCTTTGAATTTTGGTAAATTCAAAACCATCCGAAATTTCTTCCAGAAACTTTTATTATTCATGAATTCTATATCCTTAAAAACAGCCTACAGCAAAAATTTGCTTTTTGTGACAACTCACAACAAACTTGGCAAATTTGCTTTCTGATGGAAACTTTATCCTTGAAAGAACTTAAGCCATCAAAAGAAATTCTTCATTGAATTTTGATGGATTGAGACTGTTTCCCTTGAAAATATTATCCTTGTCTCACAGTTCAATTGTTTTTGATAAAGATAAGAAAAACTTGACCTAAATTTTACCTAGACGAAAACGATCAATACCAATTATCCTTTTTTTATTACTAAGCTCTAGCTTTCAAAAAATACTTTTAAACTGAAAGGTTATTTTTCTATTTATGCAAAAGTTTAATTAGTGCCAAAATAGTGAATATCTTTTATTTGGAGATCCACTTAAAAGATCTGTTATTCCACGTGAAGGGTTGCAGTGTTTATCTTGGCTCTATATTCGATCATGAAGCCCAACAGAGTTGCAATTTCTCTGATGTAGCCAAATTTGGCTGAAGGATAAATGAAACGTCTCACCGCAAAAACAAGTTTCTGGATGATGATGCACTTCGACATTTCCTTCCCCACCCAAACGTCTCATTACCTGTCACTTGTACTGATGACACTTTTCCTTGAATGTACAACACATTCAAGATATTTTTCCAACTGTGAAAGATTGTACCTAGACTACACTGGAAGTCGGTTTCAAAGGAAAAATATTATACTTATTTGTACATAGTCAATCTATCAAAAACATTATCATTCTTAAAAATACTGTTGAAGACAAGATTTTAAGCACTCTTAATAACTATAAAAATGTACCAAGAAACTATTGCATCTCATGATGGAATTGAAACCTTTTAACCAAACCAAAAATCAATTCTAGTACCTATCTTATTTTTGAACAGCATTAAACTGCAAATAGGAGTAAAAACTGTGATCATTAGCTTTTTCTTCAAAATCAAAGTGATGCTTTTTTGGTGTCTCACTTCAGTTTAACTTGTAAATTGAAAATGAATAATGTATTTTCGATTCTTTGGATCTTTAATTTTGCTCGAGACCAAAGTTTGATTATTCCCTTTCTGCTCGTTTGCTGCATCATTTTTAATATTCCTGTAATGGCGTCCAAAACTATTTGTACAAATACAATAAAAGACTTTGTAGGTAATACGTACACCAAGTGCAGCTGAAAGAGAAATAAAAAATCACCTACCTGACCGCTTAACAGAGATGCAGTAAAATGTAACAAGGAAAATCATCATGTTTTACGTCTAATCGATATCAATTTTAACCAAATTGTCTTAAGATTAAACAATCAACGACGATTTTGAATGATTTATCTTGAAAGGAATTAATGCTACCAGAACCAGTTATAATAATATTTAGAAAGCTTTTATATGAAAAAGAGATAAAAAGAATATATTAAGCAAACAAAGCTGCTTATTTAACTGCATCTCACCAACACGTAAAAAGATTCAAAGTAAATGTCGGAAACTTTTCTTAAGATCAAGTTAAACCAACCCATTTGATCAGCTGAAAATTAATTTGACCGGTATTTTTTGCGCAAGAAAGGCAAACAAAAGTTTATGACAAATATAAACTGGGACTGGATCGATGCCGGGATGACCAAGGATCGGCTTAGGATCAGACTTAAAGACACCTACTTTGGATACCAGACATGATAAAGCAATTACAATGTCATGATGACTAAAATTTTAAATTTTTGACAAGTTTTATTATTGACGTATTGTAAAGTCTAGTCATCATGACATGACCTGGCTCTTAAATAGTTTGTAAATTATTTATAAAAGAAGGAACCAATAAACCGCAACAATAATGATAATAATAATAATAAACATAAAGATGTACAATAAAATTATCTTTCCAAAAATATGCTCGATAGCTCTTATGGTTAAAGAGTTCTTAATAGCGCATTACCTGGTCAAAATTTCTGGAAAAATATATGTTAAGTTTTAGAGAAAAAATTTCTCTTAAACAAAAACCTAAAAATATTCCATTTAGCACAAAAAATGAGGGAGGAGATGTAATTCAAAGTTTACACATCTGATCCCTATAGAGAAAATGTCTCAGAGAGACGGACATCCGCTAAAAACCGCTAGCCTAATGAAATTTCCAAACTCGTCGCTTCGCTGGCGGATTAAGTAGATGTGCACTTTTTGCTGAAAAATGCAGAACCCTCCATGTGCAAAAGTACCCCCTCAGTAGCACTAAGAAGGAATGCTAAAAAAATCTCACATACAACGAGCTGCTCATTTTGTCCATTTCCTATAGTAACTTTGTTTGTCGAGCCTGCAGCCTGCAAGACTCATTCCACGCCTTTGGGGTGGGTATTTTGTGAGTTTATGAGTAAGGAAATAAGGTTTGATGTTTGGGTGAGTCAAACATCTGATTTTTTTCAATGGCAACAAGAGGAGATAGAGTTAACAGACAGTTGAACAGACAACAACCCCTACACCTATACATTTTCAAAATTTTAGTGTTATGAAAACAAAAGACCTGAAGACTTAACAGGGTCTTTTTTCACTTGATGAGTAACTGGCCTTTCTAGCTAAAATATGTCAACCTTTGGTTCTTTGAAATAAAAATTTAGCTGCAGTAGAACAGTATAAGCAGAATTTTCTTAACGCAATATTTTTCTGTCTTAGTTCAACATCAGGTATGAATCGAAAAAAGAAGAATAAAAAATATTTTACATATGACCTGTGTCAAAACATCTTACTTCTATTCAAACTGGGAAAATATCTGTATTGATGTACATTCTATTTAAAAGTAGTCTCAAAGTATGAAAATACTTCCATTTTTGTCAAAAGTTGCGCAACGACCACCCTTTTTCAAAACATGTTTATGACAATTTTACGATTTACTTTTCATAAAATTTATGCTTCAAATTGCTGTAAAAAATGACATGAAAATTCTTGTACCCCATGATTTTATATTGGTTGATTTTAAGCAGAAATAAGAATGAAAGTACCAAACAAGAACAAAATATCCTCTAAATCGCTTACCTGTGACTTCTCATTTCAAAACCAGCTATCACAATAGCAGAACAGGGTTACCAGCACTTTCTTTAAAAATATCTTATTTTTTATGGACAAGATGAGTGATCCTTGATTTATCCAAAGTAGTTTTATTTCAGCGTAGAAAATTCAAACCATTACGTCTTTTTTGCTTGGAGCAGAAAAATTCATTAGGTGTAGATTTTACTTAGCTTGGCAAAATTTTCAACAAAAGATTTCATCCATCTCAAACAATTCACTCTTCATCTAAGATATTTTCTGCTGACCATGCTTCCAAAAGATCGAAACTGAATGTCTATTACAGCTAATGATCTTTTTTGTGAATGAACATATTAAAAGCCACGCTTACAACTCGTTAAAAGCAGACCTTTAAAATACACATGTTGATGGAATGTTGAGGATCGAATTCCCTTATTGTTCAATTGGATGTGAAAGATTACCTTATAATGTCGACATGGATCAGTTTTATTGTGATTTCGTTTTATGCGAGGAATAAATGTTTCAAATAAAAAAAAGTTATTGGATTTATTTCCGTATGTTAAACCTTAAATTTTTTACTTAGCTTCACTTATTCATATAACGAAAGAATTAATAAATCAATATCAATATCAATATTGAATAGAAAAATCTTAGTTCAGTAAAATAAAGTTTGAAGCCAATTCTATTTTTCATCTTTTTGTTAACTAATTGATCGTGATATGAGGGCAGCTGATGTAAGTGGAAGTAAGTTCAAAAATCGATTTGACCAAACCAAAAGCTACACTGAAATGAACAAAATATGACATCACCGATGGCTTTTATTACAATCTCAAAAAGCTTGGGGTTCTTGACTAGCACCAATCCCTTTTTCTTATAACCACTTAATTCATTTTATTGCTTTACAACTGAGGATAAAAAAGAAGATGAAAGTAGAAAGCTAAATGTTAATATGTATTGCTTAAGTTATATCGTTACTGAGTGAAAAGTGTTTTCGTATTTCAAGGCTAAGTTCCAAACATTTGGGTGTAAAATGGTGCAGAGCGAGCAACCCCATGCAACTTTTGCAATTTAGGTGTCCTCCTTTGAAAAATCAGAGACCCATTTGCAGCGATTGTTTTTAGTTCTTCCAGACCCAATACAGACTTTGATTTTGTGACAAAAAATCTTGTCCCACTATTTTTCAACGAAGAATGAAGTATGATCAAGAAGGTTGCAAGATATTTTGCTTTGTGTTTTTTGACTTTTTTCCTAAGGCTTATGATGTGATTCAATAAAAATCTGGGTTGTACAGCAGGTGTTGCTTTACACGAAGAAAAAAGAAAACAAGCCACTTTTCCATATTAAAAATTTCACAAGTATTTGATGAAAGTCAGATGAAATCTAAAATACAATGGCTGGTTTTTCATAAAAGCCTTTTTACTGAATGCAAAGTAATTTCTTTTGGAATTTATTAAGGCTTCGAGGAAAACAGCAGCAGCTTCTCTTTAAACGTCTTCTTGATTGCTGTTTTAAAATTTTTGCATCAACTTAAAATATATTGGAAGGTTCAACTTAATAGATAGGATGGATAAAAAAGACAACTGGGATCGAATCTCTAGCAAACAGTTTTTGCTCTTCCTCAAAAGAAACTTATTTTATTAGGATGACCATATGGCAGAGAGCAAAAATAACTGTCGATTTTCTGATTAGATGGGATGATAAGGGAAACAGGTTTTTGCCCCAACTTCAGTAAGAGAACAAAATTGTCTTACAGTTTTGCAGAACAATATTATTGTTTGGTAACCTCACGCTTTCTTAATAACTGACTGCTTTCAAATTATTTGACAGGAAATAAGTCTTTTTTGTCTTGTGCTTTCAAACTATCATAGATTTCTCTTTGATGGATGATGACTTTTTACAAATGATGCAATAGAATTATCAAAAAATTGCACTCAAGAAGAACCTTATGTGGTTAATAACAAAATTATTATTTTTGAGTTAATGAAACAGATGTGGATTCGATTTGGTATTTTTCAAGAGTTTTTTTGCGTGGGCTTTCTCTTAAGTTCTGTCTTTGCTGATAATCTGCCAATACCAGGTGCACATTATTTAAAGGATGGCCACTTGGCTGCTGCACAAAATGTTTTGATTTTACATTCAGGTCCTTATAGAAACGGGAATTTGAATTTCCCTTGTAAAAGAGAAGGCTTATTCCTCACTCAATCCATGAAGTCAAAAATTAGATTATCAGAAGTTTAAGTAACTTAAATCGTGAAACTTTTTCAAATTGATTGGAATAGGTGCGACGACAGACTAAATGTAAAACTAATTTTATGTTAGAATCTAAGTTTAAGGCCAATAGCAAGTGTAAAATCCCATTATTGTGAATATTCAGAATCCTATAAAAGCTTATCTTAGAAAGTTCGAATTACGCTCCTTTAAGCACGAAATGACGTGAACCAATTTTCAGAAGCAGCATAATTCCATATGTATATATTAGGTTCATTTTTCACAAATCTTTTTGATGTAAAGATTAAATTTACAATTTAACTTTCTCAAGCACATTAAAAATCGAAATTATAAAATGTTGATCCCTTTTGCCTTTTGCTGACCCACATATTATCCTTCATAAAATGATTGATAGCAATTTTTATTATCAAAGCAACATGAAATAATGTTGACTAACGTGACAGTTGCTGTGTCGATCTTCAGAGTTAAGTTTTGCTAATGTAAAACTCTCTTCCATCATCTTTCTTTCAATCCACCACTGACTTTGATGTAAAAGAAGATGACAAAAAGCAAGAAATTTACAGTTAAGAAAAGTTTATGATTTACTTTAAAGGAATGAGTGAGCATTGGTTGTTAAGGGAGACAGAGAGCAGATGCATTTGCCTTAAAATGAGACAAAAATATTTCTTTTAGTTTGATTTTGAAAATAAAAGCCTTTCCTTACAGTCAACTCAATTTTGTAATTTGCATAAATCTTTTTTTTTCTAAACTGCCAACACTGGAAAAAAAATTATGAGCAAGGTTTTCAAATATTAATGTTACATTTCTCTCCCTTAGGACCCCCCCCCCCTCAAACAAAAAAAAAAATCAAAAAAGTAACATCGAAACGATTCTATTTCAAAGTATAAGTTTTAGTTTCACAAATCCACCTATCATATTAATTACATCATACGTCGGACTCAAAATACGATATGAAAAGAAAAAATTAAAAATAATCAAGATTTTAACAGCAAAACATTCTACAGAACAAATTCTATCCTGAAAAGATCAAAAGAATGATAAGTTAGCTGGAAGCTCGACTTTTCATTCTATTTAGTTAGCTCAACAAGAAAGCTGGTTCATGCTCAAAAAAGATTGCTTGCATGACCAACCATCGAAAATTGCTAGAGTCTATTGGGTAAAGGACGTTGGCTTACGAACCATTTGGGAATATTTATTGGTCTAGAGAAAATGACACATTCTGGAATTTGCATAAAGAATTTTTACAAGTTGATAAATAGTTTCGTAATGTTTTTGCACATAGCCACTGAAAAATTTACATTATTCAATGAAATAGAAAGAAAGGGCAATGAAAGCCAACTATCATTTTCAAAATACTCTTATTTATTAAGTTCAGGACAACTTTAAACGATATTTCCATTTAAAATTAACGATCTTAATATTTTTATTAAAAAATAGCCTTTTAGAATGGTCACTGCAATTTCTGTTATTAAAGGGTCAAAGATTATTTTTCACTGGCAAATCTAGACCTATAAGGAAATTAAACCTGGAAAACCTATAATCTGGGAAAAAGATAGAAACTTTTTTGACAAGCTTTTATTTTCAAAAGAAAGATTTGTTTTTAATTGGAAAAATGAGCATTTTTTACAATTTTTCAATCTGGAATTCTTCATTCGGACATTTGTTGACTCATAATTGCTGCTCCATGAGGTCTCTTTTTTTGCTTGGTTTTTTATTCTCTTGTATCCAGGTTGATTGAAGAGTCTTTCTTGTTTTTTCTTTCTTTAACACAAAACATTCGTTTCATATGAAATGTTTTCATCAAGTTGAGGCTGCTAGATTGGATTTTTTTGTTCATCTAACTCATTTGACTTTTGACACGAAAATCTTGGAGTGGGTCATCTAAAACTCAACAGAAAAATAAATAAGTTTCAATCTCGACTTTGTTTGACAAAATAAATTGAAATTTTTAGGCAAATCAATCTTGTGGGAAGAAAAATGGTGAAGAATATGATGGTGGAGTATTCCCATTTACTTTTTATTCTAAGCAAAGCAAAGGAAATCTGACAGATCAAAAGAGTAAACACCTCGAAAGTTTGTTTTGCTTAAAAGGATTCTAAACATCCAAAGGTACTCAGGATGCTAAATTGGCAGTGTTGATGTTAAAAAAATCTTACCAAAAAAACTATTCCAAAACTAAATGCGAATTTGATCCAATCGAAAGTTTGAAGTTTTGTCCCAGAGCTACTCTGGATTGCCGCTGGCTCTTCCCCTAAATTCATTGAAACTTTTTTTAATTTATCAGCCAATATACAATCACGATATAAGTTGGAATACTTCCTTGGAATTTCAGATACAGTTTCCGATACTTCTTTCATTTTCATTAGGTATTTTCTTTAAATCCCCAAATATTTGTATTGTAAAGATCTCAACATTATAGCTGGTTCTTTTCAAGGTTAATCCAAAAGATCTAACAGATGTCACGATGAATCATTTATCTTTTATAAATTGTCTGTCTTGAACCTAAAGGAGTTTATTGCAGCTAGACCACAATAAACTGAAACCTTCATACATATTTAATTTTTATTTTAAGTCTTATGATGACAAAATTCTGTCTCAATAGCAGGGACATGATGAGTGTGTTCAGGGAATTCATTCAGGTTGCAAAGGGGAGACCAGAAGAGGGTAAAGGGCT
>Ga0194133_10006582_pt1 | contig 14228 bp, 7 predicted proteins | sample TA2KigOf40mmetaG_FD_155448 | JGI IMG/M metagenome (GOLD analysis project Ga0194133, IMG submission 155448) | Freshwater microbial communities from Lake Tanganyika, Tanzania - TA2015055 Kigoma Offshore 40m | ecosystem: Environmental > Aquatic > Freshwater > Lake | place: Tanzania: Lake Tanganyika...
TGGGTGGCTTAACCTCATGAATGATTTGATATCCTCAAGACCTGCTTTTAATTTATCGGGGTTGCCATGGCTGAGAGGTCATAGGCACCTGTATGAGAACTAAGATCTAAGGTTGTGGGTTCAATACTCCAGCCACCCAAGCCTGCAAATTTTCAGCCCCGGATTGCCGAAAAGAATCAACAAGGCACTCTGAGTCAGCTAGGGTAATAGTAATTTGCAGTGACCATAGACTTCTATGAACTCTTACAAAGGTGTTGGTCATGCATCAACATTGCCTGTGTCTTTACTGTACAAGATTGTTATTATTGTATTACATACTTTTTTGATGGGCTTGTAAACATTTCTTTGGATGTGGAATAGAGGGTTGGCTGAACAAAACAGGATGCTAAAGATGGCTACTTTTGCAGGGCAGGGGTTGCCGTGGCCGAGTAGTCAAAGGCACCTGACTGAGAACTAAGATTTAAGGTTGTGGTTTCCATCCCCAGTCACGCTTACAATTTTACGACCCAGGATTGAAAAAAATCAACAAGGCGTTGACTCCTGTAAGGGTAGCAATCTGCAGGTACTCCAATAATTGAATAATGCTTCACTTGAATCCATACTGCACCAGATTATCATTACATATAATTGCAATAATTATGTGTAAAAATGAAAGAAAACTTTAAGGGTATAGATGTAAATAAAATAAACAATTTCATTGAAATTATTGTGATAATAAGTGTGAAAATAAGCATAAAAATATTATTACTTTAATGATGATATGATGATTCTTGCTGAAGTAAAATATTTCTTCAATTTGTCATCTTTCTGGCTATATTTTTCTTGAACAATATTGAAAGTGGGATTGCTTGACAAAGCTTATCTCCAAAAGCCATTAACCTAAATTGATATACAAATGAAAGGTATAAACTGCAGCATGTTTGACCCATACCCTGTTCTCAGAAACCCAAAAAAGGGGTTCATTAACAATAGCAGAGTATAAGTAAAAGGTTTTTTACCTGATAAAGTTGGACTTAGAGAACTTGTCAAAAAAGTGATTAGGGCTTTGTTTCTTAAAAAGGCTATACTTTTTGTGAACTTAACTTTTACAGGGTAAAATGATATTTTAACAACTCAACTTGCTCAAGTCAAAATTTGATTAAGTTTAAGATTAATAGCTTTCCTACAAATTTGGAAAAGGAATTTAAAAGAAAATCCAAATGCAAAAAGGAGATTTTGAAAGTGGACCGATCTAGAAAAAGCTTATGTTTTTCACATCTCCTGGATGTGAAAACTCATTCTACATTTCCAAGCTCTACAGTCCTAATTGGTTTCAATTTATTCTCTCAAACCATCAACTTTTTAGACCATTTTAAAATTGCAAAGTAGGAACATTTCTACTCCTAATGAAGAGGTAGTAAATGGAAGAGTAACTTATTGTTTATAAATAAACCTCAAATTAGAACAAATTGAATTGAACAGAATGTAAAAATTGCATGGTTATGTAAGATTTTGAATAAAAGTTGAAAAAGCCTTTGATTTTTGCAATAAACAATAAAAGAGTACTAGAGGAAAATTCATAACATTATTAGATTTTTATTAACATAATAATGTCCTGAAAATGGATAAAATTTTTGAAAAACCTAATGCAAACTAATCAAGAGTTATGCTGCTAAAAATCAAAGTATGAAAATTGAGGAAATATTTGCTTATTGCAGGAAACTTTGCATTGAAGCATTAGTTGAAGAGGCAGATCTTGACCAAGACTGGAGGTTAACAGTTCAAGAATTCCAAAGATTGTTGAATGAAGATTACAAGCCATCCAGTAAATGTAAGTAGATAATGTTTGTTTTCTGTAATTTTCAGATTTTTCAGAGATTTCAATGTGTACTTAGTTTTATGAGACTTTTCTGTACAAGGTACTTCTGGGTTGGTTAACAAGTCATATATGCTCAAGTCTACAATTGGGAGGTTGTTTACCAAACCTAGAGGAAGAGTTATCAAAAAAAATTCTAGGCCATCCTTTCTTAGGTTATGCAAAGTAACTAGATCTCAAAAGTGAATGCAACTTTCTGGGTTTTTAACCCAAATAATTTTATAGCAATTGAAGATGCACAAAAGCTCGAAAACTCTTCAGGCATCTGCACAACCATCAATTCTGGCTGAGGTATAGCCATCATGTTAGATGATTGCTTTAAGTAATGGTGGGTCCAGGTCAAAAATTTTTGGCCCGAGTCAATAATTTGTTGCTCGGGTAAGGTTCAGGCTGGGTCAGCCATCTTTGGTTTGGGTTTGAAAAATTTCCCCTAAAAATCCCAAACTTTTCAATTTTTTGCCCTTTGGGTCAAAAAAAATCTCATCGGGTCAGTTCAAAGACGGTTGGGGCTCTTATTTACTGCGGGTCAAAAGTACGCTTGGGTCAGGTCGGGTCATAGCCCATCTCTAGTTTTAAGGCAAATCCAGGGGGTCAAAGGTCTGCCCAGACTGGGAATTAAATACTGGTCTCCCAATCCTCAGCTATTTGCCGTAGCTATGAGCTATAACAACCCCATTGATGTGGATTTGAAAAAAAGATTAAAGATGACCTTTCCCTATTTTTCTGTTGGGATTGCAATCTTTTCTTCTATTTCATTTGATGTTTGTGACAAAATCAGCTCCAAAGATTTAGAAACTGTCGAATTTTTGGCAAAGAAAAATGAGTCATATTTATATCCATCTCTTATTTCCAGATTGTGTTCAAGATAGACAACATTTTGAGGATGGAACAAGAACAAAGGTGGATTGTAACGGATGGTAAATAAATGTTTTGAGATAAAAGTGTTTGAAATAAGAATTACTTGCCAGCTTTTACTTTCCTTTACTGAAAAGTTTTTTAAGCATTGCAATACGGTGTCCAAAGTTTGTGCTTCTACTTAAAACTTAAACTAAAACCTAAACAAAGTTTGTTAGAGCCACACAAAATGGGTTGAAGATAAAAGCAGTTTGAGGATGATTGGAAAGCTAAACCAAAGCCTTTTTTTATGCATCTGCTAAGAATAAAAAAATATCTTTTTTTTCTGTTTCAGCACCTGCGCTTGTGGAAAATGGATTTGCACTTCACATCCTTGTTCATCTGGAAACCCACATTTCACATCTTCAGAAGAGTACGGAAATTATGAAGATATGGACAACCAGATTGATTAAATATTCATATAGTTATAGTTTTGAAATTTGTTAATAGGGAGAACTTCATAATTCATAAATTTCAACTAAATCCCGTTTGCCAGAATTTTTCCCTCAAAAAGTATAAAAAAATTTAAAGCATTATTAATTTTTGATGTTTTAAAACCACAAAATTTTTTATTTATGGCATCTTTTGTGGTATTCTTAATGAAAAGTCTTGTCCAACTTGATACTGACTTGCATATATTACCTCTTGAAACTTTCAACAAAAAAAAGCTAAATTGCAACCATTCCATTTTGAAAATGTAAAAATGTTACACCAAATAATGCATCACAGACAAATTAAGTTGATTTGAAGATGGCTTTCGTCCTATGAAATATCCCACAATATAAAGATAGGTTTCGTGACAAATATTGAAAAGTTCCCAAACAAAAATCCAAAAATCATTAAAATTTGTCTTCTTACTCAAAATTCAATTGGTTTTGTAATTTTTTGAATGTTAAAAGTTGTGCTGTTTTTCAAATAAACATTTATTTCAAAAACCTATTTATTTTTTTCATTAAATTAAGCTTCCTTTTTTATTTTTCATTTTTGAAAAGAGTTTCCGTTGATTTTATGCAAAAAAAGGTACTGATGGAATTTTTTCCTTAATAAGATTTTGGTACCAGTATGCAATTTTTTTCACATAAAAATGTAAAACATCAGGGAATAGTTCAAATAATGAATTGTAAAGAATTTTCAACAAGCAAATGAAAAAAAATTAAAAAGATTTACTAAAATTTTGGAGTGTTTCTTTGTTGATTTTTAATGTAAATTGTTGAAATTTACAACTTTTTTCCTGCAAAACATTTTCAACAAGTAGTAATCAAACAACTAAAAAATATTTGGTAAATATTGCAACTATTTTATTGTAGATTTTCATGAAAAATAATCGAAATTCCCAATTCTTTTTTCAAAAAAAATATTTTCAGCTCTAGAATTTTTTACCCAAGGATAAAAAATTGCAAATTTTTTGCCTATTCAAAACTAGGTCATGCAACATAAAAGAATATGATTCAAGGTCATTTGTCTTTTATTCACACAATAATATGCATGTCAAAAAATATTTTTCAAATTAGGGTTGGTATCAACATGGCTCTGCTTCCTGTGAAAAACCATCAAACAAAGCAAAAGAGTTTCAAAAAAGGACTGTTATAGACAGTCTCTCACAATTGGAAAAAAAGGAAATTGCCTGAATATATATACATGTTCACAGACCACAGTGTTTTTCTCTCCAATAGAAACCTTTGGCTCGTGTGTGAATGTCATGCATACATGCATTGTTGGCTTCAGTCTAGTATATATAGATAGTGCTTGCTTACATTGCTTGTTCATTCCATGTATGTCTTTTTGTGTGCAGTGTGCAAAATAGGACAACAGAAAGAAAGGAAAGGAAAAAGAGAATGAGAAAGACTCAGTTGAGCTGGTTAAAAAAAATAAAGTAGAGCCAAACAGGCTTTGCATTACACTTTTATCGTCATCATCTTTTTCAATTGAAAAGTCAATTGGAAATTATGTGAAAATTAAAAAGAATCAAGGCCAGTTCGAATCTATCAATATTGAATAAGTGAAACATCAAAAGCATTCAAGTGCTATTTTGTGCATAAAAATGAACTTTGTTTCAAATTTGAATGAGGAGAATTGATTTATTATATATCTAAGTGGATCAGGTCAGTAATTATTTTATTGCTCATTTGAAATTACAATCATATTTGAGTCTTTTGCTCTTTGTTGGAAAGTTTGATATTTAGTATTCAAGGTGAAGTTGTAAAATTATTATTTTTTTCCATCTAATCATAGGGATTTAAGGTCCTTGAGGAGAGAGAACTGTCAAATGCAAGGCAATCTGGAATAAAACCAGATTGAGTGAAATTTGTTTGCCATCATTATTGGAAAGTTTACAAAAATAGCAAAAAGCTTAATCAAAAGGCAAAACTTTGTTGCAAATTTCTTTTGTGGATCATCAAAAGAGCTGAAAACATTCCATTATCTTCAAGATGGAGAAGAGTTGAAGAGAAGCTGATTGTTGAGTAGTAATGCCTGTGAATCAGGGAATCTCTGGTTGTAAGTTGCATTCCTAATTTGATTTCAAATTCATGAAGATATTAATAGATGTCATGAAAATCCTTTTCTCCAATTTAGGCAATGTGGGTCAACAGCAGTTGGTCTACTCAACCCAAGGATTTACAAGCACTTTTCCAAGTTCAAGACTGATTTTGAACCCAGGCGATCCATCCTCCATTTCCATCAATAATCAACAAAATTGGCAGCAAGTTATTTTGTCCCCATTTCCAACCCAACAACAAACTTCACTCCCAGTCCAACAAACCCTTCAACAACAAATTCAATTGCAACAACATCAGCCACAAAATGTTCACTTGCAAATGCAGCCACTTCATCACCAAGTTGCCTTACAACACCAGCAAATACAATTCCAACCTCACTTGCAACAACAGCAGCAAATTTCTCCTCGACATCCAGTCCAGGTCCAAATCCAGGCACCCCAGCAGATTCAGATTCAACCTCACCCACAAGGGTCAACTATTAGTAATCACCACCTCCAACATTTGCAACCATCTCAACTTCATCAACCTATTCAAGTTCACCATCCTAATCAGCAGATTGTTATCCAATCTCAACCAATACAACATTCTCAGACAGGAGAAACATTAATTCTACCCCAAGGCACCTTTATCAACAATCCAAATGGTCTAACCATGACGACAGATTCAACCAGAATGAAATTCCATCAAGTTTTCTCCAATGACAACCTTCAATCTTCAGTACAATATACCCTCCCAACAACCCAAACTGTCAACACCCTTAAAACAGTCACAACTCCAATCTTTCAGCCAGTTCAATATCAACCAACATTTACAGTTGCTTATCCAACAACCTCTTCCCATCAGAGTAATACCGGGGTCACCATGGTGCCAATGTCAGTCTCAACAGCCCCCTTGATATTAAGGCAAACCATATCAACAGAGGCTTCTGGGTCATTTCAAACACAAGTTGTGGGAGCAGGAATAAAGTATGGGAAGTCTTCAATACAAAAAAAATCTGTGGAAGTGAGTGTCTTGCCCAAAGGTAGTCAAAGAGTCGAAGCAAAAACAGAAAAGTCAGAAAAAGTTCCGGTGCCTTGGTCTTGGAATCGAATCATCAATGTAGAAGGAAATATTATTTACTTGAGGTGACTTTTACTTATTTTACTTCACTTCATAGCAGAATTATCAATTTTGCATGAATTTTGTATTGCAGCCCTGGTGGAAATGAGCTTAAGAATTTAGAAGATGTTAAAAATTACCTGCTGAAGGCAGGAACTTGCAAATGTGGATTAGTTTGCCCTCTTCATGTGGAAAAAGTTTTCAACTTTGATCCTCAAGTACATAATTTTTCTCTGTTGATAGGAAGACTAAAATGACAAACATTTTTTATCAGGTCAAATCTGAGCCATCTTTGGTAAATCTCGGACCTCCGGATCCTTCACGATATTGTTTTCATCAAACCCGAACTGCAGCAATGTACAAATGGGAGAATCTCAGTGCAGCAAACAAAGTCAACCATGTGCGATTTCAACCCCCTGTAAAAAGTAAGTGAAAAATAAAATATTCTCCAGATTATCATTATTTGTAAAAAGCTAAAAAAAATTCTAGACTACCGGAAGCACAATCGAAAAAAGCGACCTTTATCCGGAATGCTGACACAAGCAATGATAGAGGCAAGAGAGTTTGAGAAGAAAAGGATAAATGAGGTATTAAATTTGAATATTTTGTAAAAGGTCTTTTTCAGTGAAACATTTTTTTATTTAGATTATCTTGCAACAAAAACGTGAGTTTGAGTCGTCGAATGAGTCATCATCCATTGGAGCAAAAGAGAACCCTTCAAATCAGGGTAACCCAAATGAAAATCCTGATGATGAAGATGATGAGGTTCAAATTTTAGAGGAGAAAGTTATTAGCTCGACCAAACTTTTGTCTCCTGTTGAAATATCTATTGACAAAGCAACAAGTCCTGCTGAATTAAGTCCAAACAGAAAGAAACCGATTTCACCCACAAAAACTTCACCCTCAAAGACCTCAAAAACTACATCTCCAAGTCAGTCCCTTCCAGTTTCAAAGTCTGTGACAAAAAACAATGCAATTAGGCAGATGTCAGGGACAAGTGAGGGTAATCAGATTTTGAATGATGCCTGGGACAGTCCAGAAAAAGAGCAAAAAGGGAACACTCCACTTGAAATGGTGGAAGGGATTGTAGCAAATCTCCAGACTTTCTCAGAATCCATTTCACCAGTTCAACCCACAACAAAGAAAGCAAGAAAAACACAACAACCAGTTATTGAACCTCCAGCTTGGGTTACAACACCCAGAAGACCTTTATTATCCAGTCAAATTCAAAGGCCCAACTATACTCCTCCATCAACAACTGAGAGTATTCTCAATACTGGCCCCATTAATTTGCTTCCATCGGGCCAAGCATTGATGTCATCAGGATCTGGCATGGTCAGCATGAATCCACATGTGATGCAACTGGTCAACACAGTCAATGGCCCCATGCTAATTCCAGAAGGAGCTCAACTTCAGCCTATCAACCAGGTTCGATTGGATAAACCATGAATTAATTTTTCATTGTTTGAATTTTTATTTTCTTAAAAAAGGATCTTTCAAGCGCCAATGTCAAATCTAAAAGTCCAGGCCAAGCACCACCCAAGCTCCTTATTCCCACATCCCAAACCGGCCAACCTGTTCTTGTTTCCCCAGGTCATCAACTAATAGCTATTGCATCATCTCAACCACGTGACAATTCAAGCCAACAGCAGCAACAAATTATCATCAATCAAGTAATTTTGACCCTTATTTTTGAAGTGAAAGATCTGATCAAGAAAATGTCTCATTTTAGGGTCCATCAGTATTGACAGCCAGCCCTATGATCATCTCTAACAATGTTATGACAATGCCAACTCAGTCTGGAATTATGTATGGTCAACTAACAAATGGACCCCTTCTTCAAGTTCCCAATGGTAATTAAAGCCAATTTTTCATTTTTTGGGCAAAATAATTGAAGTTTTTATGATGCGTTACAGGTCAGTCACTTCTAGCATCACAAATTCCAGTCATGATGAATCCAACTCAGGGTACAAATAGCAGCCAAATTTTACCATCGCCAACATCACCTGGAGGAATGCTACTTTTATCACCATCTGGAGGAGTTATTCAAATGCAACCAGGGGGAACTTTTCAACCCTCAGGTATGTTTATAGATCAAAATATTTTATTACAGACAAACTAATGAGCTTGAAGGGAAGTTCAGTATAATAAATAACATCTGCATGACCATGTGAGAAAGTTTTGGGGTATATCTTCCTTTTTAATATTCCATAAATAAAATGACCCTGTACACGCCTGGGGGGTTCCTACAAAGTCAATACAAATAAAACAGCTTGGCAAATCTCTTAACCTATTAGAGGGAGATTTTTAGCAACATTTAGACCTCAACTCCCCACCCCCCTATAAGAATTAGTTACTAAATACCAACCTGAAAGAAATATTTTCGAAAATTGATTGATTGATCACTACTGAATAGATGTTGTAAAGGTTTCGGACTTTGAGCTATTCAGCCCATTTTTGTGTCTTAAAATGCAAAATGCTAAGCCATTTTAATGTTTAAAGGCTCAAACCTTGTAACTATTGCACAAGGACCATCTTTGCCACCTGGAGAAACTACCTCTCAGATCTTGCCCTCAAAAATTGTTATAGACAGGAGCTCAGACTTGAATAAAAGGCATGATTTGGACAAAAATCAAATAGCAGGTAAACAAAATCATCACAATTTTACTTATTTGTTGAAAAGCAAGGAGAGTTGTTTTAGCTGGGCCCAAATCAGTGGACTTTTCTGACGATGACGAGCCTTTGTATGCTTCAAATGATGATGATTCGACTGAAGAAGACACTGAAGGAGAGTCTGTTAAACACCAAAAAACCAAGGTAATAATAACACATGTGAGTTTTATCACCGTTTGAACGGCTTGTATCTGTTTGAGGTACCCTGGGCACAGAAGATGTGAAAATATAAGATTATTGTGAATGACCTCCCAATCAAGATTAGAAAAAGTACTGGGGCATTTGTTGATAGATGAAGAGCCCTTTTAAATCAAAGGGACAGATAAGAAATGTGTGTGCCATTTCAGGAAGGTATCATTAGAGGGCTGGTAATGTCTAAAAGGTATCTTTGAGGAGGATGAGAAGTCTATTGTTATTTATCTCTTTTCAAAGCCAATCAAATTTGATGAGATCCATTCATTTCAATTTGCAGTTTATTTCCTGCATTGCCAATTTCCTTCTTGAGTTGTCATAGAAAGTTGCCAATCAAAGGCTTTCTTCTAGTGGTACATATTGATTCTTGTAAGAATAAATTGAGGTGAAACTGTCTAAATGACAAGTGATGTCAGACTGTATTATGCCAATTCGGTGGGTGAGGCCCTTTTAAAGATTTGCAGTAGTTGCTGTCTAGATAATATATATCCATAGTATTTTAATGATACTCTGAGATGTCTATAATGTGCTGTGTGGATTAATTTTCTGAGAGATGAGGCTGTAGTATCAGGTATGGAGGGATGTGATTACTTTTGGTGCAAGAATTAATGCATGTCAGGAATAAAAAACAGCTTGAAATCATTAATTAATGTGAGAAAATTCAATATTTTGACTTAAAATATTGTGCTGTGACATGTGAATTTGAGTTAATAAGTTTAAATAAGAACAAATTACAACACTTGCCTTGAAAAGTATCTCAATTTTTCTAGTCTGTAAACAGTAGTCTGATTCAAAGCAATCAGGTTGACAGCTCAGGACTAGAAGCAACCCCACCTCATGCTTGGGATGAAGCAGAAACAAAATTAAAGTCAAAAGCAAAACGTAAATCTGGTAAGAAATTAGTTTAGCTTTCTCATTAAAAGTATATTTTTTTGAAGTATATTTTACCGAAATAGATGGCGAATCTGGAACAACTGATAGCAAAAAAGACAGTTTTCTATCTGGTGAGTTAGTTTGGGGACCTCTCAGGACCTTCCCATCTTGGCCTGGTAAAATAATGTCCATTGAGGAAAATCCAAATTCAAAAGGTCAGAAAAAAGAAACCTTTAAATTTTTAACTTGAAATTATTCAAAATTGTTTCTTTATTTTTTTTTTTACAGAAAATGCAAAAACACAAATTTTCTGGTTTGGGACAAGAGAGGTGTCTGAAGTGAAAATGACCCAGTTAAAAAGTCTTTCAGAAGGCTTGGAGGAACATCATAAAGAGAGGAAAAAACTTAGAAAGTAAGGCAATTAAAAAGCAAAAGACTTTTTTTTGATGATAATAATTTAAAATTTTCAGAGGTCGGAAAATGAATTCTGGACTTGAGTTGGCCATACACGAGGCAATGTCTGAATTGGATCGAATGGGAGATAATTAATTTTAATAAACAGAAATAACTTTACAAAATGAAGTAATGCAATTTTTTCAAAGTATATACCAGTTATTTAACAAAAGAATATTTTGGTCAATTGACGACAACATGTTTTTCCCTGAAATATTTTAAATCTCTAACAGATTCAAACTTTATGAGAATTGTGTCAGAAAACATTTATTTATTCAAAAATCTTGCCAGTTTCTTGAGAAGCTCAAAAATCCTTTCTTTCACACCCAGAAATCTCGAAATCCTCTTATTCAATCGTTTTAGATTGGAATTGATATTGTGTTTATCACCATATAAACATTGTTAAATTTTCAAATGTTTCAAATCCAAAATCCTTGGAAATAAAAAGATATCTTTTTAAAAGATTTTTTTGTTATTTTTGAATTAATTTCAGTTTTGTTTCTAAAGTGCCTTGGATTAGTGATGGGTCTGGGTCAAAATTTTTTGACCCATGTCGGGTCATGTCAGCCATCTATAGGTTTGGGTTTGTTTGGAAAATTTCCCCTAAAAATGTCAAATTTTTCAATTTTTTCCCTTCAGGTCAAAAAACCCTTTTTGGGTTGGGTCAAAAAGTACCCGGGTCAGTTAAAGCTGGTCGGCCTCTTATTTACTGGGGGTAAAAGGATGCTCGGGTCGGGTCAGTGCCCATCTCTAGTTTGGATCCTGGGTTAATGTTGAGATATAAAACTATCTTAGCAGAAATAAGTGAGGCTAGGAAGTCAATCCTGTTTTTTAAAATATCTGCTTAGAGAGGCTGAACTGGTTTATTCAATCAGGGCAAGATTTAAGCATTCATTTCCTTTTCCATAATCGTCTTAAAGCAAACTACTTTCAATCTTACTTTTTTCTTTGAGAGCTTTAGATTTAAGGTTTTTGGTTTCAATCCCACTGGGCATTGCAGCAAGTTTTTCCTTAAGTTTCTCCAAAAATCTTTAAGTCAGCCTCATTTAAACCAAATACCCTGCAGAAACTCCTTTAAATTTATTAACCATTTGATAATGTCAAAAATATACAAAATTTTTACCATTTTAATTTTTTAGAATCCCAGTTAAAGGTTAATTGAAATACAAGTTGAAAATTTCATTCGCAAAAATGTTCAACACATTTTTGTCCAGGAGAACAGCAAGTATAATGGTCCATATATTCACAACAATCAGTGTTTTTAGGACAAGGACTATCCTTGCAAGTCAATTTTGCAGGAGGCGGATCTATTGGATCAAAAGAGCATTTTTTAGAATCCACACATCTTACAGAGTCCGGTATGGCAGCAATCAAGAGATCCAATGCAGAGGCCTATTCAATTAAGCACTTAATTAAAAATCTTTCTATATTTTTTTACACTGAAAAATAAAAATTTTATAGGCATAATAATTAACCTGATCCATTGGTCTGGCATCAGAAATAGGAAAGTTCCAAGCAGCACCAAAAACTGGCCCTGTTTCAAAAATAATCTGATTAGTCATTTAAAATGGTTCACAAAGATAGATATGATCAAGAAGGATGTATAATAGTTCAAACAAAAAAACTGCTTACCTGTTTTGTTGTAAGCAGGAGGCCCATCCAAGTAAACAATGTGGCATTTACTAAAAGATATGATTCTTAAATTACATATAATGTGTTCCAAAAGTTAAAAATAAGTTTTTAAACTTAACCTGGAGTTTGATTCTGGATTGCACATAGGCTTACCAATTATTGATCTTACATTATTGTCAATAAATTTTTTGTATAAAGCAGATTTGGGTGGGTCTATGTCAATGAGGTATCGTAAATTTCGCAAGAAAATTCCTTTGAATGACCTGGCATCTAAGCTGCAAGCATCATTAGGATCACACTGCTCTGTAAGGACTCCACTAAAAGGTGGAAGGTAATGAGGACAGAATTTTTTTTGATTTATATAATGAAACTGCCATACCTGTCTGTCAGAAAAATTAAAACAGTAGAAGAGATATTATGAGCAATCTGTAGCAAAGTTTTGTTCTTTGTTAACTTGTACTCTTCAATGAGTCCTCCAGCCAAAGTCCCAGCTGTGTATGTGAAAGTTGTAGTTTTGTCTTCAACAACACAAGATGAAAGTGAAATACCATCATACACCTGTCACCACAGCAATGATAATTTTGTAAAAATAGTATTGTGATTATTTTATTGGGCAATATTGAATTGAGCAAGTGCTAAGAGGAACAATTGTGCCAATCTTAACTTAAAGCACTAGGTTATCAATATTTCTAGACTTGCATTTTTCATTTGTTACAATCATTTGCCCTAATCCTTATAAAAAAGGGTATAGGTAGGCAACATTGTTTCTTTTTACTGTCAAAGTCTGACAGAACATTTGGGGTCGTTGTAGCTCATGGCTATGACAGCTGGCTGAGGACTGGGAGACTGGGGTTCAATTCCTGATCTTTGACCCAAGGATTTGTCTTAAAATATCATGGTTACCTCAGCCAGGATAGATGGTTGTGCCGATCACTTGAACAAAAACCTGATTTAATTATTAAAAACACAAAAATAATTACATCAGAAAATACCATTCCCAAAAATTTAACCAGGGATAGTTCAGATGACTGTTATACACAAAAACAGTGCAGGGATTTTTTGTAAAGTCTAATACTTTGGTATTGGAAAAATCAGTTCCTCAACTGACTATAAGCTGTCAATATTGGATAGAGGCACTACTAACATACTATCTGGAATTCTTTTGATTTTTTTTGAAGCAAAGGGTGAATTTCATGACTTATAGACCAGAAGATCTCATGTTTCTCAGTCACTACCTATAGTTGTAAAGATAATTCAAACCAAATTGACAAGAACAGGATTTGTTTGGATTGGAGCTAATAATAAATTACAGACTTTGAATGAACTTTTGTCCAGGATTCCAGTATTCATCATGAAACTCCAGACAAGTCTGGCTCGTTTGACAAACGTCTTTGACTGTGGATCTTTTGGATCTAAATTTGCCAATCGCATTCCCAGTTTGTACATTTGTGAGTTTTCTATTGTCTGCTTTCCATTTAAACTGCTGTCAAACCTGAATTACATGAATGATAAAAAGTAATCCATTAAAGGTTGGTTGCCTTTTGATAGTTTTCCACTAATTATAAGAACCATATTCCTCCATGACACTGTCCCGATGCATCCCAACCGTTTGTCCAACACCAATTGAAAATTTCCTTAGAAACTCTCAAAAAGTCATGGATTTTCAGTACTTCAAAAACTCTTGCATAAGCTAGACCGTACCAAGCCATGTCATCAAAGGAAGGTTGTGGTCCATAGGCTTCCAGAAGGTCATCTACCTCTCGAAGTGAATTCTTAAAATATTCAATATGGTTTCAAAATTATTCATATGGGAAGCTGAAGAAAAGGTAAGAATCAAAAGAAAAGGGGGGCTTTTTTCATTTAAAGCACACTTTTTCATTACAGGCATACTGAGGCTAGGACTTTTTAGTTGAGGCAGCTAGCCTGGGGTCAAACTCCAAACCCTCTGATTCCCAGCCAGATCCCATGACAATTCGGCCACACCAGCCCATATTATGTCGGCAAAACTGTTTTGTCAGGATGTTATTGCTATAAAAGGGCTACTCTGAGTTCAAGAAGTG
>Ga0194133_10006585_pt1 | contig 14223 bp, 10 predicted proteins | sample TA2KigOf40mmetaG_FD_155448 | JGI IMG/M metagenome (GOLD analysis project Ga0194133, IMG submission 155448) | Freshwater microbial communities from Lake Tanganyika, Tanzania - TA2015055 Kigoma Offshore 40m | ecosystem: Environmental > Aquatic > Freshwater > Lake | place: Tanzania: Lake...
TGGATTTGATAAGCGGGGTTTGGCCGTAGTTCATAATCACCCCCATCTTATCAAACCTCACGGAGGCATTGGTGTGATACACCGAGACCGCCTGCTTGCTTTGCCCGCAAGAGAACTGATTTCTTGGCAAGGGGTTATGCTCAGGGTAAATGATGCTGTTCCCCATAATCCCAAAAATAAGCGAAGGATGGATTTCAATATGGGTATAATATTTGTTTTGCTTGAGTTGCCCATCGTTGGTGGCGATGAGGGTGTTTTCTTCCTCGGATACATCCACATAATCTACAATGGATGCATACGCACTGAGGATATCAACCAGGTTGTCCTCTTTATCCTCTACCGCAAATAGCTCATATACATCATGCACCTTGTTTCTATTAATGCTCTCCGCCATGGTTCCCTCCTGTTGGTAAAACCCCGACACGATATTTCTCCAGGTGAACTCGCCAGAGTGTATTTTCTCTTGCAGTTCTTTGATTTTTTGCGGACCCTTTCGTTGCGTGCTGGGGACCGATTTGTTGACGTAATACAGCGGGCGAATAAGCCTGCCTGCATCGGTATAAATGTATATGTCGTTCTTTTCGTAGTTGAATGTGATGCTTGTGTAAGTAGGAATGACCCCATTACGGCGCAACAGTTTTAAATAGCTGGTGAGCTCTAGGGGAGAGGTGACGACCCCCACCCAATTTCCGTTTACGAATGTTTTGGTGTTGGCGCCCAGATACTCTGGCTCACACTCTTGCAGCAAAATAAGAGGAGAGATTTTGTTTTCTCGTAAGAGTTCAATGATTGGATAGGAAGAATACCCGTCGGTAATGGCGCACGAAATGGCCATATGCTTGTGAAGACCAATGTTTCCGCCATCGGGGGTATCTACTGGGTCAATGTATCCCCATTGCGAGTTATTCAGTAAATGCGGCCCGACCACTTTGGCGCTGGAGCTTAACGGAAGATTAATACGGCGAAGCTGGGAGTTCGCTGTGAACCAAGACAAACGGTTCAAATCTTGCACCACTCCAATACGCTTGGTATTCGCTTGCGAGCCCCAGTTGCCCTTGAACGCCTTGCGAAAGCCCTGCTCCACAATGCGCTTTTCAAAAATCTTGTCTTGGTTGTCCTGAATGAACTGGATTAAGTTAATGTTTTTGAAATAGTCGCTTTTTTCAATCACGAGCATATTTTGCTTGGCTTGTATCAAATAGTATTCGCGGAACAGGTCGTATAATAATGTGCCAGATAGCTCCACGCGTTTATATTTGAAGTTGTCCCGATTGGTGGGCGCCTCCTTGTTTGTATACACGTTGAGCATGCGATACACCATATACCCAATATAGTATGCTTTGTCTAAGAAGTTGACTTCGCCTACGTGAGGAAGAAACGCGTTCATCAATATTTCCAATGTGTTGGAGATGGTTTGGCGCTTGGTGAAGGTAGAAATAAACTGAAGCGCATTAACCTGGTTAAACACTTTGGACGCATCGTGAATAGAGGGAATGAAGAGGTCCACCATTTCGCTGTTTTTCTCCAAATCTAGTAAGCAACATTTGATGATGCTTTCGTCGGACAACACCCCTAATGCGCGCATCAGAATAAACAGCGGGACGGGTTTGCGCACGTTGGGCACTTCTACCACGATATTTCCGTTCGTATATACGGTAGTGGGTGCGACGATTTTGACCGCGGTGGTTCGCATTGGTTTGGAAGAGTCCTCCGAGACAGAGCGGATTTCGGCGACGTGACTATACAGCTCAGTCGGGTCGTATTTGATTTTTTGTATGTAGAGCATATTGTCGGCGCGCGTCTCTTGACAAACGATGGATTTTTCCTTGCCGTCAATAATAAAATACCCGCCATAATCGTTTTTGCACTCCCCCATATTAAACTTTACATCCGGGCTCAATCCGTGCAAAATGCAAAAGCGGGAGTTCACCATAATTGGAAAGTTGCCTAAATAGATTTTTTCCAGCGTGAATGTGGTTTCCTTCTTTTCGCCCCCTTCGTAGTAAGTGATTACCACTTCCGCATCATAATGTATGGCCATTGCATACGTCATATTCCTCAACCGCGCTTCATTTGGATACATATAATGGACATCATCGCTGGTATCATAAATGACGGGTTTGCCGAAATAGATTTTGTCCCCAGCCTTACCGCCCATATAAAAGAGCGCTTGTGTCTCTTCACCAGGATTGGGGTTGTTGCTATCTTCCTTGCCTACCACCTTTAACGGGTTGTTTTCGCGAAAGATGCGAAAGATACCATTTGAAAAAAAGTCATCATAGGAGTCTAGATGGTGCGCGACTAAATTATATGGATTTTCTTTGAATAGCTTGTCGATAATCGCCCAGCTGATTTCTTCCATCTTGGATGACCCAGACGGCGTTACGCGCACCTCTTCGTCACTATCATTTTTGTTCTTGTTACCTCGCATATCCATTTATATTATAATAACGTTATTTTTTTATAACATTATTTGCACTATTCTGTTTACATTCTTTACATTATTGAGATTATTGACATTATTCGCAATTGGTGTGTTGCATATTTTATGTCCACACACATATACACATACACACTTACACACTTACACACTTATTTGGTCGCTTTCTGTTTGCGTGTTTTCTTGTTCTGCCCGCGGGATTTTCTAAATGATTGACCCTCCACGTTGGAATAGTTGTCTGTGATGGAAAACTCCGTCCACGGTTGTCTAAGCCTGTCGTGCAAGTAGGGATGCAAATAGGCCCACTCGCGGTGCTCCCTGCAAAACACATCTTTGTAAAAAGGGGTGCCGCAGGAGTTACCGTAAATGCCCACAAAAGACATTTTCTTGGCCATCGTGCTGTCGCATACCTTTCCGTTTAACGCACCTCTGGGCTGGTATGGTTTGGGTCGGTCTGCTTGAGACATATACTCGCGCGCATCCAGCTCATAATGCGAGCAAATGGTTCGCGAGCACGGGTTTACTTTATTTAAATACACGTCATAATGGTCCGCAATAATCTGCTTGGCAATCTCCACATCAATCTTTCCTTTGTGCAAGTCCATTAAATCGGCCAATCTCACCCTTCTTGCGCCCTGATGTCTGCGGATATCGTCAAACCCAGTGTTGGCGCACTCTAAATTGCGTATTCTCGGGTCATATGGCGCGTTAAATCCGATGAAGTACCCGTTCTTGGTTTTGTCCACCTTGTGATACTTTAATCCCAGCTCTAAGCTCATAATTTCATTGGTGTTTGTATCCCCGAATAACCAGCAGCACGCGTAGTCGCCAGAGTTACCCTTCAATAAAATATCCACATAGTCGTCTAAGGAGTCGCCATACTGCATTGCTTGGCGCATACGGCACGAGATGGGGTAATTGTTCTCAAACACGTTAAACCCGCCAATGGTGGTTTCGGTTCCCATAATTCCCTTGCTGGTAACAAAGTAGTCGGACCCGCTCCAAATCCAGCCCACAATACCCTGCAACAAAATGCGGTGACCCTTGGTGGGGGTAATGTCTAACACAATGCGACTGTATTGGCCATCCGTAAAGTTGGCGAAATCATTGTGCACCATTACGATTTTGCCATCGTGGGTGTAACTTCCGTTTACGATGAATGCACTGCACCGGTCTTGCGCGCCTCCTCCTTCGCCGACTTTGCGCGGGGTGGCGCTGGCACTAGCGTCATCACTGGGTACAACCAAATACCCAGTTAACGAGAAATAATTGTTCCACGCCAAGATTTCATCCACTGTGGTTGGGGTTCCGCCAGCAGTGCAACCTTCGGCGAAGCCTTCCATCTCTTCATAAAACTCGGGGAACACCGTCTGAGTAGTCGTTTTGAGGTATTTTCTTCCTAAATCAATAAAATGTTCCCATTTGTGTCCGGTCTCTTCATAAACCAAGAAATGCAACATTTCAAATATGCGCTTCATTTCCTCCGCGATTAAATAGCCGTATGCGTATCCGCGCTCTTTGGGTTCCCCTTTTACGGATACATAGAGCCATCCGTTTTTTTCATAACTGATGCCATTTTTGGTGCGTTTGACTTGCGCCAGGGTTTCCGACCGTTTATGCTTGGTTGTGTTCATTTTGCTCATATATATATATAATTGTATATATTTAATTAAATACAATTATTATGTAGACTTTCGGTGGAATATAGTTTATACGACACCTTGTATCATTACAAGGCCAATAAGGACAAACATTAACAGGAATGGCATGAGCACGAGTAACCACGAGACGGTGGAATACCCATCTTTGCAAATCAGATTTAGAACCCAGGTCCAAAACAAGACGTATAGGATTTTTGCAATAAACATCGCCATTGTGCTGGGAACATTACACGAAAAACAGCCTAAATCATACCTGTGTTGGTGATTTCCAATGTTTTGAAACAAAATGACCGCAATACCCATCATAGAGATTAAAAAATAGAGTTTAGACGGCGTGCACAACCCGCGAATGGATGTAGGAAACGGCATTATAATTTATGTATAGATTATAATTGTTTTAAGAGATGATTGAGGGGGTCCGATTATACTGGACGGCTATATTGGTCTTTATATACCGCAGGGGATACAACTGGGTCGACACCCTTTAAGGAGGTGTATACATTGGTAATGGTGCCGTTTAGGTCGTTTCTAAAGTTCAACAACTCTTGGGGAATGAGCCCTCCACCTCTTAACGACTTGCGCATCTTTTTGTTACCGCGCTTCTTGGACTTAGCGCCTCCCAGCATTGTGCGCGTTGGTTCCAAAACGCGGTCTACTTGGTTGTCGTATGAGTTCATTTTATACGCGATTCCGCCAACCTCGGGTGCCATTGGGTCCCAAAATGTGCGAGACCCTCCAGTCATAAGACTGCATCCGCACCCACCTTTTTGCCCAATGCAACTGGCTCCTTTACTGCACCCCTTCATAATGTATTTGCGAGCACGTCTCCTAGAACTAGATTTGTTCTGTTTTGTTTTACGTGTATGTATTTTACGCGAGCGTTTGTTGTGTCTCATATAATATAGGCGCGCAAAAAAAACAAAACGAACTGGTTAACCGATTTATTATTACGCATGGTTGCTTTTACACCTTTTCACCTTTCAAACGCCGATTTATATAACCTGAAATCGCTGAAGGCGATTTCTCGGATATAAAAAAGGCGATTTATCGGTGAAAAGTAACAGTTACCTAATAACATTCAAAGATGCCGACCCCAATGGGTCGGCATTTGAAATGTTAAAAGGTGTAATAACATAATAATCTAAAATGACGTCATTCTCTATTACAACAACATACCTGGGTTCAAGTGTGGTTAACCATAACGCAACATCTGGATTTCTATATCTGCAAGCGTAAAAAAAAGCCATGTTATTCCCAGCGTAAATATCAATATCTGGTCTAATTTCTAATAACCATTTTGCGACTTGTAAATGACCGTGCGCGCAAACACAAGAAAAAACACATTCATAATCGGCAGAAAAATCCATGTCGGGTTTTACTTCTAACAACCACTTAGCAAGTTCTAGCTGACCCTCCTCACAAGCCCAACGTAAAGGCCTTCCGTTCATAATAGAAACATCAATGTCTGGTTTCACTTGTAATAGCCACTTTGCAACTTCTAAAAGTCCATATCCGCAAGCACAAGAAAAAGCGTATTCGTCGTCTGCAGAAATATCAATCCCTGGATTATTATTATTATTATTGTAAAAATCTTGTATTTCTTGTAAGTTTCCATTTTTTATTAACTCAACAAACGGGTTATCCTGTTCCATAGTTGTATATATTATTATCTTAATTTTAGATGGTTTATAATGTTTATGATGTTTAACACACCGACGCGTTAATCCTCACCTTATTTACTCAATATCCACGTGGGTCAGCATATGTCTACGGCAGCATTGCTTAAATAGTCCAAGCTCGTCCAGGACAACCCCCTCGGGCGTTTTTTCACTAAACTCGCTCGTGCAATAGACCACTTTATTTACGTCCATTCCCGCAGCCAATTTACGTTTTCTCACTTCTTCACAATAGTAACGGTATTTATCCGCCAATACAGTTCCGCAACTAAAACATTTGATAGGAATAATCATTCTTTATATTATATCGCCTTATTTAATATCTTATACGAGAGCTTTTTAGGTTGTTATTGCATCCATATGGAATGAAATAAGTTTCAATTTTTTACATTATTATGCGTTTATTTACTTTGTCCCAACTCAGCTTTTTCTCTAGTGATAATATAATGAGCCCAAAAAGCAAATTGCGTTCTTTTTTATATTCCAATGCAAAAACATTGAAAAACACCAGCAAACGTGTTCTTCCCAAAGTGGAATACGAGTTAGAAAAAATCGGTGCCACGGTGTATGACAAAACGACTGCCGCCATCCCCGCCTTGTGGTCGCGCGCCAAGCAAGCCGAAAACATCGCCTACTCGGGACTACAAAAGGTTACCCCCATCGCCAAATCCAGCGTGCGAGCCACCGCAAAGTATGCGCGCAAAGGGCTCACCTATGCCGCCAAGAAAACCGCGAAAATGAAATGGGCTCGCGGGCAAGGGCGAAGCCGAAGTATCGGACGGTCCCAAACGCAACATTAAGCAAGTCATCCAACTCATATTTCAATTATTTCTTCCTAAATAATATTCATTTAGGAAGAAAACACCTACACACACATCCGACACTTTATTATTTATATAGCTCCTGAATGATTGTCCCGCCACTCGTTTTTACACGCACGTGTTGCTTATCCGAATCGTGAAACTTGTTGTGGCATTTTTCGCACACGGTGACCAAGTTCGCGGGGTGATTCTTATGAAATGCGTATCCATCATTAATAATCATATCTAACTCATTGGCGTCTTGTTGGTGTTGCAGATGGTGTATTTCTGCGCCTGCCTCTTTTTTGCATATTTCGCACAGTGCGCTCTTAATTTTGCGCCTGCTGAAATGGCTCGTCTTTGAATCCATCACGCTGTTTGACTCTGGGTGGTATTTCAGTCTTATTTCGTATGCGCTTTGTAGAAAGTCCGCAGGCAGATTCAACGATTTGCAAACTTCTAACCCATACATACTTTGGCCGGGTCCATCCTTTAATTTTCTGTCGTATACGAGCACATCGTTCTCTTTGTCATACATCACCTCCATATGTGTCATTTTCAGGTTTGTCATCGCTTCAATCTCCTCGTAGTTAACGATTTCGTGCAAGTGTGTGGCAAATATAAAGCTACTTTGTGCGCTATGCATACGCTGTATTCCCGCCACAAAAATACTCACAGCAGACACACTTTCTGTCCCCGAGCACAGTTCATCCCCCAATATCAAGCTGTTTTGGTTCATCAGTCTTAATATATTTCGCAACTCGGTCATCTCTACGGCAAAGGTGGAAAGCCCTTTAAAAATATTGTCATTCCCAATAATGCGCGTGAATATGCTGTGGTATGGTTTGTAGAAAAACTCCGTGGCGGGGACATACAGTCCAGATTGCGCCAAAATAACAGCCACTCCAATCGCGCGAATAAAGCTCGTTTTCCCGACCGCGTTCGTCCCGTATAACAGTATGCCATCGGTATGCTGACCAAGGGAAATATCGTTTGCCACATACAGCTCGTTCGTATTTAATTGCTCAATAAGGCAATGGCGCAGACCTTTTACGTTCATAAATGATTTGGTAGCCGCCCCGACAATGGTGGGCTTGCAGAAGTTATATTTTTTTGCAATCATCATTTTTGCATATATGATATCAATGGTGGAGACAAGGTTGGTGATTTCTTCCAATCTGGGTAACAACAAGCTGGTGTTTCCGACGATTTCAAGATACACCCGATTAATGATGTCTTTTAGGGAGAGCTTGGCGCTACTGATATTTTTGCATAGTTCCTTGATTTGGGGGTTAGTGATGCAGTCGTTAGATGCAGTGCCATCGGCAATATCTACCTGCGTGTTAAGCGTAAACTCCTTCATACACCCACTGCTGGTGGACATATAGTTTATTTTTGCGCTCCCAGAAGGGGATAATTGTGCCAACGCGGTTTGCAATATTTTGCAACGGCGTTTCGTGGACACAAGCGTAAAATTGGTTTTGTCCGTTTCGTGTATTTTGATGTATTCGGAATGTTTCGTGTTTTTCTCATACTTGTGAAGCACATCATTAAAAAAGCTTTTACACGATTGCAACATATCATCGGACTCATTCATTAGTTCCAGTCGGGAGTCTAGCTCTGTGCTAATGCCCTTGTTAATAAAGTTGCACTCAAAGTTTTGGTAACTATCCAACGACTTGCAAATCTCTAAAGAAAAATGAGCTTCAAAGTATTGCATAATCACATTGCAGTGCTCAATGACGTCTTCACTGTCAATATGGTGATACAACAAATACTCGGAAACAACCTTATCCAGCTTTACGCAGTTGCATAATTCCACAATGACTTGCATATTTTTATACATTTGGTAGAATGCTTTGGGCGATATTTTTTTGATGATAATTTGGCGCATATATTTCGTGAGGTCCTTTATGTCCATGAGCATTGTTTTGATGGTGTCGTAAGAGGTGTATGGAGTATGGTTCTTGGGGCTTCCGTAATCATTCTTCTGGGTAGAGGTACGTGTTTTTGCAAAACTCATTAGGTCTTGCGGGACTTTCTTCTCATTTTCCAATAAATATTCCGTCATATCATACTCCATATTGAGCTGGTCTTCGTTGATGATGGGACTCAGCAAGGTGTGCGCGAACTTGCGCTTGCCCATCGTGGTAATCGTATTGTTCAACATTTTGGCAACAGAGGAATGTTTCCCGGTGTAGTTGTTATCATCAATAATATTCAATTGCTTGAGCGTGTGGTTTGCGAGCAACAGTCGGTTGGTGTGGCTTTCAAACACGGGTTCGGATATTTTATTCAACAAATACGGGTTATGCTGGTAAATGAAGTCTAATAAGTAACAAAAGGCTTGCGTGGCGACGACATTTTCATTAAAATTAAATGAAAAACTGTTGTAATCGGTGGTGGGGTAATATTTTTCTAAAATGGCTTTTTGGTATATTTGTCGCTCGCAATTTCGCGCGCGCTCCTTTTGCACGATTTGCGTGCCATTATCGGAGTCGGTTAAAGGGATTGTGTGAATGACTTCGCACTGTATGTTTGCATAATGAATGATATTGTCAAACTCGTCGTGCGAAATATTTCCAATGAGGATGACCTCGCTTGGGCAGTGAATAGATATGATACGGTCCAACTCGTCAAACGGGGTCGGATTGTTGTGAATATATTGCTCGTTGTATTCAAAAATCGTGGAGGTCCCTGTGAAGATATCAATGTTGGCAATACCGATGTATATCATTTTGTGTAGCTTTTCGGCGGACGTTTTGGCTGGTTTGGACGCATCGCTAAGTTCGCTTAATCTGCTTGTTATCGTCTTTCTACTACCGTTAGAGGTAATAGAGCGAGTTGCGCTCAGCACGCTTATTGTGCCCGAGGTGTCTTCAGAGCATACACTATTATTAGCAAAGTCGGATTCGGGGCTGCCCGTAAAATAATTGGACGAGTCTTTTTCTTGTAAAGGGAGTTCTTTATGCGCAAACTTTGATTTTATAGAGGTCTTACTGGAATGTTTAGTTTTGGTGCGCAACTTGCTGTATAGCGAGGTGTTTTCAATGACATTAAACCAAACGCACGTAACAGTGTTCGTTATTTTGGTCGGGTCTTCGCTAAAATATGTCCCAGGAGAATATATTTGATATAAACTTCGGTCGGTGTCCTTGCAGTTTTCATCTTGCACGTATACAGGTATAGTAAATCCAGCGTCTTGTAATCGCTTTACATATTTTTCAATGTAAATATCCTTAAACCCAGCCATCAATACTTCATCACTACCGATACGTGATTTCTTTTCTACTATATTTAAATCACACACATTTGCAAACTCTACAATCTCGCTACCGTATATCTCTTTACTAATCGGGTTTTGCTTTCCGTATACTTCGAAAAACGCGCCTACTTGCATTAGCAGAATGGTCTTCTCCCCGTATTCATCTTTGTATCGGCTGGTTTTCACAAAGTAATCTGCTATTAATGCCATATGTTTTATATACCTTTTATATAATATAATCCACAGAAATCTTTATATACATTGGAAAACTCAACAATATATTGTTTGTTGAATTGCACATATGTTTTCGGACCGGTTCGTCTCACTTTTCGGACCTATTTTCGTCCCACTTTTCGCCCCACTTTTCGGACCTATTTTCGGGTTATCAAGCTACGTAATCGCTATCCTATGTTAAAATATTAAATATATGTCTTGTTATTATATATACTATGCAAATGTCTCGTTCGCTGTATTCTGCGCCCAAAGCGTTGTCTTTTAACAAGCACGTCACTCCGATTCTCCTTTCTATACACGGCCAAACCGTATTTGTCTTTAATACCCGAGACGAATGCTCTTTCACCTTTTTCAACAGTGACTCCAGCGATGGGCTCCAAGTATACGTAACAAAAGAGAACTTTTATGCCCAGCGCATAACAAACGGAAATAAATATTTCTCTCAAACGACCAACAGGGGTATCACCGACTGTTCGGGCGCGTATTACTGGTTTAGTTTAGATTCGCAAAACCAAGTATTCCAGGCTGGAATCGGCGAACCGCGAACGGACACGTGTTGTTACAAATATGCGTTTGACCATAGTGACCCCTTACGGGAAGCGAACAAGCTGTTTTTAGAAAGCCTTGTAAAAATTGACCTACCCGTCTCCATAGTCCCCTTGCGATTACTAAAAGACCCAATCACCGCACCAGTGCCTCTCCTTATCAAAAACACAAATCATCTGACGATGGAAGATATTGCCAGCAACGCGTTTTTGCCTCACTCCGCCTTATCCCCCGCCTCGCGTGGCTTATACGATTGCATATCTGGTGTCCGCTTTGTGTTAAACACGCCAGAATTCCCTGATTTTGCCGAGGCGATTGAATATAGCATCAAGACGCCTGGGCTTTGGTGCAACACTCGCCTGAGCGAAAAGTCTACCGAGTTCTCTAAAATAAAACACCCGTTGGAAACCTATTTGCGCATTACGCTTGGGCAAAACAATGGCGAGTCCCCAGGCATCCCTTACGTGATGGAAATCTGGCCGCCCGGTCATTTTTCCCCGATTCATAACCACGGTTATGCAGAGGCCATTATTCGCGTATTGCACGGGAGCATCCAAGCAGAGCTATATCCGTATTTATGCGACGAGCCAAACACGGTGGACCCCTTTGCTACATCCATAATGAACACAGGAGACATTACGTGGCTCAGCCCAACCCTTAATCAGGTGCATAAACTGACAAACCTCGCAAGCAACACGCAGACGTGCATTACTATCCAATGCTACTCTTACGAGGTCTCCGACACGAGCCATTACGATTATTTTGATTATATTGGGGAACACGGAGCCAAGCAACAATATGAGCCAGATTCAGATATGGATTTCTTGCAATTCAAACAAAAGATGAAGGAAGAATGGGACAACCGGTTTAAACCCGCCACAAAGGAATCTGTGCACAATTCATTCACCCAATTTGTATTAGACTGCTTGTGCTGTTGCTTTGCGCATTAGTTAACAATATTGTAAGAGTGCTGTCAGAGCGAAATATATATATTTTGAAAGTGGCTTAAAAATATAAATATACAATTATATATGGCGCAACGCAATTATATGAATCCACAAAACAAACACACCAATAACCAGCACACAAATAATCACCGCAATAATAATAAACACACGAATCCCCCTTATACGAAATACAATTCGTTACCCGATGAATCGGAACAAATGCAGGCCAACCTGCACCAACACGTGCGAACGTATTTCCCAAAAATAGAACTTTCTTACGAGACACGTGTGCATAAGAAAGTTCAATGTGACTATGCAATTGCCATCCCCCAAGGCAACAAGGTCTATGCGTGGTTCACATACTATAATAATGCGCACGTGTGCTTGATAATGCAATCTGGCTTTACCTCCATACAGACTGTGCTCTCCTCATTTAGTCCCTCTCTATGCTTTGGGGAGCACGGCACGATATTTTACGGGACAATGGTGTATTATGAGGGAACCCGATTTTTTAGCGTGGAGGACGTGTGCTATTATAAAGGCAATAACGTATGCAGAGAGACGCACCTTCATAAAATGCAGCTATTTGCGCAGATGAGGCGAACCAACGAAATTGGGTCCTACGCGTTCACCTCTAGTTGCATTACCTTTGGTCTCCCTGTGGCCAGCGAGTCCTTGGAGGATTTAGGAAACATTGTGCCTTACAGGGTGTTTTCCATACAAATGCACGTGGTTGGGTCAAAAGAGAGGTATTCCATCAAGTGGGACGAGTTTGTATCGTTACAAGGACCCAATCCTGTGACACCACCGACTCAGTATGCGAGTAAAACAGCCAATGGATATGCGCCCAAACCGATAAACAAAGGGAACAAGATATTTTGGGTAAATGCGGATATGCAACGTGACGTGTATTATTTGCACGAACAAAAGACGGAGGCGAAGACAAGCAGCCAAATTGCTTATATTCCCAATTTTGAAACGAGCCGTTTACTAAACTCGTATTTTAGAAATATTAAAGAAAACGAACGATTGGATGCGTTAGAAGAGAGCGACGACGAGGAGGAGTTTGAAAACAGCGACACGGACAAATACGTGTTCTTAGACCGAGTGCTACGTATGGAATGCGTGTATAACGCGAGGTTTAAAAAATGGGTGCCAGTGAAGTTGGCGCAAGAGAATGAATAAATAAATGAGGATTGTATTATTTATATGTATAGTATGTATAATGAACCATATGTCGGAACTAACACCGCCCTCACAATATACGAATTACGGGAACGAAACATATAGTGCTGGGTTTTCAGATAAAACTGTGCCAACAGGCACCCACACATTGCCATTACCAGCCCAATCAGGCGGATACACACGAAAAAACAAAAAGGGAGGAAAAGGATGGAAAGGAGGAAAAGGATGGAAGGGGGGCAAAAGCTGGAAAGGAGGAAGAAAAGGAACAAAAGGAAGAAGACCCGACAAATCCAAAATAAAAAATATCTCTAATATGTATAAAATGCCCGCACGTAAAATACGAAAACTCAAGCAGACCTTGAGAAAGAAGCTGTCTCGCAACTTAAAGGCGAGTCGCAAGAAGCGCGTTCGGTTTAGCAAACGACATATGCACGGAGGAAGCACCGTCTCTTACGCGGTAGGAGGTGTCTTACCACCATCAGAGAGCGCATTGGCTAACGGATACTTACAACTTAACAAGGCTGACCCAGTGCCTTACAACCATTTTGAAGGGAACTAAACGAGGTCACTAGTGAAACGCAATAGTATTTATAACTTTATTAAAAAAAAAGCTATAAAGGATACATACAACTTACGCGATTGACCCATAGTAACATCGGGTGTTTACTCCATTTGTAGTGGTTGTAAATACGGCAACCCTTGCCCCATAATTTGTTCCTGTTGTAGCCCATTTATCTGATGTAGTTCGCTGTGTCCACGATTGTCCATTATTCGTGCTAGTATAATAAGTAGTATTAAACCCAGTAACCACTGCATACCCTCCAGATATGCTGACGGAGGTTGTCTGTGTAGTAATTGCAGGGGAAACCTCGGTCCAGTTCTGTCCAAAATTGGATGAATACTTAATTCTAGTTATCGTGCCACTTCCTGGAAACACCACGGCTACACCGTATTGGCCATCTAATGCTACTAACAACGGAATAGACCCACTAAATGTGCAATTTACAAAGCTGTTCGTTGTAACCGCAGGGTTAAAATTGCTACAAATGCGGAATAATTGAGGGGTGATACCACTTGCGCTATTCATCCCACAAACGACCACTACATAGTTAGACCCATTTTGAGTAATTGCAAGTCCGCGCGGAAATGCAAAAGATTGAAAGGACCACGAAACCCCGTTATTGGTGCTAAAATACAACCTGCTATTTGCCTGGTCCGCAACCATCATAAGACCATTATAACAATAGCAACCAGTATTATTCGTGCTTGATGTGGTTGTTCGGATAGTCCATGTAGCTCCAGAATCATTTGATGTAAACACATTTGTAGTGCTTACTGCGATCGCTTGGAGTGGCTGAATTGGGTCAATCGCTATATATCTCCAGGCTGCATTAGTAAAGTTTGTATTTGCATTGGTTACAGCACTAAATGTTTGCCCATAATTAGTAGAACGTCTCATTGACCCACCA
>Ga0194133_10006586_pt1 | contig 14223 bp, 12 predicted proteins | sample TA2KigOf40mmetaG_FD_155448 | JGI IMG/M metagenome (GOLD analysis project Ga0194133, IMG submission 155448) | Freshwater microbial communities from Lake Tanganyika, Tanzania - TA2015055 Kigoma Offshore 40m | ecosystem: Environmental > Aquatic > Freshwater > Lake | place: Tanzania: Lake...
CCGGTATGCACAGCGTTCAAAACGCCTGCGCGGCGGTTGCGATTGCGCGTGAACTGGATGTGCCGGACCAATCGATTCAAAAAGCACTGGCCGAGTTCAATGGGGTCGGACGTCGCTTTACCAAGTACGGGGTTTTACCGCTACCGAGTGGCGGGGGTTTTACTCTGGTTGACGACTACGGCCATCACCCGGTTGAAACTGCGGCCACGATTGCTGCTGCACGCGGCGCGTTTCCAGATCGACGGTTGGTACTCGCGTTTCAACCGCATCGGTACACCCGTACGCGTGATTTGTTTGAAGATTTCGTCAAGGTATTGGCTAGTGTGGATGTTTTGGTGCTGGCCGATGTATACGCGGCGGGTGAGCAGCCGATACCGGCGGCGGATGGTCGTTCGCTGGCACATTCACTGCGCGTTGCAGGCAAAACAGAATTGGTATTCGTCGAAGACATTGCCGAGATGCCCGAGGTGTTGATCAAGATGGCACGTGATGGTGATGTTGTGATGACCATGGGTGCTGGTTCAATTGCCGCCGTACCGGCGCAGTTGCAGCAATTGACGCAAACAGTTCCCGAGTTGAGGCAGGCATGAGCCACCCGAACGGAAATGGATTCGGCAAGGTCGGCGTGTTGTTTGGTGGTCGCTCGGCCGAGCGTGAAATTTCAATTTTTTCTGGTACCGGTGTGCTGCAAGCCTTGCAAGCCCAGGGTATTGATGCGCATGCATTCGATCCTGCACAGCGTTCATTAGCGGAGCTCGCTGGTGAAAAATTTGTTCGCGTATTCATCGCACTGCATGGCCGCTACGGTGAGGATGGCACCATGCAAGGCGCCTTGGAACAATTAGGTATTCCTTATACAGGGCCCGGCGTGTTGGCGTCGGCCATCGCCATGGACAAGGCGATGACCAAACGCCTCTGGTTACAGCACGGGCTGGCAACGCCAAAGTTTGAAATGCTGCATGCGGGTAGCGACTGGCGCAGCGTGGCGCATACGCTTGGCTTGCCGCTGATCGTCAAGCCGGCGCATGAGGGCTCAACGCTCGGCCTCACCAAAGTGACTGATGCAGCTCAATTACCTGCTGCGTATGCACTTGCTGCCAAGTTTGATAAAGCCGTGATGGCAGAAGAATTTATCAGTGGCATGGAGCTGACTTGTCCACTGCTCGGTACCGGTGATCATGCTCGCGCTTTGCCGGTGGTGCGCATCATCGCGCCGGATTCGAACTACGACTATCAAAACAAATATTTTTCCGATCAGACCCAGTATCTCTGTCCGAGTGGCATACCGCCGGCGCTAGAGCAGCAAGTGCAGCAGTTGGCGTTGGCGTCTTATCGCAGTTTGGGTTGTCGTGGCTGGGCGCGTGCTGATGTGATGGTGCGCGCCACCGATCAGCAGCCGTATCTTTTGGAAATAAATACCTCGCCGGGCATGACCAGTCATTCATTGGTGCCGATGTCTGCTGCGGTGGCCGGTATGCCTTATGAGCAGTTGTGTGTAGCGATTTTGCGCAGCGCAGCTTTGGATCTGCAAGTGTCAGCTGATTGGAAACCGCATTGAGGCGTATGCATGTGGAATGACATCAAAACGCTGAACTCACTCACCCGCGTGATGCTGGGCGTGCTGCTGCTCACCCTGCTGTACGCCGGTTATCGCTGGACGGCGAGATTGCCGCTGTTCGAATTAACCGAGATTCACGTGCGCGCAGTACCGGGTAAGCCACTGCGTTATGTCGATGAATCGACTGTGCGCAGTGCGGCCTTGCAGCGCTTGCGAGGTAATTTTTTCAGCATGGATCTGGCCGCTGCGCGTACCGCATTTGAAACCGTACCGTGGGTACAGCATGCCTCGGTACGACGCGAGTGGCCGAATAAACTGATCGTCACGATTGATGAGTTTGTGGCGCTGGGTACTTGGGGTGAGCAGGGACGCTTGATTTCTGTTGATGGTGTTTTGTTCACGGCCAATCTGGACGAAGCCGAGCAAGAGGGCAAGCTACCCGCACTGGATGGTCCGGATGAAAGTGCGCGTGAAGTTGCGCAGGGATTTTTCGATCTGCGTGAATGGCTTGCACCAGTCAAGTTAACGCCGCGCGCACTCTCGCTTTCCAAGCGCTATGCATGGAGCGCGAAGCTGAACAACGGCGTGTTGCTGAATCTGGGTCGTGCCAATGATCGCGCTGCATTAAAAGCACGAGTTGATCGGTTGGTGAGTGTGTATCCGCGCTTGGCATCAGCCTTGCCGGGCCGCATCGAGATCATTGATATGCGTTACCCGAACGGGCTCGCGTTGAGGCGTCGCGGTCAGGCTATCAGCATCAGCGCTGGCGAAGGCTCGACATGAAGATAATTCGCAAAAAATACGATAGCAGCAAAAAAACTAACGAGACATTGATCGACTAAGGTATGACAAAAGACGCAAAAAATCTGATCGTCGGGCTCGATATTGGTACCTCCAAGGTGGTTGCAGTGGTGGCCGAGGTGTTGCCGAACGGCCGCCATGAAATCATTGGCCTCGGTCAGAGTGAGTCCAAGGGTCTCAAAAAAGGTGTGGTGGTGAATATCGAAGCGACTGTTGAGTCAATACAGCGCGCACTCGAAGAAGCCGAGTTGATGGCGGACTGCCAGGTACGCAATGTCTGGACCGGTATTGCGGGTAGCCATATCCGCAGCTTTAACTCCAGTGGCATGGTCGCCATTAAAGACAAAGAAGTCAGTGCCGCCGATGTCGCGCGTGTGATTGAAACGGCCAAGGCAGTCAACATCCCAACAGATCAGCAGTTGCTGCACGCCGTGCCGCAGGAATTCATTGTCGATAACCAGGAAGATGTGCGTGAGCCGATCGGTATGAGTGGCATTCGGCTTGAGGTGAAAGTGCATATTGTCACTGGTGCAGTGTCAGCCGTGCAGAACATCGTCAAGTGTGTACGCCGCTGCGGATTGGAAGTGACCGATCTGATCCTTCAGCCAATGGCTTCGGCCGATGCGGTGCTGACATCTGACGAAAAAGAGCTAGGCGTGGTGCTCGTCGATATTGGTGGCGGCACCACGGACATTGCCATCTTCACCGAGGGTGCGATTCGTCATACCGCTGTGATCCCGATTGCAGGTGACCAGATTACGAACGACATTGCGATGGCACTGCGCACGCCAACAGCAGAAGCAGAAGAGATCAAAGTGCGTTACGGCATTGCGAAGCAGTTGCTGGCTGATCCGACCGATGTGTTTGATGTGCCGGGGCTTGGTGATCGCGGCGCACGGACTTTATCCAAAGCGGCGTTAGCCGCCGTGATCGAGCCGCGGGTTGAAGAGTTATTTTCGCTGGTACATCAGGTAGTGCGTGAATCCGGTTTTGAAGAGGTGCTGTCATCAGGCGTAGTGCTTACCGGTGGTAGTGCGCTGATGCCGGGCATTTGTGAACTCGCTGAAGATATTTTTCTGAAACCCGCGCGTGTCGGCACTGCAGTCTACGAAGGTCAGCTGGCGGATGTGGTGAAGAGCCCGCGCTATTCAACAGTATTGGGCTTGCTGGACGAAGCCAAGCGTCAGTATTTGCGTGGTCAGGTGATTGTGCGTCAGGGCGGCTCGGCATCTGCGGTGTGGCAGCGTATGAAGGAATGGTTTCTCGGTAATTTTTAGTGTTTCAACCGCAGTTGTCAGTGGATAGCTGTCACATCGCGTGATGGCTAACGATTGAAAACTGCATCACCCAAGGGAGTCAATATGGAAATCGATATGCTTGAAAACACGAAAGGTACGATCATCAAGGTGGTCGGCGTCGGTGGTGCGGGTGGCAACGCCGTACAGCACATGATAAACAAGGGTGTGTCAGGAGTTGAGTTCATTGTGGCCAACACCGACGCGCAAGCGTTGTCGCAATCCAAAGCGCATAACGTGATCCAGATTGGTGAATCTGGTCTTGGTGCCGGTATGAAGCCAGCGGTGGGTCGTCAGTTGGCGGAAGAAACACGCGATCGCATTGAAGATGCTTTACGCGGCGCGCATATGGTGTTTATTGCTGCCGGTATGGGTGGTGGTACGGGTACCGGTGCTGCGCCCATCGTGGCAGAGGTAGCCAAGCAGCTCGGTGCATTAACTGTCGCGGTTGTATCCAAGCCATTCAGCCACGAGGGTCAGAAGTGCATGGATATTGCCAACGAGGGTTTGGAAGAACTCGGTAAGCATGTTGATTCATTGATCGTCATCCTGAATGAAAAACTGGAAGAGATCTATGAAGACGACAGTATGCTCGAATGGCTTGGTCATGCAGATGATGTGTTGAACAACGCAGTGGCTGGTATCGCCGAGATCATTAATGTGCCCGGTCATATCAACGTCGACTTTAATGACGTCAAGACCATCATGGCCGAGCAGGGCAAGGCGATGATGGGTACGGCGGTGGCTTCTGGTCTTGATCGTGCGCGTATCGCTGCCGAGCAGGCGGTCGCATCACCGCTGCTCGATGGCATTGATCTGTCAGGTGCACGCGGTGTGTTGGTCAATGTGACTGCAAGCCGCTCGTTGAAGGGTAAAGAGATCAAGCAGGTCATGGAAACCGTACGCGCATTCGCGGCGCCTGATGCCTCGATTGCACAGGGTATTGCGTACGACGATGGCATGGGTGACGAGGTTCGGGTCACTGTGGTGGCCACCGGATTGGGTCGCGCTCGTCGTCCGCAGCTGGTGTCGACACCAATGGCGCGCACCGGTACCTACGACGCCACGGCGTCAGCTACCAGTACCGAAGCAACATCGAGTAGCAACCCGACCTTCGAGCCGATTCGCACACCTGCAGTCTGGCGTCGTGAGCATGCCTCGGAAACGGTGCGGGCGATGGAGCGGAATGGCACCGAGACTTACGACATACCGGCCTTCTTGCGTCGGCAGGCAGACTGATAACTGCATTATTCGGCAGCTTGCGGCGATGGTGGTCGCTCGCAATCGACCGAACGACTCGGGTTTTCGGTCAGCAGGAAATTAGCGGGCAGTGCATACTTTCGCCTGCCCGCTGGTCACCTTGGGTCCAGCGATTCATCATTAACCCTTTAATTATCGAAGGACCTCCCCATGACCATCAAAGTCGGAGACCGTCTGCCAGACGGCAAGCTCGCTGAATTTATCGAAACAGAAACCGCGGGCTGTACCCTCGGCCCGAATACCTTTGACGTGGCGACGCTGGTCAAAGGCAAAACCATTGCCATCTTTGGTTTGCCAGGTGCTTTCACGCCGACGTGTTCAGCGCAGCATGTGCCCGGTTACATCAAGCACGCTAAAGCGCTGCACGACAAAGGCGTCAATGAGATCTGGTGTATCTCGGTGAATGACGCATTTGTGATGGGTGCGTGGGGTCGTGAGCAGGAAGCGACCGGTATTGTTCGCATGATGGCCGACGGTAACGCCGATTTCACCAAAGCGCTGGGCCTCGAGTTTGATTTAAAAGGCTTTGGTATGGGTGTGCGCTCGCAGCGCTACTCGATGCTGGTAAAAGATGGTGTCGTCACGCAGTTCAATCTGGAAGCAGCGGGTAAGTTTGAAGTGTCGAACGCAGAAACTTTGCTCGGCCAACTGTAATTTGACAATCTTGAGGCTGCGCTCGATCAGATGACTTATTCAAACCGCACCACGGTGCTTGAGTCGCAGCCTCGGTCAGTATTTTCCGCATGATCAAACAGCGCACGATACGCAAAACCGTCTCGACGACTGGCGTCGGTTTGCACTGCGGCACACGCGTCACGCTCACACTTCGGCCCGCAGCGCCCGATCATGGCATCGTATTTCGTCGTGTCGATTTGTCGCCCGTGGTTGAACTACCCGCCAAGGCCAGCGGTGTCGGCGATACCCGCATGGCCTCTGTTCTCGAGAAAGACGGCGTGCGCGTCTCTACCGTTGAGCACTTGCTGTCGGCGTGTGCCGGTCTCGGCATCGACAACTTGATTATCGAATTGAATGCCGAAGAAATTCCCATCATGGATGGTTCTGCTGCATCCTTTGTTTTTTTGCTGCAACAAGTCGGCTGCGTTGAGCTTGGCGCGGCAAAGCGTTTCATTCGCGTGAAAAAATCTGTCGAGGTGCGCGAAGGTGAAGGCGCACATGAGAAGTGGGCTCGGCTGGAGCCTTGGCATGGTTTTCGGTTGAAGTTTTTTATTGAGTTCAACCACCCCGCGGTGGATGGTTCTGGCCAGACTGCTGAAGTCGATCTGGACATCGCCTCGTACATTCAGGAAGTGGCGCGCGCGCGCACCTTCGGATTTATGCAAGATGTCGAGACCTTGCGCGGCATGGGGCTGGCGCGCGGCGGTTCACTTGAAAATGCGATTGTGATGGATGAGTTTCGTATTTTGAATAGCGGCGGACTGCGCTACCGTAACGAATTCGTGCGTCACAAGATTCTGGATGCGATGGGCGATTTGTATCTTGCCGGTCACCCGCTGCTGGCGAGCTACAGCGCGCATAAATCAGGCCACGGCCTGAATAACAAACTATTGCGTGCGCTGCTGGATGATGATGATGCTTACGAGATCATGACCTTTCCGACCACAGCCACCGCGCCGGCGGCGTACTCGACCCAGCTCGAGCAAGAGTGGGCGCCGGTCTGAGCGCCGGTCCTGCCTTTATCGGGTGTCAGATCTGTTTACGGCGTTTCAGTAAAGCCTGAACCGCATCGCGTAGCGGACTATCTTCAATCTCGCACGCGAGTGCAGCGAACGAAGATAGCGCACCGCTCGAAAGTTCCCGATGTTGACGTGTTGCCACAGCCGCTATCTCTGGCGCCATGGGTTGCACCTTCAAACGAATCTGCTCAATCGACCATCCTTTTTCTCGCAAACCTTGTTGCAACTTGGGCAGCATTTGCCTGAGGCGCGTCGCCAGCGCAGCGTTTGGCACAGCGATATTCAGTGTGTGCTCGCGCAGTTGCAGCACCCGGCAGCTGCCGAACAAGGCGGGTAACTGGCGCTCACATTCCGTTTGCAGCGCAGCCACTTGCTGTGCGGTCGGCAGCAGACTGCCCAGCTTGTCATCTGAACGCAAATACGCCAGCGGCTCGCGCGCTGCGGGGCGCGACTCCGGGCGCCGTGTCGGCGTGAAATTCGTTGAAGATTTAGCCATCCGGCAACCTTAGCACAAGGCTGTACGGGCGGGTGATGCCAGTCAGTTAATAAAGGCCTGCATGCTAAAATTGCAGCTTCGACTTGTGCCAGCCAAGGCGCGCGGTCCTGATTTTTTCCTACCCTCGGCATGTCCCTACTCACCAAGATTTTCGGTAGCCGCAACCAGCGGCTGCTCAAACAATTTCAGAAGACTGTTCGCGAGATCAACGCGCTTGAATCTGCGCTGGAGCAGTTGTCAGATGACGCACTGAAAGCCAAGACGCCCGAGCTGAAAGCAAAGCTGGCAGGCGGCACGCCGATTGACGATGTGCTGGTCGAGGCATTTGCGGTTTGTCGCGAGGCCTCACGTCGCGTATTGAAGATGCGGCACTTCGACGTGCAGCTGATTGGCGGCATGGTGCTTCATCAAGGCAAAATCGCCGAGATGGGTACCGGCGAGGGCAAGACGCTGATGGCGACGCTACCCGCTTACCTGAACGCGTTAATTGGCAACGGCGTACATGTTGTCACCGTTAATGATTACCTTGCGCAGCGTGATGCCGAGTGGATGGGTACGCTGTACGGCTGGCTTGGTTTGACGACCGGTGTCAATCTTTCGCATGCCGCGCACGATGTCAAGCAGGCGGCTTATGCCGCCGATATTACATACGGCACCAACAATGAATTCGGCTTCGATTACCTGCGCGACAACATGGTGTTCTCGCCATCCGAGCGCGTGCAACGTGGTCTAGCATTTGCGATCGTGGATGAGGTGGATTCAATTCTGATCGATGAAGCGCGTACCCCGCTGATTATCTCGGGTCAGGCGGAAGACCACACCGAGATGTATCGCAAGATGAATGCCTTGCCGCCGCTGCTCACACTACAAATTGGTGAGGAAACGCCGGACGGTAAAGGCGTGGTCGAGGTGCCTGGCGACTACACCAAAGATGAAAAAGCCCATACGGTTTTGCTGACGGAAGCGGGCCATGAAAAAGCCGAGCGCATCCTGACCGAGATGGGTTTGTTGGCCGAGGGCGCATCGCTGTATGACGCTGCCAATATCACCCTAATTCACCACTTGTATGCCGCATTGCGTGCACACACCCTTTATCACAAGGATCAGCACTATGTGGTGCAGAACGGTGAAGTCATCATCGTTGATGAGTTTACCGGTCGTTTAATGCAAGGTCGGCGCTGGTCCGATGGTTTGCATCAGGCGGTTGAGGCGAAAGAAGGCGCGCGTATTCAAAACGAAAACCAGACACTGGCCTCGATTACCTTCCAGAATTACTTCCGTATGTACGGCAAGCTTGCGGGTATGACTGGTACGGCGGATACCGAAGCATTTGAGTTTCAGGAGATCTACGGTCTTGAAACGGTGGTCATTCCACCGAATCGTCCGAGTCAGCGTAAGGATCGGCAAGACCAGGTATTCAAGAATGCGGCGGGCAAATACCGCGCTGTGATTGCCGATATTCGCGATTGCCATGAGCGTGGGCAGCCGGTATTGGTGGGCACAACGTCGATCGAGAACTCCGAATTAATCTCGGCGATGCTGGAAAAAGAAAAGCTGCCGCATAACGTACTCAACGCCAAGCAGCACGCGCGCGAAGCCGAGATTGTGGCGCAGGCGGGTCGTCCCAAAATGATCACCATCGCGACCAATATGGCCGGTCGTGGTACCGACATTGTCCTGGGTGGTAATGTCGATAAGCAGATTCAGATCATCGAAGCGGATGGATCGCTGTCTGCCGACGACAAAGCGGCGCGCGGAAAAACATTGCGCGATGAATGGCAATCGCTGCACGAGCAAGTGGTGAATGCGGGGGGCTTGCACATCATCGGTACCGAACGCCACGAGTCGCGTCGTATTGATAACCAACTACGTGGTCGATCTGGTCGTCAAGGCGACCCTGGATCCTCACGGTTTTATTTGTCGCTGGATGATCCCCTGCTGCGTATTTTTGCCGGTGATCGAGTGCGCGCGGTGATGGAACGCCTCAACATGCCGGAGGATGAGCCGATTGAAGCGGGTATTGTTTCGCGTTCAATTGAATCCGCGCAGCGCAAGGTTGAAGCGCGTAACTTCGATATTCGCAAGCAGTTGCTTGAGTATGACGATGTCGCCAATGATCAGCGTAAGGTCATTTACCAGCAGCGTAATGAATTGCTCGAAGCCGAGCTGATGACCGAGACCAGTGTCGCGCTGCGTCAGGGTGTGTTTACCGATTTATTCAGGCTGTATGTACCTGAAGGCTCGATGGAAGAGCAGTGGGAGCTCGATGCGTTGCAAGAAGCATTATTGCGCGAGTGGCAAATCGAGCTGCCTGTCAAAGCCATGCTTGAAGCAGAGCCTGAGCTCAGTGACGACGACTTATTGCAGCGCTTGCTTGAGAAAGTCGATCAGATCTATCAAGCCAAGATTGATATGGTGAGTGTGGAGGCGTTTAGCAGCTTTGAGCGCAGTGTGATGTTGCAGAGCATGGATACGCATTGGCGCGAGCACCTGGCAGCACTCGATCACCTGCGTCAGGGTATTCATCTGCGCGGCTATGCACAGAAAAATCCTAAACAAGAATATAAGCGCGAAGCTTTTCAGCTATTTGCGCAAATGCTTGATCTGATCCGCAACGATGTGGTGCGTACCATCATCACGGTACGCATACAGTCGCAAGAAGAAATTGCAGCCGCCGAGCAGCAGATGAATCATCCGCATCTGGAGAACATTAGCTATCAGCATGCAGACTTTAATCCGGATGCATCTGCTGAGGAGCTGATGGCGCCACCTGCGCTCGATGAGCCGCGCGGTGCCGGAACGATAGTCAATGCCATGCCCAAGGTGGGCCGCAATGATCCTTGCCCGTGTGGGAGCGGTAAAAAATTCAAACAATGTCACGGCAAACTGGCCTGAGTGCTTGGTCGATTGCTAGTCATCAGCCTGGCTTGATGGCGCAGGCTTGGATCCGGTATCGGGATGTTGCTTCGAACTACTGATGACGTTACATACGTCATCCCGGCGCAGGCCGGGATCCAGTGTTTATTGAAGTCCCGGAAAACGCATCAGCAGAACTACAAAGACTCATATGGCCGTTAACTTCCCGCTTGTCACACCGTCGAAGCTAAAACCTGTGCCTGGTATCACGCTGGGATATGCAGAAGCTGGCATCAAAAAACCGAATCGCAAAGATTTATTGGTGATGAAACTGGCGCCAAGCGCGACGGTAGCCGGTGTGTTTACCACTAATCGATTTTGTGCCGCGCCAGTGCAACTCGCCAAGGCGCATCTCGATCAAGCAAAAATATCCGGCAAGCCGATTGCGGCGTTGGTCGTGAATACCGGTAATGCCAACGCAGGTACGGGCGAAGCTGGACTGGCGAATGCGCAAGCCACCTGCGAAGCGTTGGGTCAATTACTAGGTGTGCCCGCAACGCAAGTGCTGCCCTTTTCAACCGGCGTAATTCTTGAGCCGCTTCCTGTTGATAAAGTCATTGCTGGTCTGCCGATCGCGATCGCGGGGCTTGCCGATAACAACTGGTACAGCGCAGCGCAAGCGATCATGACCACCGACACCTTGCCCAAGGCTGCGTCACGCACAGTCACGATCTCCGGCAAGAAGGTAACACTCACCGGTATTTCCAAAGGCGCTGGCATGATCCGGCCGAATATGGCGACCATGCTGGGTTTCATTGCATGCGACGCAAAAGTACCGCAGGCATTGTTGGAATCCATGGTGAGGGAAGCGGCTGATGCCTCGTTCAATTGCATCACCATCGACGGCGACACCTCCACCAACGACTCCTTCATGCTGATCGCTACCGGCGCAGGCGAATTGGTGGTGAGCGAGTTGGCATCCGACGAATACCAAGCACTTACTGCAGCAGTGATCTGGCTGGCGCAAGAGTTGGCGCAACTGATCGTGCGTGATGGCGAAGGCGCCACCAAGTTCATCACCCTGCATATTGAACAAGGGCGCAATGAAGACGAGTGTAAGAAGATCGCTTATGCCATCGGCCACTCGCCATTGGTAAAAACAGCATTCTTTGCTTCCGATCCTAATCTAGGACGTATTTTGGCGGCGATAGGTTATGCCGGGATAGACGATCTCGATGTCGGCAAGATTGATTTGTATCTGGATGATTTGTGGGTCGCCAAGCACGGCGGGCGTCACCCCGATTATCAGGAAGCGGATGGTCAACGAGTGATGAAGCAGTCCGAGATTACGGTGAAGGTAACGCTCGGGCGTGGTGATGCGTCAGCGACGGTGTGGACGTGTGATTTGTCGCATGATTATGTATCCATCAACGCCGACTATCGCTCTTAGAATCTGTATGGTTGGGTCGCTGGCGTTGTTAGCAGCCCTTGCAGGGCGCGCACTGGCTTGCAAGCCAGTGCCGTTTCGCAGGCGGACTGCATGCAGTCCGAATTCCCTGCTACACCCTTGCCGTACGTCGTGTACTGTCTGCGGGGCCGCTGCCTAGCCATCAACCCAACCATACAGATTCTCGACTAGTTGATCAGAGTATCGATGGCGTTGTTAGTAGCCCCTTGCCGTACGTCGTGCACTGTCTGTGGGGCTACTGCCTAGCCATCAACCCAACCATACAGATTTTTGAGCACTTGTCTTAAAAATGAAAGAACTCGAACAACTCCTGCAACGCGCTGAATCAGTGCTGGCTCGACTGGAGGCACTACTGCCGGCACCGGCCCCTGCAGTCGATTGGCAGGCTTCGCATGCTTTTCGCTGGCGGGTGCCGCGCGATGGTCGTGGTTATTTGCAGCCAGTGAAGCTGGTGTCGCAAATTCATTTGGATGACTTGCACAATATCAGTCAGCAAAAAGAAGCAATAGAACAAAACACCCAGCAGTTTGTACGCGGCAAACCTGCAAACAATGTGTTACTCACCGGTGCACGTGGTACAGGCAAGTCGTCACTCATCAAAGCTTGTTTGGCGAAGTTTGCGCCGCAAGGCTTGCGACTGATTGAGGTCGATAAAGCACATCTGGTTGATCTGCCGGATATCGTCGATTTGATTGCTGAGCGCCCTGAGCGTTTTGTGATTTTTTGTGATGACCTGTCGTTTGAAGAGGGTGAGGGCGGCTACAAGGCTTTGAAGGTGGTGCTGGATGGTAGTGTCGCTGCATCATCGGACAATGTGCTGATTTATGCCACCTCGAATCGTCGCCATCTGCTGCCGGAGAAATTTTCAGATAACGAGACGTATCGCCATATTGATGATGGTGATCTTCATCCCGGTGAAACAGTAGAAGAAAAAATTTCGCTGTCGGAGCGTTTTGGTGTGTGGTTATCTTTTTATCCGTTCCGACAAGACGATTATCTCGACATCGTGCGCCATTGGCTGAAGTATTTCGGTGTGCCAGATGCGCATTGGGTAAATGCCGAACCCGAGGCGCTACGCTGGGCGTTGCAACGTGGTTCGCGTTCTGGTCGGGTGGCGTGGCAATTCGCACGCGACTGGGCCGGCAAACACGCAGATTGATTTGCTATTAATAAGTATGAGTCATATCGCGTAGTCATCAGCAGGCTCACTTACTAAACCTTGATACCTTTTATGAGCGACGCTGCACCACCGATCGATGTCGCAGTAGGTATTCTGATGAAGCCGAATGGTGACGTGCTACTTGGCTCTCGACCCGAAGGTAAACCATATGCCGGTTACTGGGAATTCCCGGGTGGTAAAGTCGAAACAGGTGAGGCGATCATCGACGCACTGAAGCGCGAATTCGCTGAAGAGATTGGTGTGTATATCATCTCTGCCGAACCATGGTGTGGCGTTGAACATGTTTATCCCCACGCCCATGTTCGACTACATTTCTTTATCAGCCGTGAATGGCAGGGTGAGCCGCGTGCGCTGGAGGGTCAACAACTCGCCTGGCAGGGGCAGATGCAGCTATTGCCGATGTTGCCAGCCACTGTTGCGTTGATTGGTTGGTTGGATCAATTACGCTTTTCTAAATAGAGTTAATGTGCGGGCGGGTCGGGTTGTTCTTCTTCTGGTGCTGCGCCGGGAATTTTATATTTTTCTTCCGCCTACGCACCTAGATCAATTTGTTTGCAGCGCGCAGAGCAAAAGGGTCGGTGGGCGTTTTCTTGAATCCATTCGACCTTGGCGCTGCACGTAGGGCAATCGACGACTGCAACCATGGGTGACAGACTCAAAAATTACACAGGGTCAGATCAAATGGTACATCGCCTTCGAATGGCCTTGGCTTCATGTCACCACCTTGCGTGGTGAAGCGTATCCACAAAACATATTTGTTGGCTGAGATCTCAGGGATGGCGGCGAGTTTCTCATCGAGGTGCACACGCAGCATCTGGTAAGAACGGCCCTGCAGCATTTGCTGGAAGCTGCCCGAGATCGCCACAATTTTCGTGGGCCGACCCGATTCACGTAGCAGTCGCAGCACGATGTTAATGGCTGAGAATAGCGGCTCGAGCGGACCAAACCAGCCCATGATATCGCTGCGACGCTGCGCTGCCGGCTGCGATTGCCAGGCGTGATAAGACGGCAGATCGAATTCGCAAGCGCCACCCGGGATGATGGTGCGGCCGCGAATGCTCATCAGCCATTCGTTATCGCGAATATGATGACCGGTTCTGCCTTGCATGGCCAGCAGCGCAGAACTGGTTTTTTCAATGTCCGACAAAATCGCGTCAAGGCGCGCAGTTTCGACATTCGGGTTGGACTTGAAGCCGAGCAGTGTTTGCTTCTGCCGTTCAAGCTCTTGCAGCAAATCGGATTTCAGATCGGCACGGCCAGAGACTTCCAGCATTTCGTAAATCGTCGCCAGCGCGACATGATGCTGTAACGGATGGTCGTGCTGAATGAAGAAACTGAACTTCTCGTACAGATCCTCAAGACGAAGTAGCGTGCGAATACGCTCGTTGAAAGGGTATTCGTAAACAGTCAAGGGTTCCCCGAGAATTAGCCAGAAAAATTCACACAGATTCTGACCGAAGCAGGCGGAAATTACAAACCTCCCACCCGTTTTTTTGCCGATAGCGCGAGATATTCTCGGTGCAGCCGATCGACGGCCGCGGCCACCGCCTCGCGCGGGCCGTCATTGACGATCACATCATCCGCCACCGCCAGCCTTTCGCTGCGCTGCACCTGA
>Ga0194133_10006588_pt1 | contig 14215 bp, 6 predicted proteins | sample TA2KigOf40mmetaG_FD_155448 | JGI IMG/M metagenome (GOLD analysis project Ga0194133, IMG submission 155448) | Freshwater microbial communities from Lake Tanganyika, Tanzania - TA2015055 Kigoma Offshore 40m | ecosystem: Environmental > Aquatic > Freshwater > Lake | place: Tanzania: Lake Tanganyika...
GTTAGGTTAAGTTAGGTTAGGTTAGGTTAGGTTAGGTTAGGTTAGGTTAGGTTAGGTTAGGTTAGGTTAGGTTAGGTTAAATTAGGTTAGGTTAGGTTAGGTTAGGGTAGGTTAGGTAAGGTTAGGTTAGGTTAGGGTAGGTTAGGTTAGGTTAGGCTAGGTTAGGTTAAGTTAGGTTAGGTTAGGCTTGGCTAGGTTAAGTTTGTAAGGTAAGGTTAGGTTAGGTTGGCGAACTTGAACGGTTGGTGAACTTGTGTGGTTGGCGAACTTGTACGTTTGGCGAACTTGATTAGGTGAACTTGTAGTTGGCGAACTCGCATTGGGCAAAAGATCATGGTATCTTAAAATAGATTAAAAGTATTTTTATCTGGTCATTGTGATTTCAATAAATTTTTAACCTGTTTGCATGCTAAAGATAACAAAACTAGCAGCTAGAATCCAAGCAGCATCGTCCCACTGCCATGGAATTCTTGCACTTGGATCTTCACTAAGTCCAGTCTCATTCCAATAAGTATTATTACCATTCTCAGACAATCCAAAGTCCACTGGCATTTTCAAAGCAAAATCCTTTCTTCAATATTCTATATACTTCTTTCTTTGATCTCTGTCTGAAAATAACTGGATTTTGACGACTCACAATCAACTTTATCATTCCTTCTAATAGATTATTCAATAGGTTTGAAAATAAGTTCTTAGATCCACATAGTTTTTTTCATAAGCCGACGATCTATTTTAAGATTAAAAGGATGTGAAATCAAATTGTCAATCAATAGCTATAGAGCAAAAAGAGCCAATATTTTTCAATATATTGATTTTCAATCAAACTTAATTGACTGTATTTTACTAAGAGTTTTGCTAAATTCCAAAAGGAAAGCATATGAGGCTTTTCTCTGTCTGTTGTTGCAAAGTAGTTTAGATACAAAACCTAACTGATTTCACACTTTCTTTAAAAATTGTTTAAAGCCTTGTATCAATAATGTGCTTTATTAGTATCCTGTAAGAAATTTTGATTTTATAGGTGAATCTGCAAATTTTGTAACCCTTAAATAAACCTTAAAATTAGATTTATTTTTCAACTGGAAAATAATAAAAGAGTTAAAAAGTAAATTCAGAAATGTTAAGATAATAATTATAATCTTGTGCAGTATAAACTCAGACAATGACCAACACCTTTATAAGAGTCCCACCATAGAAGTCTATTACTATTACCCTGATTGAGAGGGCCTTAATTGTAGATTTTTTTTCAGTCCAGGGTTGAAAAATTGCTGGCATGGGCGGCCGGGGATTGAACCCGCAACCTTAGATCTTTGTTCTAAGTCAGGTGCCTATGACCTCTCAGCCACGGCGCCCTAGACCTGGAAATCACGAAAGAGCCAACATCTTTGAGGAGGTCAGTCAACAGATGCTAGAAAGAAGAGATTGGGCAGCTGTTTGGAACCCCAGCTATTTCTTCTCAAAAAACAAGGGGGAAATCATCCAATCAATGCACAGTCCAGCCAATTGAGGGAATTTAAAATTGTGAACTCAACTCAAGGACAAAAACTGCGGTGCCATTTGGTGAGCACTCACTCTTTTTCTATTGAATACTCAACACGACAAGACAAGACAAATACAACTCAATTCAACAATGGGATACTTTTAAAACACTTTTATGAAAATTGGGGGGAAAAACATTTAGAGCCACAGACGTGGAAACATTGAGTAGGGAGAACTGAGCCCTCGAGAGGATGACAACATGTCCTAGAAGTAGCCAAAGTGCTGGAGAAACAAAGATCAAGGTCAGAGCAGGATCTTATAAAAGAAGTCTCTCAACAGACCTCTTGCTTGGTCTTCTGATCTTTACTTGAGTTGGGAGAGATACCTAGTGCAACCACACTCATATTTCTGGCTGAAGAATAAATATTTGATTGTTGTATATCTTGTTTTATTGCCATACAAGAGAACTGGGATGGTTATGACCTGAGCTTGAGATGGGCCCTGTCCCTACCCAAGCTTACTTTTGACCTGCAGTAAATAAAAAGGCTGACCCGGGTACTTTCCGACCCGACCCGAAGCAATTTTTTTTGACCTGAAGGGAAAAAAATTGAAAAATTTGACATTTTTAGGGGAAATTTTCCAAATTCTAACCCAAACCACAAATGGCTGACCCGACTCGAGCCACAAAAATTTGTGACCCGGGCCCATCACTAACCTGAACCCATAATGAGTTACAAGCCGTAAGACTGCTATATATTGGTCAATGAGGCGCAGTCACCAGAGCCCATGCAAGCTGCTGGCAATGAGCATGAAGGGCTGATTTCCTACGATCTGTGGTATGCTCATACATCATACTAAAATTAAGCAGAAAGGTTACCCCTACTATGTGATGAAAGACCAGCACAACACATACAAATCTGTGATTTTGGACTTACATTCCTTTCCAAATTGAAGACTTAAAGAGAATGAGCTGTTTATTGATAAAAACATTCTATTTTATATGTTTTTACCCATAAGCTGATTCAGAGGAATCAAATAACCACATTTGATTACATCATAAGAACATTTTATTGAGTATCATATCACGTTACAATGAAACCGTAGATTTATGACTTCTTGACTTCTACTGGAAAATTCTACTAATACATAAATGGTATAAAGAATTTCACAAATTGAAACTACAAAAATGTCTAAAACTACAAAATGACAATAAAGCTCTCAAGTAATTATTCATTCCAGAAAACTAATTAAAATTCATTCAGTATTTAATTGATTTTATCCTAGGCTTTCAAAAGGTATGGCAATTGTTGGCGCTTTTATTCAGTGGAATTAAAGTTCAACTTAAGGCCTAATTTTCTTGATTAAAGGCTACTGAGGTTTAGTGAATGAAAGAGAAAGCAAGAAAGTAATTTTCAAATAAAATATTTGTGATATGCCCTCGAAGTCCCTCTTCTTTTCCCACCCATTCTTAATTCTCCCAAGAGTGATCTTGAAAGAAGTTAGAGTCAATACAAAGGTGGAGGAGGTTGTGCCAAAAAACATTTTGGAGAGTAGGAGAGGAGGTGAGTATTTGTTAAAAGAAGGATTCTCGTGGTACAAATTGTTTCCATAACTTGTTGCAGCAAGTTCTTTTTTTCAAAATTTATTTATGTCTAATTTTTTTGACCTTCCTACAGTTTGAAGAAATCATGTAAACTATTCAATTGAAGAAGTAAGAGTTTTGCATATATCACCATAGAGATTTTTGGGAATTGTTAGCTGAGGACAAAGATAAACATTCTTATTCCCTTGTGGTCTCTTTACATCTTATAAATTACTTTCAATTAATCAATTAATCTTAATAATCTTACAAAAATGCCTTTTATGTTTCAAAGAGTTATGAGAAAAATTTTGAGAACTATTTTCAAGATTTTCAAGCAGATTTCAACGTGAAATATGTTTTCCATCCATTATTATAGAGGGAGGATTTTATAAATAATCACAGCTATGAGTTGGTAATTGATTATGAGCTTTGGAGAAGTTACAACTCCTCAATATGAGTGACCCTGATGATGATTTATCACATGGTGGATCTTATCACAGTAGAAGATCTCATTCAAGACATGGCAGGTTAAAAAACTAAATAGATATGAAAAGTAAAAAAAAATGATGTAGTTTAAAATTTTATTTTCTAGCTCTAGTTGCATCAGTAGGTATCCATTGTACCTTAATTCACCCCCTGGAGCTCACTTGAATGTCAGAAGAAGTGCAAGTGGAGTGTTAAGGTAATCACATTAAAATCATAATAATTAAAGTAAGTGATCTACAAAAATTAAAGTATCTGACCTTGTAGGACTTCATCTGAAAGACTCCCTTATATGGAAAAAAATTCAGTTCTTAATTGTTTTTCAAGAATGAAGTGGGAATAAAGAAATGGACAAATTTTTGTAACTGGTTTTTTATCTGTTAAGGTGTTCATCTAGGGATCAATGCCTCAATGATCCTGATTCTGATCTCAACCATTTGAGCAATGAACAGTTATATTTGCTTGAGAATGGATGTACCAAGAATAGAAGGTTAACCATTGACTTTGAAATCCATAAGAGCCATAAAGATCCTTTTGATGGGTAAGCAAATTCTTTCCCAATGTTTTTTGATATATTTGAAACAAAAAAATATTATTGCTTTACAAAGATTGCAGAAACAAATGACAATCATGAACAAAAACTTGAACTTTAGGCTGGAAGAGTTACATGGATTTCAGGTAACTCCAAACTCTATAGAATATTTGTATAATAATCTGAAAAAAAGGTATCTTAAAGCCCATTTAAGTTACACCAAGTCTGTACTTTTCCTCTTTTCTTCACAATTATTGAAATCTTAAGATAAATACATAAGATTTTTAGCTGTTCTACATCAACTTTAAGTACTTATACAGAAATAGCTTGATCTAATCGATATCACTCCTAAAAAAAGTTGACCTGATATGAACATATTACAGGCCTTGGACACAAATGTTGCTTTGACAGAGATTCGTTCCCATATAAATGAGCTGACAAAAAGTGTTGAAAGTTGCCAAAGTGAGGTCCTCGATGTGAAGCAGGTTAGTGTTTTGAAAACTAAAATAACCATAGTAAGAAGTAAGTGACTGGAAAACATTTTGTAACAATAAAAGGAGAGTCTTGAAACAGCACTGTCAATAACAAAAAGATTTTTTTCAATCTACAGTAGAAAAATTGCTGTCAAAGTTTGAGAAAGTCATTGAGTAAAAAAATAAGGAAAAATGATTTTTTAGCCTCATACTGATTTGGTATCTTTCAAGGTCAAAATTAAAATTAATTGGCACTCTAGCAAGTATTGAACTAAAAACAGTTTGGCTTATGAAATATTATGAATAATAAATCTGGTTCATCTCAAAATGATTGGCAAAAAACAGCATTTATTATGTAACAATGAGATACTTGTCCACTAAAAACTGGCATTGTGGGGTCGATTGGGTCAGGTTAGGTTAGGTTAGCAATAATCTCCTTTTGTAGTAAAAAGTTGTTAAGGGGGGGATGGGTTGCTTGGAAGGGTTTGGCATTTTTCCCCACACAAAAAAATGCCCGTCTACTTAATTTTTTTACTATATTACATACTTAAAATATTAGTCAGAGGTGGACAAATTTGAGGTGTTTAACTTTATTTCTCTTCCACCAACGAAGAGAGCGGAGATTTAGGAAAATCAATATGGTTTAATAAAAGGTTGTATTCCTAGGTCTAAAGGATAAGACAGTTGAATGCTAACTGGTTTATTCCATATAACATGATCATTGATATGTAGGCTGATGAGCAGACCGGAAGATTATAGAATGTTCTTTGCCTGGTAGCTATGCAGGCAGAAGGGTGAACCAGTGACCTTGCGGATTTGATTCATGTGACACCTGACATGAATTTCGAAGGTCAGGGAATTAATGAGTCACAGGTCTCAATCAGAAGATTGATTGCTTCATTCGACAGACCAGTATACTTGTCAGGAGGACAATAGAAGAGAAAATAGATCCATTATATACTTGGCATAATAAAACCAATGAACCAAGCACTGAGTCTCTTACTTTATGTCACAATTTAAGCTCCATCTAGAAAATGTATGCTTTCAGCTATTGAAAAAGTCTCTTCCAAGTAAGGGTTTCATGACAAGACATACTGGACAAAAAAGAGAAGTTCTTTTTGTTTCCTATTTTTGAAACACCTTCAACAACATAATGAATATTTGTTGTCTACCTACAACAAACAAGGCCATAAAAGATTTCCATTAGAGTTCCTTTGGTTGGAAGTCCAATAACATCAAAGGAGTGCATCAATATTCTTATAACAAGAGGATCAAGATTTTACTTTCAAACAAGATTTTGACTGAAATTATGGAAAATTGTTATTTTACGAATAATAATCATCATAAAAGCAAGAAGGTAATAAAAAATCAACAAATAAAAATTCTACCTTGAAATACATGAACTTGTTATGTGATGCTATGTCATCACTGTTATATGACGCTACCTCATTGCTGTTATGTGCTCCTACGTCATTACTGTTATGTGATGCTACGTCATCACTGTTATGTGATGCCACGTCATCACTGTTATATATCGATGCTGTGTCATCACTGTTATGTGATGCTACATCATCACTGTTATGTGATGCTACGTCATCACTGTTATGTGATGTTACGTCATTGACAAACAGGAAGTGGCTATGCCTCTTCAAGACTGCTAGTGCACATATTTACCCTGAAAAATAATACTCGTTGAAAAGTAATATCCTATTCAGGTTTTTTCAATTTTTCTCTAGGATATGATGACAATCAAAAGTGAAATAGATTCTGTACAGTTTGTAAAGGATGAAATTGACGATCTTAGATACTCTCTGGACAAACTAGAAGCTGATGGAGAAAGAAGAAAAGCTAAACTTTTAGAGCAGGTAATAAGCAAACTCCCTTGGGACTTGCAGCCTGCATGATCACAAAAACTACCTTTTAATGTGATAATTTACAAAAAAAATTTTTGAGCTCATACTTAAGTTTAATTTCTGAAAGCAGCAATTTGAGATGAAAAGGATGAGAAAGGATAAAAAATCTAAGATTCCATTTGGCAGGCATTTTTGAGCTATTTCTGATGACTTGACTTCTCTTCCCAAAAATATGATGTCATTTGGCTGCAGCCAATCCAATCTTTTCTGAAACTTTAAATAATTCACAAAGGCTGGACAAGCTTGGCTTTGTTCAATATTAAATGAATTTGAAATCCCACAATCACAAGAAAGCCCTAATTTATAGTCTTTTAAAAAGCCAAAATACCTCTTCTGAAATGAAAAGTTTTGATAACTATACTTCAGAGGTCTTGCAAGGTTAATGGTAGGCCATTAAACCTGAATAGCTTTGATTAAAAAAATATGGTATCTGCAAACCTATTAAGATACTGGTTTTGACATATTTCATTTTTGAATGCAGGGCCTTACATTTCCACTTGGTTTCAGCATTTTTTCTGCAGTCCTTGGAATGTTGCAATTTGGATATAACACTGGGGTCATAAATGCTCCAGAATCGGTAAGTCCCAAAGGACTAAATTATAAAAATGTTTTATAGTTTGGTATAACTCTCAATGAAATGCAGAGCTAGAAGAATAAAAAGGAAATCTTGCAAAGAGTATTATCAAGATTCTAAGGCAAAAAACTCTCACAGTTGAAAGTGACATTCACCAAATGGTGTTGAGATGCAATCTTGTAAAGGGCAGATGTAATTAATGTAACATGAATGGTTCTTCTTAAATTAATATTCACAGAGCTCCAAGTCATATTCTTATGATCATCATTATAAATATTCTGTAGGTTATTGAAAAGTTCATCCGCTTTGCTTATCGCCAACGCTATCCTGGTCAAAACATGACTTATGAGGCCTCCACCTTTCTCTACGCCATTGCTGTGGCTGTCTTTGCCCTCGGGGGTATGTGTGGGGGGTTCATAGGTGGATGGGGAGCCAATAAATTTGGAAGGTGAGTGTTTGATTTATTGAATTTTAAACAAACTTTGACTCATTTCTAAAGGTCAAAAACAGGCCATTTTAATATATGATGAATCGTGTTGACGGGATGAAGCTTCAAGAAATAAGACCAATGAGATACTAACTGTTTATTTGAAAGAACCGGTGGTTTAAATACCTTAGAGACGGATCAAGCCATCAAAGAGTTAGATCGGAAATATTGGTGGGAAAGACAAAGTGGTGGTTTACCTAAAGTAACAAATATTTGGAGGGAAATGGTCATAGCTGGCATTTCCAAGAAAATGAACCTCTATTTGATGAATGATTAAAATAGAATAGGGATAGTATTTTAAAGGAATCACTGCAATTAGTTTTGAATGAAAAATTTATGTTTAAAAACTGAAAAATATAGTAAGAGCAAAATTACTATCAAATAAAAAGGGATAGTATTTTAAAGGAAATACTGCAATAATGTCAACTGAAAATAAAGTGAAAGTGAATTTACTTTATTAAATATATTTTTACATGTTTTTAAATTAGCTTCTGATTTAATTTAATGTGCACATTTGAAAAAGTTATCCTTTTTTTTATTGGACATGTTGATACTCTGTCTTTTCCAATTTGTGCACAAATTTATTGGCCTTTCTTTAGATTTCCTCAGTAAAAAGTAGTTCCAACAGCTTGTGGGCCATTTGCTGGAAAAAATAAATTACAAAAAGCTGGCAATCCATTTTATTGCAAATAAGTTTCTGGTACTATGCTTATAAGCTTTTCCTGAGATTGTATAGAAACGAACCTTAGGCAATCTCTCATACGGGATAGCAATTGTCCCTGTGAAATCACACATGCCTCTTTTTATAGTAATATAAAGCAATAGTCAAAAGTCCTTTATTGAGTGAAGGTAGAAAATATCAAAGTAAATTGAAATAGAACTTACACACTAAATTTAAATATCCAACACAATCTTAGGGGAAAAATAGTCTAAAATGACTAGTTAATGAGTTAGGCCCTCGAGTCTATTTATTGACATTAGAAGCAGTAGCTCTGTGATCACTTGTGCTCGAGAATTGAATGCGGATAGATAGGTTACTTGATAAATTGATGATAATTAGTAAAGATATCCTTATGGGCAATGATGGCTTGACTCTTGAGAACACAAATCTTGATTTTAAGTAGCTGAGCTTCGCTTAATTACTACTTTAAGCAAAATGGAAGCTACTTTTAACATCAGGAAAAAGTACAATTTTACATCTTTTGCAAAAAAGAATCAATTAGAACATTGATACATAATATTTCTTGGGAGCCTTTCTTTATGAAGATAATACATTACAGCTAGGCCCTTTTTTCATTGTTGTCAAGTGACAAGTATTTTTTGAGCAGGAAATTAGAGGCTCTTTCTTCATTCTAGAAATACGATCTAAGACAAGATAAAAATGAGTGAAATATGATAGCCTTTTTTCACTCCATCTATTTGCTTCGCAAAGGGAAGAGAAAAAATACAAATGCTTTCAACATTCAATTTCGTCTAAATTAGGATTTTTTAGGCCCTCTTTTTATAAGAATATGTTATTTCAGATGGTGCAAAAAGAGACTTTCAATTTGCAGATGTTTAACTAACTCCAGTTCTTTTACAAACAAAAAGTCTTCAGTAAAAAGGAAACTACATTATTTATCCAGATCAAAGCCATCTAACATTGCAAGAAGGGTATAAGTCTTCCATTAAAAAAAATGGAAGTAACTTTTTTGATTGAGGTAATCTGGACAATTCAGTCAAGAAAATAAATTCCCATTTGCACTTGGCAAACCAAGTAATTTTTTAGTGAATTAAAAAAATAATGATTATCCAGCTGAAAGGGTCACTCTTTTATTGTTAAATTTACTTTGAGATCATTTATGAATCGACAATTCACTACTATCAAGTAAGTTCCAATCCAATAGTTATTTTTCTGAATTAGTGAGTATGGTGCATAGGAGGTGCAAGAGACGTGAGCAATAAGCGATAACCCAGTGATGACCTTCCCAATCAAGAAAAGAATCAATACTGAACTGTTTATTGAAAGAAAACAAGGGGCTATATATACAAAAATGGTTCAAGAAACGTTCTGGTTAAATTGAAGAGGGTAAACTAGAATTGGCGGGAAAATAAGTATAAAAATGAGAACATAAAATGGTAGCCTGTTTGGACTTACTTACTTATACGGGAAGGAAAGACAAACTAACAGCAGCCTATTTGAAAAGACTTTGAACTTACACAGCTGCTGTTTTTTTAAAAAAGGGACATAAAATGTTGAATGTATCGTATTTTTTGTGTATTTGAAAATTGCACCAGGAAACTGTACTTTTTTAGTGTAATTTTGCCAAAAAATCCTGCATTTCACCAATCCCCTTTTTCTTCCAAATATTGCACAAAATCCATTTTATGCAAACATACTTGAAAGTTTTGCTTTTGTGACTTTGTCAAGAATAAAAAAGGGACTAATTTTTGTCCTTTTCAGGAAAGGCGGTTTATTACTTAACAACATTGTTGGCATAATTGGTGCTATCAAAATGGGTTGCTCAAAATATCTAGAATCCTATGAATTGCTTATAGCTGGAAGATTCCTAATTGGAGTCAACTGTGGTAAGTTGGTTATTCAACTTTAGAATTACGGACAATCAAGAAAGATTTGTTAGAGAAAAAAAATTATATTTCCAATTTATAATTGTTTTATTTATTATAGGCTTAAATACTTCTCTAGTTCCAATGTACATCTCTGAAATTTCACCCTTAACACTTAGAGGAGGTCTGGGGACAATAAATCAAGTATAAGCTTAAAATCTAACAAATAGAAGAGTTCTTTAAGAGTTTTTTTTATAATTTGAACAAAATCTCAGAGACAAAAGTTTCAAGCTGATTGTTATTTTTCAGTTAGCTGTCACTGTTGGCCTGTTGATTGCTCAAATTTTGGGAGTTGAAGGTTTGTTGGGGACGGATAAGGGTTGGCCATTTCTTCTTGGGATTGCTTTATTCCCATCCATTCTTCAAATGACTTTGTTGCCATTTTGTCCAGAGTCTCCAAGATATTTGCTCATCACAAAGCAAAGAGAACAAGAGGCAAGGCAAGGTAGGTGAACTAAATTTGAATGGATATGAATCTTTGTTTACTGTAGAATAATCTTAAAGCCCTTGTCAAACTGAGATCTTGTGTTAACATTGAGGAGGATATTGATGAGATGAGAGCTGAGGAACAAGCACAAAGAGCAGAAGCAAAGATCACAATGTATGAGTTGATTTCTTTGCCAGCCTTAAGGTTACCACTTATTATAGCAATTGTAATGCAACTCTCACAACAGTTGTCCGGAATCAATGCTGTAAGTAAAATCCATTTTGGAAGATCCAAGGTCCCTTGAGTTTAATCTCAGGTTTATTTTAGGTGTTTTATTACTCAACCAATTTGTTTATGACAACAGGGCTTTCTGAAACCCATGCCAAGTATGCCACAATAGGAATAGGTGTTGTCATGGTTGTCATGACATTGATTTCCATTCCACTCATGGATAAAAGTGGTCGGAGAACATTGCATCTCTATGGACTTGGGGGAATGTTTGTATTTTCAATCTTCATCACAATTTCATTTCTAGTAAAGGTAAATTTGAAGGTAAAATGAACTTTTTTCTTAACAACAAATTTATGATCATCATTTATAGGAGCTTGTCTCTTGGATTTGGTGGCTCTCTGTTGTTTCAACTTTGTTCTATGTAGTCTTCTTTGCAGTTGGCCCTGGATCTATTCCTTGGATGATAACTGCAGAATTGTTCTCACAAGGGCCGAGACCAGCTGCAATGTCAGTGGCTGTTCTAACAAATTGGTGAATTAAAAAGTTGAGTGACCCCTCCATTTGTAAATTTAACTTTTGACAAAAAATTTCAAAGGTGCGCCAACTTTTTGGTGGGAATAGGTTTCCCAACAATGCAGACAGCCCTGGAAAATTACACATTTCTTCCATTTAGTGTCTTTTTGGCACTTTTCTGGATTTTTACTTACAAAATAGTTCCAGAAACTAAAAATAAGACTTTTGATGAAATTGCTTCTTTGTTCAGAATTGGACACAGACAAAGGTAATTTGATTTCCATACTTTTATTTTTTCAATTTAGATCTCCAAATTATTGAACTTCTATTAGGTCATTGGTGAATTGTGTAAATTCAATTTCACAAATGAACTCTTGTGAGCACAACAGTCTGATTCCAGCAGATTTTAAATGTGACAAACCTCCTCTTCCTCCTGAAAGTAAACTTTGTTTCAAATTTGGTACCATTTTATTGCCTACTAACCAAAAAAAATGTGATTTAGCTGAAATCAAAGGCCATCCACATCCTTCTAACCCTGAATTGAATGAATCAAGTCATCCGGAAAGCTGTCCTTCGTCTCCTCGGTCTCATTCTTCTCAAAGCAGTGAATCAAACTCACATATCTCAGATTTTAGTGGAAGACATCAGTCACCTGACAGATTAATGAGCAGGTAATTATTGTCTATTTATTCCATAGAAACATTATTTATTCAAAACGTGTTTTATTATAGAAGTTGCTCCGAACGCTCCTCTGTTTCTATTGACCAAACAAGTAATGAAATTAACTTTTAATTTCATCTTAAATGACTATTAAATCAATATTTGTGTAGATTGTAATATCAATGTAAGGTCAAATACTCAAACTTATCATCATCACCTTCCAGCTTCACATATTCCTGGTTTTGTAAGACCCTACAATGAGCTCTGCAACAAGCAATCCCATACTTCATTGACTTAAAATGGTCAAACTGCCATTCTGTGGATTTTTTAAATTTCAATTAATGCTACAAGACAAAAACAAGCAAATAAATTTGTTCTTTTATTTCAATTAATTATATAAGTGCTTGATTTTTTAAATGGGGATGGACATGTAAAAGTGATTGTGAAACAAGCAGAAATTTGAATAAAATAAAATAGTTTCTGAAAGGTCATAGCAATCCATCAAAACAACTGCACCAAATAATAATAATATAAATCAATACATTTGTTTTATAAGTTTAGACATTTGACATTTTGAAATAATGAGTGCAACAACTTTTAAGCACAAAAAGATTGAAGTTTTATTCATGTTATCATTTATGAAAATTTGCTTTGGATTGGACCAATGAATGCCTCCCTCTGATCATATCAGCAGCTTTTTCAGCCATCATAATAGTTGGTGCATTTAAATTTCCACTCACAATACTTGGCATGATTGAAGCATCAACAACCCTCAATCCATCCAGTCCTATAAGAAGGTCTCATTTTACTTTTTCAAATACTTCAAAAAACATTTTTCTCTGTACCTAAAACTTTTGTATCTGGGCCAACCACAGCCATTGGATCACTAGAATCACCCATTTTGCATGAGCAAGAAGGATGGTAAGCTGAATCACCCATTCGACGTATAAAGTCATCTATCTCTTCATCAGACTGAACTTTTGACCCTGAAATTTTTCAGCATTATTAAATTTTGAATGAAGCATTTATTCAGTGTTAGTTTAGTCTCCTGCCTGGTGCAAGTTCATCTTCCACATAAGAGCTGAAAGCTTCCTGTGAGAAAATTTCACGGCTCAGCTTGACACATTGTCTCATTTCCCAACGATCCCTTTCTATAAAAGGTCAATAAAAGTTCTTAAATGTTGCTTGTAAGACCAAATTTCGTACCTGTAGATAAATAATTGGGTTGAATGATAGGGTGGTCGCTCGGGTTGGTGGACCTGAGTTTTATCCAACCCCGACTTGAAGCCCTCAAAGTACCAACATGAACCTGAAAACAAACTGTTTTCCTCAATATCTTAACACTATCATTTCAGAATGTACTTGCCTGGAATGCTTCTAAAAAGGGGGCTTTCCTTCCATGATCTATTACTTGACTGGGCAAGAAGTGTAGCTGGATATCTAAAAATAAAGATTTTTAATTACATTTATTTTCCACCTTCAAAGATTTTTTCTTACCAGGGTGTGGCACTGTTGGTTCTGACTTAATAAATCCTCCAGATTCTAAGTGTGTTGAAGCAGAAGGGCCAGCCTGGAAAAAAAGATAGAAATTTGTATGAAATAGAGATAGAAAATATTAATTGAAAAATCTTACTTTTTTGGCAAACCATTGAATACCGGACCATATCATAGGAAATCCCTTTTGATATTTCAGCAAAGTTAGAGGTTTTTTACATTTATTGGCAACATACACCTCAAGATGATCTTGAAGGTTAGACCCCACTCCAGGGATATGGCCCACTAAAGAAAAATCATGAAGAACATCCATGAGGTATTAATGTGGAAAAATCAACTTTATTACCAATTGGAATATTCAATTCTCTAAGATCGTCAGCATTTCCAACTCCAGACAGCATTAATAATTGAGGTGAATTGATAGCACCTCCACTTAAGATTGTTTCTCCACCAAAAACTTGTCTTTTAGTTCCATTTTGATTTATAAATTCAATGCCTTTGGCTTTGATTCCATCAAATAAAACACGTGTTACAAGAGCTCGAGATTCAACTGTGAGATTATTCCTAAAAGTGCCAAGTTTTTATTGTCAAAAAAGATATATTTAAATACTATTGTTCATTTAAAGACCTTTTCAATGCTGGTCTTAAATAAGCTGATGCTGTACTCCACCTCTTTCCATTCTTGATCGTCATGTCAAACCATCCAACTCCCTCTTGACGGTATCCATTCTGAATTATGAAGTGATTTTGCACTGTTCTCAAA
>Ga0194133_10006590_pt1 | contig 14212 bp, 13 predicted proteins | sample TA2KigOf40mmetaG_FD_155448 | JGI IMG/M metagenome (GOLD analysis project Ga0194133, IMG submission 155448) | Freshwater microbial communities from Lake Tanganyika, Tanzania - TA2015055 Kigoma Offshore 40m | ecosystem: Environmental > Aquatic > Freshwater > Lake | place: Tanzania: Lake...
CTACGGGCCGGGCCGGTACGACCCTTCGTACGAGGATCGCGGCAACGACTATCCCATCGGCTTCGTGCGCTGGACCGAGCAGCGCAACTTCGAGGCTGTGCTCGATGCGATGGCGCAGGGCAGCCTGAAGGTGGGGGAGCTGGTGTCGCACCGCTTTCCTGTGGACGAGGCCGAGCGCGCCTACGACTGCATCACCGGCGGCCAGCCCACGCTTGGCGTGCTCCTCGAGTATCGCCGCCCTGCGAGCGAGCTTCTTCCGGTGCGCACGGTGCAGGTGGCGGCCGCAGCACCTGCAGGGCAAGTCCAAGCCGCCTCAGGCCGCGCTCGCATCGGCTTCATCGGTGCCGGCAACTACGGCACGGCCATCCTGATGCCAGCGTTCCGTGCCGCAGGCGCAGAGATGGTGGCGGTGGCCTGCTCCACGGGCGTCAGTGGCGTGCATGCCGCAGGCAAGTTCGGCATCGGCCGAGCGACCACCGACACCGAATCGCTCATCAGCGACCCGAACATCGATGCGGTGGTCATCACCACCCGCCACGACAGCCATGCCGCGCTCACGTGCCGAGCCCTGCGCGCGGGCAAGCACGTGTTTGTGGAGAAGCCGCTTGCGCTCACGCTCGACCAGATCGATGAGATCGAGAGCACCCTTGCGGAAGTGCGGGCTGCGGGCAAGTCGCCAATCCTGATGGTCGGCTTCAACCGCCGCTATGCGCCGCATGTGGTGCGCATGAAGGGGCTTCTGGCTGGCGTGGCCGGCCCCAAGGCCATGGTGATGACCGTGAGCGCCGGCGCGATTCCCCAAGCCCACTGGACGCAGGACCCGCAGGTCGGTGGCGGCCGCATCATCGGTGAGGCGTGCCACTTTGTGGACCTGCTGCGGCATCTGACCGACAGCGAAATCGAGCATGCGTCCATTGACCGCATGGAGAGCGCCTGCGGCGATACTGCATCAATCAACCTGAGGTTCAGGGATGGCTCGATCGGCACCGTGCACTACTTCGCCAACGGCAGCAAGGCCATGCCGAAGGAGCGGCTCGAGGTCTTCGCGGGCGGCCGCGTGCTGCAGCTCGACAACTACCGCGTGCTGCGCGGCTTCAGCTGGCCCAAGTTCCGCACCATGCGCCTCTGGCGCCAGGACAAGGGTCAGCTTGCTTGTGCAGCGACATTCTTGCAGGCGCTTGAAGGGCACGGTGCAAGGATGATGTCTACAGAAGAACTTTTTGAAGTTGCGCGGGTTACTGCGCACTTCGGTCGCTAGTCTCGCTCAACCACGCGGCTGGGTGCTGCGTTCGCTCGGCGTCGGGTACTGAATGAGGACTGCCCGATACTTGCCCTTGAACACGAACAGGCTACCGGCAGCGGCGGCAACGCCTTGATGGCGGCTGGTGATTTTGAGCATCTCGTTCACCGAGCTCGCGCCGCCAACTACGGTGATCGGCAGGTTCACGCAGGCACGCAGCTCGGCGATTAGCGGCTCGTCATAGCCAGACATCGTTCCGTCACGATCAATGGAGTTGATCACCAACTCGCCGGCACCTGCCTTCTCTGCCTGCTGAGCGAGCGAGTGGGCGCTCCCATCGATACGTTGTGTGCCGCGTCGTGAGTGGACGGATACCAGCTGCCCACGAGCATCGCGACGTGTCTCCAGAACGACGGCAACGCTCTGACTACCGACGCGACTCGCACTACTCTCTACCAGAGTGAGATCCGCGAGTGCCGCTGTGGCAATTGCCACCTTCTCCACGCCCAGCGAAACGATGCGGTCCACTTGATCAGGAGTTGTGACGCCTCCACCGTAGCACAGTGGCATCCTGCACTCCCGGGCCAGTGTCGCAATGAGGCTGTAGTTCGGCTCTCGCCCTTGCGAGGTCGCGTCGATGTCGAGCACCATGAGTTCATCGGCGCGCTTTTCGTTGAAGATCCGCACTGCGTTGAGCGGATCACCGACGTATTTCGGGTCTGCGAACCGCGTAGTCTTCACAAGCCCACCATTGTGCACGAGTAGGCACGGGATTAGTCGCGGACGCAAACTCATGCAGATGACATCCCTGCGAAGTTCTGCAGCAGGCGGATTCCGCTCTCGTGGCTCTTCTCAGGGTGGCACTGGACCCCGATAACAGGACCGCGGCCAACGATGCTAGGAAACTCGCAGCCGTAGCTAGTACCAGCGATCACATCGTCCGCCCTTGCCGGCCGAGCGCGGTACGAGTGAAGGAAGTAGAACTCGGCATCATCGAGCCCTTGTACGACAGGGTGACTCTTCCGAATCGAGATCGTGTTCCAGCCAAGGTGCGGCAGGCACAGGGAGGCACCTTGGCAGTCTTCGCCCATGTGAACAACCCGTCCGGGTAGCAGTCCCAAGCCTGCACAATTCCCCTCGTCACTCCCCTCGAACAGCACTTGCATTCCCACACAGACACCGAGTATCGGGGTCCCCGTCTGTGTCACCGCAGCTTTGAGTGCCTCCGCGAGGCCACTTTTCTCGAGTCGCTCCATCGCCATATCAAAAGCTCCGACACCAGGCAGGATGAGATTGCTGCCCGGCACGATTTCTGAGGGGCACTTGGCTGCAGCACAGCGCACCCCCAACCGGTCAAAGAGCCCCGTGAATGCGCTCACGTTGCCCAATCCGAAGTCAAGGATCGTAATCATCGCTTGATGGACGCCTCTATCCCGACAGCCTTGAGGATCCGAGCGCCCACATTGAACAATCTCTCTTGATTGCGGTAGTCCCAGTAGAAGCGCTTTGGCGCATTGAAGAAGCCATCGAGCTCATCCGGCGTGATCTGAAGCTTTGCTGCGACGTACTCTCTATCCAGACGCACGGTGTCAGGATCGAGAGCGGGGTGCTCCAGCCGGTCGAGCGCTTCCTGGCGCGTCATTTGGCCGGTGAGGATCAGGCTGGAGAACTGCACTCTGCGAGTATCAAATCCGAACCGAGTGGGCAGCCAGTACCCCTCGAAGAACCGGGTGAAGCGAGACTCAAAGTGCTTCTGGGGGTACGGCTTCCATCCATACTCGCGATGAAGCAGGTCAAGCGCCGCAGACTTTGAGTAGGGCAGGTAGTTCAGCGGACGCAGTACGCGGACGCCGCGGAGGTAGCGCAGGTACACCTTGTGTCGCAGCACCGAACTGAATGGATACTTCTTCAATGGCACCGGGCAGAACCGATGCATGATGTCTCGGATGTGAACCATGTCGGTGCCGTAGTAGAAAAACTCCATCGGGTTCCGTACGCACTCGGTCGAGATGTTCCCGCCGTTAAGGATGTAGCCAATCTTGTGCCTATCGGCGAAGTTGTACAGGGTTGCCACGAAGGCGTGATCCTGTGGAAGGTCCAGGTGAGGCACTCCAGCGCGAAACCATGCGAGCTGAAACTGGCGCATCTCTTCCCAATCGATGACCTCCGTGAAGAGATCAAGCCCGAGCCGGTCGACAAGAGCGTGAATGTTGTGCACCGCAAGCTCAGAGTTCCACCCCCCATCCACGTGAAAGACCAGTGGGCGGAGACCCAGCTCTTTCACGACCAAGTGAAGCATGTAGGAACTGTCTACGCCACCGCTCAGTCCCAAGATGCAGTCAAAGTCTCGATGCTGGCCATCCTTTCGAATCCGCGCGGCTTCTTGTTCGAGCGCCGCTCGCCGGGACTCACCGGGCGGCCAAAATGGCTTGATGTGGCGGTCAAAGTCAACTGCGTGATCACAGACGCCGCTCGCATCGAACGTGACTCTGGAATCACTCGTGTCCATGACGGTACGAGAGCAAACCTGGTAAGGCCTGTACGATTGCTGCTTCATCGAACGGTTGTTGTTGAACGCCTTAGTGAGTCGCCGCCATCTGTCAAAGCCGGGTAGTAATGCGCGTGAGTTAGAGTACTTAGAGGTTGTGACAGATCTAGAAGCGCTTGGCACGAATGGCTATCGCCCGATGGGCAGATGTATAGGGAATCCTCAGGTGCACATTGCGCCCAAGAGTCTTCTTCACGAGGTTCTTGAAGCAGTTTAGAAGCCCATCCCTACGTCGCTCTCGCACTTCTACGATCTTGAAGCCAGCCTCACGGAGAAACCCCACCAGATGTGCGCGACCCGCGAAAGCCAAGTGATCGGGCAGATCAAGTTCTGTAGGCACGGCAGAGGAGTCGGCGAGGTCCGCTGCGTTGCCCGTCTCAAGGAAGATCTGTCCGCTCTCGCCCAGAGCGGCACGGACTTCCCCTAAGAAAGCACGAAAATCTGGGATATGAGAGAAGACGTGTACGAGCGATATAAAGTCGTACTTATGTGTGACATCCGCGAGGTAGCCGCGGCGCACACTTACCCCCAAGCGTCTCGCCACGACAACCTTTGGCTCCATGGGCTCAATCCCCTCGATCGTACTGCCCATGGGAGCAAGCCTCGCAACTGCCTCCACGATCTCGCCGTAACCGGCGCCTACGTCGAGCCACCTCACCGGTGCCCCAGACGACCACACGTCCTCGAACATGGCACGGAACAGTCTCTGATACTCAATAACTCGCCGAGGCACCCGGCGGGCAACCACGGATCGGGTGCCTCTCGCATCGTGATGTTTTCCAGTCGTCACTGCATGGTCAATGATCGCCCTTGAAGGCCGCGGATTGACGTAGACGAACCCACACAGCCCACACTTGACCGCGGAGTATCCGTTCTCGGAGGCCCAAACTGAGAACGAATTCGCGCCACAGTAAGGGCAGTTAACGTACTCGCGGGAGTTGGATTCAGTGGAGCTGAGCACGCCTAACTCCGATTACAGAGCCCGTTGATCGCCTGTACGAGCCGTGCAGGCTCGTTCGTGTATAGGTAGACATTCGGCGCCAGATCCGCAATCGCGCGACGCCAGCCCTCAAGATCGCGAGGCCCGAAACTGGCTATTGCTGCGATGGTCTCATCGACGCCGGCTGTGTCTAGTACGGGGCCGATCCCGTATCGAGCGACATCGGCAGCGAACAGACTGCCTGCTCTCGCGAAGCATGGTCTTCCAAAGAAGCAACTCTCGTAGAAGCGGTTAGGTCTACCGGAATGAAGATTGATGTCATCACTTAGCATCGGTGGGTAGCAAGCCCAAACCATATCAACAGCCTCATAGATTCTGGGAAGGTCGTCTGGCGACCTATAATGACCGATGTAAGATACGCCGGGCGTATGTTTCGCGCGCTCCACCAGATCTTGCGGCTCCACGACCTGACCCGCAAGTACCACTTCGAAGCGCGCTGGATACTTCTCGACCAGGCCGCTCAGCACGCTCCAAGACCAACTGTCCCTCAGGACCCCGAAGTATCCAATTCTCATTGGACGCGTGACGAGAGCCGGCGACTCGCTACTTCTACACGAGGGGTCAACTGCGGTTCGCACAAGAGACGCCGGCTCGAGTTTGTTCTCGATCACCAAGGCCTGCGTTCCTAACTGAAGTAAGGGCCGGTAGTAGTAGTCCAGAAAACCTTGCGACACTACGACGAGTAGCGAGCAGCGTGACGTAACCAATCGGTCGCACTTGCGCACTAGCACCCCGAAGATTCCTGACTGTACTTGTACCCTCGCCAAGTCTCCAACCTCTACGGCGATAGGTTTGCGGAGACCGACGCCGGCGATAAGCGCAAGCAGCGCCATGTCTTGACCTGACGCATACACGACGTCACACAACTCGATCAAACGTCTAAGTCGCGGGGCCGCGAGCGCAAACTGCACTGCGCGAGCTACGTAGTGTCCATTGCGGAGGTGGCCTAGGGCCTGTACGCGACAGGCGGGTAGGCGGCCTCCGTGATAGTCCCGCGTGAAGGCAGCGGCTTGAACTTGGAAGCCACCATCCATGAGCATTTTGATCCGCTTGGAGTCACGAGGATGACCGACAACCTGCAAGAGAACCAGGACCTTGTTCACGGATCTTGCCTACGAGTAAGGACTAAGTTGCCTGCGCAAGACCTTCTTTGACCACGCCTGTACTTGCCTTAGCCGCTTGGCGTAAGTCTCTTGGTTCGGGAAGTCGCGGTGATCACGCGGTGGCAAGGAGACGAGGTGCCGCAGTTCGGACTCGGAGACTCCTAGTTTCCTACTGACGTACTCCATCTCTGTCCTTAGCTCTTCGGGAAGATAAAGGGGATCTTCGAGTGCGGTAAGCGCTGCCGATCGCGTCAGCTGACCTGAGACTACAAGGCTCGAAAGATGGGGTCTACGTTTGTCGTACCCGCGATTTGGCAGGTAGTAATTCTGGTAGAACTTGGTAAACCTCGACTCACCGTGCTTGCGTCCGTAGTCCATCCAGCCAACCGTCGCCTTCAGATCGGCAAGGGCCACCTGCTTGTTGTAATCAAGGTAGTTAAGCGGTCTTAGCACTCGCAAGCCGCGCGCCATCGGATACCACACGTAGCGCTGCCAGAAACTCACTCGAGGGAATCTCTCGAGCTTGCGACTGCCGTACTGCCGATGGATCGCCTCGAGATTGGTGACGTCCAGCGGATCAAACATCCAGTCTGGGGCGATCCCCTCGGTCGCGAGGTTGCCCCCACTCAGGATGGTCGGGACACGGTTTTGCACTGCAAGGCCGTAGAGCGCCGCGAAGTACGCGTGATCCTGGGGTACGTCTTGATTTGTCACTCCAGACTTCAGGTATGCGAGCTGAAGATCTTTCATCTCGGACCAGTCGACCACATAGGTGAATAGCTCGTAGCCGCAGTAGTCAACGAGTTTCTCGATGTTTGAGACCGCGGTTTCACTGTTCCATCCACCATCGACGTGCACAGCCAGTAACCGTAAGCCCCAGTCCTTCGATCTGAGCGCCAGATAGGAGCTGTCTATGCCCCCGCTTAGGCCAAGTACAGCATCAAACTCGCGGTGCCTCCCGTGCCGCTTCAGACTGTCTATCAACTGCCGCAACTTCGCCAGACCGTGCTCGCCACGATGCCATCGCTGTACCTTTGTTTCGAAGAACTGGCTGCAGTAGCTGCAATATCCACTGCGGTCAAACGTAATCAGTGGATCCGTGCTATCCATGACACATCGGTTGCAGAGTTGGTAGATCATAAGGCCTCTAATTTAAGTTAGTAGCGCAGTCCGGCTGTTTGCACTCACATATCCTGCACCGCTGACGTTCTCGCGCGGATGGCGACGGGGTCGCTCTCATCAGTCCACACTTCACGATAGATCCCTAGTGGTCTTATGGGCTTGCCTCGATTTCGTGGAAAGGTTGATTATGTCCTTCGCTTGCGCATCTGGCAAGCCAGTTCGTACTTGATCGGGCTCATGTTTCCGAGAGACGTGTGCCTCCGCGTGGTGTTGTAGAAGTCGTCGCCCCACTCCGCGATCGACCGCTGCGCGACGTCAGTATGGTGCGCTGCACAGTTTCCTGAGACACCGATTTGGGAAACGAGGGCACAATGCACGGCACCATGAGGAAACCACGGCACAAGGCGCCTTCGGCGGCGCAGCGAGCGCGGAGCGCGAGCGCAGCCGCAGAAGGCGAGCGCGGGGACAAGGGGCGCTGGTCAAGCCGGCGCAAGGCGGAGGTCGTCCTGAGGATCTTCCGCGGCGAGTCGCTCGATGCCCTCAGCAGGGAGCTCGGCGTCACGGCCGGAAGGCTCGCCCAGTGGCGTGACGAGGCCCTTGCCGCCATGCAGGCAGGGCTCCAGTCCCGGGAGCCTGACCACCGCGACGGCTTCATCCACGACCTCAAGGCCAAGGTCGGCGACCAGGCCATGCAGATCGAGCTGCTCGAGAAGAAGATCGAGATCCTGGAGGACGGCCTCCGCCCTCCGCCGCGGAGGCCATCGCTGTGAGCCACGCGATGTCACCCTCCGCGAAGAAGCCCTACGGCATCCTGCGCGTCTGCCGCGCATGGCGACTGGCACGAGCCACCGTCCAGAGGCACAAGGCGCAGGCCGGTTCTGAGCCGTGGCCCTCCGTGTCAACCCTCCGTGTCAATGATGATGAGACACTCCCCATCGCTCCCGACAATCAGGGCGACCAGGAGTGTCCACCATCATGCCGAACGACCCGTCCACTGCGCCTGAGGGCGCGTCCCGCCCCGTCCGACGACGCTGCCTGGCGCCGCGCGAGCCGACCGAAGGCCTGTCTCCTGTCACAGCGTCCGAGACTGCAGGCGGTGGTGGCGCGGAAGCTGTCGGAGGACTGGTCGCCGCAGCAGATTTCGGGGTGGCTGCGCGTGGAATTCCCCGATGATGCGCGCATGCAGGTGTCACACGAGACGATCTACCGGAGCCTCTTCGTGCAGGCGCGTGGGGTGCTGAGGAAGGAGCTGGTGCACCATCTCCGCTCCGGCAGGCTCTTCCGCCGCTCCAAGCATGCGACCACCAAGGGCCAGGGCCGCGGCGGCATCAAGGATGCGGTGTCTATCCGCGAGCGTCCCGCAGAGGCAGAGGACCGAGCGGTGCCGGGCCACTGGGAGGGCGACCTGCTCGCGGGCTCGCGCAACACGCACATCGCGACGCTGGTGGAGAGACAGTCGCGCTTCGCCATCCTCGTGAAGGTGGACTCGAAGGACACGCAGACGGTGGTCAGGGCGCTGCAGCGGCGGGTGCGGACGCTGCAGCAGCAGCTGAAGCGGACGCTCACGTGGGATCGCGGACTCGAGCTGGCGTCGCACGGGGACTTCACGGTGGCGACGGACGTGAAGGTCTACTTCTGCGACCCGCAGAGCCCGTGGCAGCGCGGGACCAACGAGAACACGAACCTGCTGCTGCGGCAGTACTTCCCCAAGGGCACGGACCTGTCACGCTTCACGCAGGCCGAACTCGACCGCGTGGCGCGAAGGCTCAACAGCCGGCCTCGGCAGACGCTCGGCTTCAAGACGCCAGCGTCTATGATTCGGCAGAGTGTTGCAATGACCGGTTGAGACCACCAGGACTACTTCCACATCTTCGACTACTGGCGCTGGGACGAGAAGCTCATCGATGACACACTGTCCGAGTACGACTGGGAGCGGGCTCCTGACACGAATGCGACCTGGCGAATCGGAGACGGCACTGCGGCCTTCTACAACTACATCTACTACACCGTCGCAGGCTTCTCCGAGCACGACACCTTCCGTAGCAACCAGATCAGGGAGGGTGACCTATCGCGTGAGGATGCCTTGCGGATGGTCGCCGACGAGAACCGCCCGCGTTATCCGAACATCAAGTGGTATCTCGATGCGGTGGGGCTCGACTTCAAAGATGTGATCTCGACTGTGAACGCCATCTCCCCGAGTCCGTGTTCGCCTCAGATTCAGGCACGTTGATTATGATGCACGTCGTATCGCAATCGTCACTCGGCACACAGCGACGATGCCTATGCATCAATATGTAGCCGTGACGAACCCACTTACAGCCATCGGGGCCCGCCTACGTAAGGCACTCCCTAAGGAAAGGTTTGCCCGTGGGGTCGGCGTACTTGCGGGTGGCACTGTGGCCGTCCAACTGCTCGCCGTGCTTGTGGCGCCTGTGATCACTCGGCTCTACACGCCTGCTGACTTTGGCGCTGTGGCCGTGTTCGCTGCGGTACTTGCGATGATTGGCGTGGTATCGAGTCTGAGGTATGAACTTGCCATTCCACTGCCCGAGAGCGATTCGGTCGCCGCAAGTGTCCTGTGGCTGTGCGTGCTGATCCTGTTGGGGGTGAGTGCACTGACTGCTGTCGGCGTGGCCATGTTCGGTGATGTCGCGGCGGCACTTCTCGAGACACCAATATTGGCCGAGTTCAAGTGGCTACTGCCCATCGCGGTACTGCTGTCCGGCGCCTACTCAATCTTCAACTACTGGGCCATCAGGCAGAAGTCGTTTGCGCGAATCACTGCGACCCGCCTTGGACAGGCCCTGTTCACCGTCAGCATGCAAATGGCTCTGTTCCGATGGAATGCGGCTGGCTTGCTTGTGGCCTCCGTAGTCGGTCAGACCATCGGAACCACTAGCCTGGCTCGTGCGGCCCTGTCATCCCCGGTGGTACGCAAACTCGACTGGCCCGGAATCGGCGCCGCTGCGAGCCGTTACCGCCGATTCCCCGTGTACTCCACGTGGGAGGGGCTTGCGAACTCTGTCGGACTTCAGGCAGTTCCATTGCTGTTCGCGGCGATGTTTGGACCGGCCGCTGCCGGTCTGTACGCCCTCACTAGTCGAGTGCTTTCCCTGCCGATGTCGGTGGTTGGAGGGGCGATTGCGAATGTGTTCCTGGCCTCTGCGCCCGATGCCCATCGGGATGGTCGGCTTGCTGGTCTTGTGGCGGCTCTTCACGGCAAGCTCGCTCACTTTGGCCTTCCGCCAATGCTTGTACTCGCCATCGCAGGCCCTGAGCTCTTTCAGGGCGCGTTCGGACCGAATTGGCGAGAGGCAGGGATGTTCGCCCGCTGGATGGCGCCGTGGCTGTACTTCGTCTTTGTGTCTTCGCCCTTAAGCACCCTGTTTGCCGTGCTTGAACAGCAGGCACAAGGCTTGATCTTCCAGATTGTGCTTGTTGTGTCGAGAGTGGCTGCGATTGCTGCTGGCGCCTGGATTGGAGACGTGCTGACCGCTGTGGCGCTTTTCTCGATCGTCAGTGCGGTCTGTTGGTGCGGCTTTCTGATCTGGGTCGCGCGGCTCTCGGGAAACCCGGCACGGACCTTCATCGTGCCCACGCTTCAGGCGGCGTGGTTTGGTCTTGCCTGTGCTTTCCCGCTGATCGCTTACCTTCCCTTCCATGCACTACTGGATCCAACCATGTGGTGGGTAGCCCTAGGAATCAGCATGGTGCTGTTGGCACTCAGAAGCCTTCATCTTGCCCGAGATCTTTACTGATGTCTCACTGGTCCATTCATCTCTCCAACCAGTTTCGAGCTTGGACCAAGGTTCCGGTCACGGAGCACAACTGGATTGCCGTGAAGGGGACCTGTCTCCTTGACGGTCGTCCTGCTGATCTGAAGTCGCTAGCGACGGTCCTTACGAGCGCGATGACCCAGGATGAGCTCGACAGTTTGCTGGTGCGGCTCAACGGGTTCTACGCAATCGTCTGCGTGGTGGAGTCGCGGCTATTGGCACTCGTGGATCATGTCCGGTCACAGCCGCTCTTCTACGCGCAGTGCGCAGGCCGACTGTGCGTCTCGGATGACGCAGACTGGGTGCGGCAGCAAGTGGGAGAAAGCGTCATCGATGCAGACTCTCGTGCTGAGTTCCTGCTCACCGGTTACGTGACCGGTGCGGACACTCTGTTCGGGCAAGTGAAGCAGATACAGGCAGGGGAGTATCTCGAAGGCGTCCTGGGTGACGCTGGCTGGCGGCTGAGTGCAAAACGACACTTCGAGTTTCGGCACGTCGAGCCCGATATGCCAGATCAGGTCGCGCTTGCGGAGGGACTTGACCGCGTCGCGGTGGCCGCAGTGCAGCGGATGATCGACGTAGCTGAAGGCCGTCAGATCGCGGTGCCCTTGAGCGGGGGCTATGACTCTCGTTTGATAGTGACCCTTCTCAGGCGGCTCGAGTATCCAAACTTGTTCGCGTTCACCTATGGCGCTCGCGGGAATCGCGAAGTGGCGTACAGCAAGCGAGTCGCCACGGCGTTGGGAGTCCCATGGACATGCATTGAGCAGAGTGGTGATGTGTGGCGTTCCGCGTGGCAGACAGATGAGCGCCGTGGTTACCAGCGGTGGGCGTCCGGGTGGAACAGTCTTCCACATGTCCAGGATTGGTTGGCGATGCGGGTGCTAAAGCAGCAGCGGAAGATTGCTGCAGATGCCTTGCTGGTGCCGGGACACACGGGCGACTTCATATCTGGAGGGCACATCCCGGATGTGTGCTTCGATCAGGTTCAGTTCGATGTTTCGACGGCGAAGCGCGCGATTCTCAATAAGCACTATTCGCTGGTGAAGATGGATCCAGATGGGCACGATGCTCACCGTTACCTAGCGCGATTGTGCCCGAACGAGCTCCATGCAGAACCAATGCGCGCATGGCAATGTGCCGATGTCTGTGAGCGGTGGGAGTGGCAAGAGCGGCAGTCAAAGTTCACCTGCAACTCTGTGCGTGTGTACGAATTCTTCGGGTTCGACTGGTGGTTGCCGCTGTGGGACGTTGAGTTCGTCAGGTTCTGGCAAACCGTACCGCTGGACCTGAGGCGAAAGCGACTGTGGTACATCGATTACGTGTCGCGTCAGTTTTCCCGCCACACGGAACTCGTTGGTTACGGCGCAACGGAGCTCAACAATGCGTCCGATCCGTCGAGACTACTCTCCACGATCGGTCGGCTTCCCGGTCGCCAGCTTCTGAGCCGCATCCGACCCTTGCGAGACTTCCTGCGGCTCCTTCTTCGACTTCAGTCTGATCAGAATCGCCAAGGCTGGGAGGGCTGGTTTGACAAGGGCGCATACGCGGACATGCAGGCTCGCGGCATGACCGTTAACGGGATGGTGGCGGTTGAGTTTCTTCGCGACTGCGAAGACGAACTCGTAGCCCGTTCTGCGCTTGGCCAAGTGGTGGCAGATAGGACACCAGATAGAGGCTGACATCCGAATCGTTGGGCACTGGTGCCTTCTCGACAACCTCAAACCCAAGTCCTTGGGCGCTCCTTAACGATCCCATGTTTGACTGACGGATCCGGGTGGAGATGCCACGCAGTCCCTGGGTGGCGAAGTGATGCAGGGCATGCTGACGCATGGCATTCGCGACTCCGCGACCGCGAAATGACTCGGCTACAAAAATCAATCCCTCATGCACCGTGCTCTCCTTTAGGTCACGTGGATTGAAGTAGAAGAGATCCGCGCCGGCGGTCTCCCAACGCCCGTCGACTGACACTTCGGCGAGGATGACAAGCCGGCTTCCTAGCGAGGCGTACATCCAGCACAAGTCCTTGCTTGGACGAAACTCAGCTGGCGCATCCGCAAAGACCGCTCCAAGTAAACCTAGTTCGTCTGGCGGCAGCCCTCGAAGTCGCAGAGTCTCGCTAGTCAGGGTCGGGATGGGCTGCAGACTCCGGACACGCCAGGCGTTCCTAAGCAAGAGCCTTGTCCGGCTAGTCGTCGAGAGGCAGCGCCCTACGAGGGACTTCAAGGACCGCATCGATCATGATGCTATCGGTGAGCTCGGGTGAGTCGTCTCATACCGGGACGGTCAGCTTGCGCCATATGTCAATGCGGTGCGATGTGAGCCCGATGCCCTTGGGGCAGCCATATCGGTACGATTGCCACCTGTGTCAGCAACTTCGAAGCAGCGCTTCCGGGACTTCGCTGCGGGGGAGCCGACGCTCCCGGTGTTCTCGCAGCCATGGTGGCTTGATGCGACTGCGGGCCCGAACGGCTGGGATGTCGTCTGCGTTTGTGACGCGGCAGGGCACGTGCAGGCGGTCCTTCCGTACGCAATCCAGCGGCAACGCTCATTCTCGGTTCTCGGGATGCCACCCCTGTCACAGACCCTTGGCCCGTGGCTGCGCCCATCCCCCGGGCGGGAGTCCACGCGGTTGGCTCGCGAGAAGGACTTGATCGGCGAGTTGCTTGACGCACTCCCGCCCTGCGACCACTACGGCCAGTCTTGGCATCACCGCGTCACGAACTGGCTTCCGGCGTACTGGCGGGGCTACTCCCAAACCACTCACTACACGTATCGGCTGCAGTCCTTGGCCGACATCGATTCGGTATGGGGAGGAATGCAGTCGAACATTCGAAGTGACGTCCGAAAGGCGCAGGAGAGATTTGAGGTCAAGATTGAAAGTGATGCCAGCTTTGATGACTTCCTGCGCCTCAACGACCTGACATTCGAGCGGCAAGGGAAGGCACCTCCTTACGGGCGCGAGTTCCTTCATCGACTTGATGGGGCCGCTGCGGCACAACATGCAAGGTGTGTGTTCATCGCGCGCGACGCAGCAGGGCGGGCCCATGCGGGCGCCTACCTGGTGTGGGATGCCGAAGCCGCGTACTACCTGATGGGCGGCGGCGATCCGGAGCTGCGCAACAGCGGCGCGACAAGCTTGTGCATGTGGGAAGCCATCAAGTTCGCCTCAACGGTCACCAAGAGTTTCGACTTCGAAGGATCGATGATCGAGCCGGTGGAGCGTTTTTTTCGCGCGTTTGGTGCTGTCCAGACTCCCTACTTCGCGATCAGCAGGACGACTTCTTGGCAACTTCGTGCGCGCCGCGCGATACGCGAGCTTCTGCCATGGAAGGGGGAGAGGTAACCCCCCATCCGAGTCTGCGGTGGCTACGGAGAGCGGGTCGCCGGTGGACTCTGTAGTAGGCTCGAGTGCATCGATGG